>ERZ808258.254-NODE-254-length-23881-cov-5.560438_pt1 | contig 23881 bp, 21 predicted proteins | sample MGYA00521280_ERZ808258 | MGnify/ENA primary metagenome ERZ808258 (study PRJEB31516, sample SAMN03275585) | gut metagenome | biome: mammalia-associated habitat; material: feces | host: Papio cynocephalus | place: Kenya | collected 2012-07-19 ...
GCATCGCCGTTCCGGCGCGACCCGGACGGCCTCTCGCACAGAAAGCAAACTCCGAGGGGCGGCAAAAGGCTGCGCTAACGACCCGCCCAAGGCTTCGCGCGCCCCGCCCAAACTATGGCCGAGAGGCCCCCCAATCCTGCCCATCCTGTCTGGAATTCCTTCTCCACGTTCTCCTGATCTCCACGGCCAATATCTGACAGGCCTCCTAGTCTACACCTCTACAACTCTACACGGCTAAATCCCGATAGCCCCCCCTCAAACGATCCCCCATGGCAGGGGCGAATCCGGCCGCGCGGCGTTACGAACAGACGGAATTCTCATGCCGATGAGAAAAAATTCCCCTGGGCACGAGAACGGATCGCCTGCAGACGGGAAATTGCCCGTTAGTTTGCGTTTTTGGATGAAATCAATCATGAAATAGTCAGATATCACATAAAAACCCGGAGTGACCCGGGCGACTGCCCCTTTTCCGCCCGTCCGGCACGCCCGAAACGGGTGTTCAATTGCCTTGAAACGCCTATGCCGTTGCGCCGGAACGGCGATGGCGTTGCGCCGGAACGGCGACGCGGTTTCCTTGAAACGCCGCCCCTCCGCTCTTGAGGAATAAACGCCGACGGGCGGCATTAGGCATTAGGCTCACCCGACGGTTCGCGGGAGTGCTCTGCGTCGTTTTCGCGTGAATCCGGCGCCCGGATATGGTAAAATATTCCACATCATGAGCATGACAGTAGCCGACATACCCGCCGTCAACCGAGCGTTGAAGAAAGAATTCCAGGCACACAAAGCGCCTATAATCGAACTCGTCCAGGCGCAGACGAAGGATCCGTTCTGCGTGCTCGTCGGGACGATTCTTTCCGCGCGCACGAAGGATGCGTGCACGGCCGGGGCGGTCAAGCGCCTTTTCGCGACGGCCCGCGGCAAAATCTTCACCCCGGCGGATCTTGCGCGGCTGGACGTCCCGGAGCTCGAGAAGCTCATCTACCCTGTCGGGTTCTACCATGCCAAAGCGCGGCACTTGCATGCCCTGCCGGGTGCGCTCGCCGCGAAATTCGGCGGCGTGCTCCCCCGGACCGTCGAAGAACTGTGCGAACTGCCAGGAGTCGGACGCAAAACCGCCAATCTCACCGTCGCGGTCGGCTTCGATCTGCCGGCGATCTGCGTGGACGTGCACGTACACCGCATCTGCAACGGTCTCGGTCTCGTCCACACGAAGAAGCCCGTGGAAACCGAGATGGCCCTGCGGCGCATTCTGCCCGTCCGCTACTGGAAGACGTGGAACAGCTACCTCGTTTCGTTCGGCCAGACGCGCTGCGACCCCGTGCATCCGAAATGCGCCGGCTGTCCGCTCGCCGCCTACTGCGAACTGCCGCGCCGCCAGATGCAAAGGCGCGTCTTGCCGTAGGTCCGGTCGCGCAGGAGTCCCCACCCCGGCGTTTCTTCCGCCTTCTGGACGGCGGTCATCTCCGCGACAAAGAGACCGCCCGGCCTGACGACGTTCCGCCGCGCCAGCGTCGCGAGCACGTCCGCATAGCCCCTCTCCTCGCCCAAGGCGTAGGGCGGGTCGGCGAAGGCGATCGTGAAGCCCTCGCCCGCATAGGAGGCGATCCACCGGTACGCGTCGGCGGACACGACGGCCGCGCCGCCGGGGCACCCCTTCGCGACGAACGCGAGATTCTCCCGCAGCGTCGCGACGTGCCGGCGGTCGGCTTCCACGAACGTGACGCGCGCGGCGCCGCGCGAAAGCGCCTCCAGCCCCACCGCGCCGGATCCGGCGAAGAGATCCAGAAACGACGCCTGCGCGAGTTCGGGCTGCAAAATGGAAAAGAGCGCCTCCCGCACGCGATCCTGCGTCGGGCGGACGGCGCCCGTTTTGGGCGTGCGCAGCGTGCGCCCGCAGGCCAGCCCCCCCGTGATCCTCACGGACGGTACTCCGCGCAGTTGCCGGGCGTCTCCCACACGCGCACGGCGGACAGCCCCCGCACGCGCGGCGCGAGGCTCTCGAAGAAGTGCCGCGCCAGATTCTCCGCCGTCGAGCGGTAGGGCAGTGGCGCCGTGCGCATGCCGTTCTTCTCGACGACCGCGGCGATCTCCCGCTCGCCCGCGCTCTCCGTGGAATAGATGAACGCGTGGTCGAAACGCGCGACGACCACTTCCTCCAGGATGGATTTGAGATCCTTGAAATCGATGACCATGTCCTCCGCGGCGTCTGTCGGCCGGGCGACCGAGACGTCCACGCGATACGTGTGGCCGTGCAGGTTCTTGCACAGCCCCCGGTGGTTCGTCAGGATGTGCGCCGCGTCGAAGGTTATGGTTTTCGTCACTGTCGTCATAGTCGGACGTCCCCCCCGCGCGTCAGTCTTCCGCCGTCATCATCTTCACGAAATCCGCCGGCGGCGGGCAGGGGCGGAAGTCCTTGAGCGACACGAAGGCGTGGCGCGTGAAGCCGTCCACCAGGACCTTGTCTTCGCCCTTGCGGCGGATCTCGCAGGCGAGCTCGATGCGCACGCCCTTCCGGGACTGGACCCAGCAGGAAATCTCGAGCAGATCGTCGTAGCGCGCGCTCGCGTGGTAGTTGCACTCCGCATGCGTAACCGGCAGTCCCCAGCCCTCGGCTTCGCACGACTTGTACGTATAGCCGTTGGCGCGCATGAACTCGTTGCGCGCGCGCTCGAACATGACGAGATAGTTGGCGTAGTAGACGACCCCCATCATGTCCGTGTCCGCATAGGGAACGCGATATTCCATCGTGAACTTCTTCATAATTCCACAGCTCCTTTTCTCAAAATCTCCAAGCTCCCGTCCTCCGCGACGCGGACGACGGTGGACGGAACCCCGCCCGGCGAAACGCCGTCATCGACGACGAGGTCCGCCGACAGACCGATCTCCCGCAAGGCTTGCTCGGCGTCCGTCGCCGGACGCCGGCCCGAGAGATTCGCGCTCGTCACGCGCAGAACGCCGCCGCACCGCGCCAAAAGGCGACGCGTCCAATCATGCGCCGGCACGCGGAAGCCCTCCCCTTTGACGACGAGCGTCAGGGCGCCCGGCCAGAAACGGGCCGCCAAGTCCTTCGCCGGCCCCGGGAACCCGCCCACGTACGAAGCCGCCGCCGCCGCGTCCGCCGCCAAAAGCGCGATCGGCTTGCGGTGCGCGCGCCCTTTTATGGCGTAAAGAGCCTCCACGGCCGCCGGGAAGCGCGGATGCGCGGCCAGCCCGTAGACGGTATCGGTCGGGATGACCGCGACGCCGCCGCGGTTCAGAATCGCGGCCGCCTCCCGAAGCCCCGCCTCGTCGCTCGGCAGGAGTTTCACGCCAGACGCTCCTCAAGCAGGCTCGCGGCGAGACGGACAAGTTGACGACAGGGCCACTCGCCCTTGCGCCCCAAAAGTTCGCGGCAAACGAGCGAATGTGTGCGCGCGGCGAAAGCGTCCGCAAACTCCTTCACGCGCGGATAGACGGCAACCTTGTCCGGCCCGTACTTGAGGCCCAACACAAGCGCCGCGGCCGAGACCGTCCCGCAAATCTCGCGGTTCCCGCCTACGCCCGCCCCCAACCCGCAGGCGATCCGCGCGGCCAGATCGGCGGCCAGGCCGAAATCCTCCGCGAAAGCGCAAAACACCGCCTGGGCGCAGTTGTACCCCTGCGCATGCAACGCGCCCGCACGCTCGGCGCGCGGCGAAAACACCATTTCTTCTTGTCGGTCCATGACGCCCCTTATTATACCACACTTTCTTCCCTGCGACCATAGGGCCGATTCCCCTGTCCGGGGAAAAGACGAAGCAAGGAGCCGCCGCGGGGCGACTCCTTGCGCGCGCGGACCGGGATGCGCCCGGTCCGGACGCCGTCTGGCGGACGGCTCAAGCGAAGAGCCAGGTCGACAGGTACCGTTCGCCCGTGTCGGGCAAAAGCGCCACGATCGTCTTGCCGGCATAGGACGGGTCCTTCGCCAGTTTCAGCGCCGCCCAAAGCGCCGCGCCCGAGGAGATACCCACGAGCAGACCGTCCTTCGCCGCGGCCGCGCGCGCCGTCGCGCCGGCGTTGTCCGCCGAGACCGTGATTACCTTCGTGATGAGCGCGGTGTCCAGCGTCTTCGGGACGAAGCCCGCGCCGATGCCCTGGATCTTGTGCGGGCCGGACTTGCCCTGCGAAAGGACGGGGCTGGTGTCCGGCTCGACCGCGTAGAGGGCGACGGAGGGGTTCTTCTCGCGCAGGAACTTGCCCACGCCCGAGAGGGTACCTCCCGTACCGACGCCCGCGACAAACGCGTCGACCTGGCCGTCCGCGTCCGCCCAGATTTCGGGTCCGGTCGTCTGATAGTGGCGCTCGGGGTTGGCGGGGTTCTCGAACTGCTGCAGGATGACCGCGCCTTTTTCGTTCTTGAGCTCCTCGGCCTTGGCGATCGCGCCCTTCATGCCGTTCGCGCCCGGGGTGAGGACGATTTCCGCACCGTAGGCCGCGGCGAGCTTGCGGCGTTCGATGGACATGGTGTCCGGCATCGTGAGGATGAGGTGGTAGCCCTTGACGGCGCTTACGAGCGCGAGGCCGACGCCCGTGTTGCCGCTCGTGGGCTCCACGATCGTCGCGCCCGGCTTGAGGGCGCCCGCCTTTTCGGCGGCCTCGATCATCGCGAGCGCGATGCGGTCCTTCACGCTGCCGCCCGGATTGAAGTATTCGACCTTGGCGAGCACGCGCGCGCCGCCGTGGTTGAGCTTGTTCGAGATTTCGACGAGCGGCGTATTGCCGATCTTGTCGAGAATGGTTTTTGCGATCTTTGACATTTTATTCGTTCCTTTGTTGTTTCTGTCTTTGTGGATGTTGCGTTTGCCCGGTCCGCCGGAGCGCGTCAGATGCGCGCCAGGGCCTGTTCGAGGTCGTCGATGATGTCGTCGATGTGCTCCAGTCCGATCGACAGGCGGATGAGTTCCGGCGGAAGCCCCGCCGCGCGCTGCTGCTCTTCGGTGAGCTGCGAGTGGGTGGACGAAGCCGGGTGCACCGAGAGCGACCGCGCGTCGCCGACGTTGGCGAGCTGGGTGAAGAGCTTGAGCCCGTCCACGACCGCGATGCCCTCCTTCACGCCGCCCTTGACGCCGAAGACGACCATGCCGCCGGCGCCGTTCGGCAGATACTTCTTCGCCAGTTCGTGCGAAGGGTCTCCCTCGAGACCCGGATAGCGCACCCAGGCCACTTTCGGGTGGTTCTCGAGGTACTTCGCCACGGCGAGCGCGTTTTCCGAATGGCGGATGGCGCGCAGGGGCAGAGACTCCACGCCCTGGAGGAAGATCCAGTTCGCGTCCGGCGACAGGGTCGGTCCGAGGTTGCGCAGCGGCACCGTGCGGAAGCGCGTGATGAAGGCGAGCTTGCCGGCGAGCTGCGACCAGACCGCGCCGTGGTACCCGAGGTCCGGCTCGTTGTAGAGGGAGAATTTCTTGTGGGACCAGTCGAACGTGCCCGCGTCGATCACCGCGCCGCCGATGCCCGCGCCGTGCCCGCCGATCCACTTCGAAAGCGAGTGGATGACGATGTCGGCGCCGAACTTGATCGGTTGCTCGAGAATGGGCGTCGAGAACGTCGCGTCCACCACGAGCGGCAGATTGTGCCGGTGGGCCAGTTCCGCGTACTTCTCGATGTCGGCGACGTCCAAACCGGGGTTGCCGATCGTCTCGACGTAGACGAAGCGCGTCTTGTCGTTGATCGCCGCCTCCGTCGCGGCGAAGTCGTTCACCTTGACATAGCGCGCGTGGATGTTGCTGGATTGCGGCAGGATCACGTCGAACTGCGTGTAGGTTCCGCCGTAGAGGTTGGAAGCCGACACGAACTCGTCGCCCGAGGCGGCGATGTTGAGGACGGTGAAGTAGATCGCCGCGGTGCCGGACGAGACGGTGATGGCCGCCGCGCCTCCTTCGAGCGCCGCCAGGCGCTTCTCGAGCACGTCCTCGGTCGGGTTCATCAAGCGCGCGTAAATATTCGCCGCCTTCTTCAGCGCGAAGCGGTCGGCGCCGTCCTGGGCGTTCTTGAACTTGTAGGCCGTCGTGCGGTAGACGGGCACGCCGCACGAATCCGTCGCCGGGTCGCCGTCCCATCCCGCGTGGACCGCGAGCGTCTCGGCGTGCAGTTTCTTCGTATTGTCGCTCATGTTCATCGACTCCTTTTCTTTCAGACCCTCCTGCGGGGTCAACGCGTAATATTGTACCATATCCGCGCGGCGCGCGCCATTTGGAAATCGCCGAACGCATCCATAGGGACGCCCTATGGACCGGCCCGTCCGCTCAGACGGCGAGCGCGGCTTCCGCCAACCGGGCGAAAACGGACACGCCCCCTCATCTGCGATCGCAGGGAACTAGACCGGCACTTCGCGGCGGAAAGGCACGGAAGCCTGCGCCCCGGGGCGCGTCACGGCGATCCCCGCGGCATTTTGGGCGAAGGCGACAGCCTCCGCGGCGGTTTTCCCCTCCGTAAGCGCCACGACGAACGCGCCGTTGAAGGTGTCGCCCGCCGCCACGCAGTCCACGGCCTTCACGGGAGCGCACGGATAAACCACCCCCTCGCACCAGCAACCCTGCGCCCCGCGCGTGACGAGGACATGCTTCACGCCCCGCGCTTTCAGCGCATCCGCCGCCTTTGCCGCGGACGCGCCATCCGTCACCGCAACGCCCGTCAGGAGTTCCGTTTCCGTCTCGTTGGGGGTTATCCAGTCTACGCACGCGAGAAGTTCCGGCGGCAGTTCCGCCGCCGGGGCCGGGTTGAGGATGACGGGGACGCCCGCCCCGTGCGCCCATTTCGCCGCGGCAAGCACGGTTGGGATGGGCGTCTCGAGCTGCATGAGAAGCGCCGCGGCGTTTTCAACCTCCTCTTTATAGGGAAGGATGTCCGCTTCGGAAAGCGTGCCGTTCGCCCCAAGCGCCACCGAAATGACGTTCTGCCCGCGTTCGTCCACCAGGATGAGGGCTACGCCCGACGCTTCGGAGGGGTCGGTTATCAGACGGGCGTCTATGCCGTCCTTCCGGAGCCGAACGGCGGTTTCGCGTCCAAACAGGTCGTTCCCGACTTTGGCGATGAAGACGCAGGCGTCCGGTTCGGCGGCGAGCCGCGCCACCGCCACCGCCTGGTTCGCGCCTTTTCCGCCCGGATTCATCAGAAACGTGCCGTCGCAGACCGTTTCGCCCGGCACGGGGATCTTCCGGCCCGTAATGACCATATCCGTGTTGGTACTGCCCAAAACAACGATCTTCTTCATGTTTTCTCAGCCTCCCGCCTTGATGATGAGGACCAGTCCGGCGACAAACAGCAGAATCATCGCGGCATTGAGCAGCGCGGACTTTCTCGGCGCGCCGGCGAACTCCTTCCAGACGAGGATGCCCCACAAAGCCGAAACGAGCGTCGCGCCCTGTCCGAGCGCATAGGAAATCGCCTTCCCCGCCGTACCCGCCGTGACGAACGAGAGGAGCGTGCCGAGCGCCCAGATCGCGCCGCCCAGCATGCCGACGAGATGCACGGGGAATCCGCCGCGGAAGAACGCCTTCACCGGCACCGGCTCCCCGGCGACCGGATGGCGCATGGCGAGCGTATTGAAGACGAAGTTCGAGGCGAAAACGCCCACCGCGAACACGAAGAAACCCGTATACGGCGTCAACATCCCCGCCGCCGGTTCCGCCGCGCCCGTCAGGAAGGTCATATCGACGACCTTGTTCACGAGCGGCGAGAACCACGACATCAGCGCACCCGCCAGAACCGCCAGCACCAGACCCTTGCGCACGGTCCCCGCATCCGCCCCGGCTCCCGCCGCGGACTGCTTGGCGCGGAAGGCGAGCGCGTTGCAGACGATGGAAACGACAATCAGCCCGAGCCCCGTCCACAGGCAGACCGGTTCGCCCTTCCCGTCCTGCACGTAGTTCGCGACCGTCCCGCCGACAAGCGCAATCCCCACCCCGACGGGGAAGGCGACGGACATCCCCGCCACCGCAATCGCCGCCGCGAGCAGGATATTGGACGCATTGAAGACGACGCCGCCCGCGAACGGGTACCACCATTGCGGCCCGAAAGAAGTGCGGATGTTGGCGAGGAACCCCCAGCCCGACTCCGCCCCCACGCTGCCGAGCGTCAGACCCGCCAGAACGGAGAACAAGAGCAATCCAACGACGTAATCCCAATAAAAGAGTTCATACCGCCAGGTTTTGCCGGCGAGTTTCTGGGTGTTCCCCCAGCTCCCCCAGCAGAGCATCGTCACGACGCAGAGGGCAACCGCCCCGATATAATTTGCGCAATAATACATATCTACTGTCCTTTCTGTTCAATACAAGACATTACAACCCTTTGGCCTTCCGCTTCGGTTCGCGGCACATGAATTCATCCAGAATCCGGCCCACCGCCTCCGGAGACGTCTTGAACGCGACGCGTCCATGCGGCGAACCGGGGCACTCCTCCCAAATATTCGTCCCGTCCGCACCGGTCATCCGGTGCGCGCCGCGCTGCAGGCTGAAATACGGCTCCCACCCCCGAACGGCGATCAGCGCGGCGATCTCGTCCCAGCTCGGATGCCCCGCCAGCTGGTCCCAGCTCTCGCCGGGCACGACTTTCTCGCGCGGCAGCATCTTCGCCCGGAAGGCGTCCCGCACGGGATTCGCCGTACCGGGCAGTTCCGCGACCGCCCGCCCCGCATAGCAATGCCGCCCGACCGGGAAGTCCACGAAAACGATCGGCACGTCCGCCGGCCAGTTCGCGAGCGCATAGGCGCTGGACGACGGATCGCCCGCCGCGTTGTACTCCTTCCCTTTCGGATAGTCGAAGCCCATGCAAACCCAGGTTTTCACCTTGCGCGCGACGAGCCCGCGATCCGTCCGCAAGAGATCCGCGACATTGTTGAGGAAACCGACCGAACAGAGAACGATGCTCTTGTCGGGAGCGGACGCGAGCGCCGCGCGATAGACGTCCACCGCCCAAGGCGCATTCGTCGAGACGGCATGGCGCACATACTGCGGATACTTCTCCGGCAGGCCATACCCCGCGTCCCCCGGCCCCTGCTGGCCACCCGAACGCGCACACCCGACGGGGATGCCGGACCGTCCGTACCAGCCGTTCAAAACTTCGCAGGTCGCGACGGACTTGTTGCCCTCGCCCCAGGTATTGCACCCGACCGCGGCGATTTCACAGGCGCCTTCGTCCGCCAAGGCATGCAAGATCGCCAGTGCGCCTATGTCGTCGTAGTCCGTGTACATGTCGGTGTCGAAGATGATGCGCGGCGGTTCGCCGGCCGCCCGGGCGATCACCGGCGCAAAGAGGAGCGACAGGCAAAAGACTATAGTGTTTTGCGCAAATCCCCCCAATCTTTTGGATAAAACTCTGCGGTCCTTCGTCCGGACGCCCGCAACGACCGCCCGCCGCATTCCATTGTTCCTCACGGCATCTCCTTTCCTGTCCGAGAATGCGCCCGGACGAACGTCTGCGCGCCGATCGAGGCAAGCGTCTCCTTTATCATGTCCATCGCCCCGCTCTCGCCCGCCCGCTTGCGCCAACGGCTCATCGCCGACTGGTCCGTCGGCGGCTCGTGCTCGAAGAACACGCCGCCGCAAAAGTACTGCCAGTACGGGTCCTTGCACCAGTTGTCGAGCACCTCCTGGTCGCTCAACCCGAACATGTCTTTCAGGAGCGCGAGACCGACCATCGTCCGGACGGGAATCGACGGACGCCCGTTGTCCGCGCAATAGACCGGGGCGAGTGCTTCTTCAAAACGCCCCCAGTCGAGCGCATTTCCAAGGCGGACGAGTCCATGCTCCGGGGAAACGATATCGCGAAGCATCACCTTGAAGAGATTGCCCTGAATGGGCTTCGAGGCGTCAAATTTGGTCATCATCTCCGAAGCATACCTTCATTATATTCCCGATTTTATGTTGCATAGAATACCATATTGCCAACGGGAAGTCAATGGCGCCCCTTCCCTTTCGGCTGAAACGGCTGTTTCAGCGAAATAGCCGCGCCTGAGGGGAGCCTGCACGAACGCCCGTCACAAGTCTGGCGCAATCCGCACGTATCCCGAAACGGGGACCGCGACCTCCTGCAGACCCGCCCTCAACGCCACTACGCCGCGCCGGACGCCGAACGTGTCGAATATTTCGCCCGTCGCCGGGCCTCCCGAGAGGAGGACAGCCATGCGGCGGCTCCCTGTCGCATTGAGAATGTAGATTGGGCGATCGACTTTCCCGCCGTCCGCGATCGCCGCGTCGTTGTAGACGGCGACAATGCGTTCCGCGGCCGACTCCGCCTCGATGACGGGATAGAACGCCTCGTAGTGGTGCGGACGGAACGCGCCTTTCAGCAGCGTTTCGCGATGACGGCGGGTGAAGTCGAGCCAGTGCGCAATCATCCGTTTGTGGTCCGCCGGCAGTTCACGGAGCATGACCGAGTACTGGATAACGCCGAAAACAGAAGAAAGGACGAAACGCGCGGCGTTTTCGGCGGTTTCCGCGACATTCCACTCCAACATGTCCGCGTGCACGGCCGTCTCGCCCGACGTGAGGCGCAGATTCGCGATGCGGCAGCGGTTCGCCTGAAGGTCGCCTGGGCAGTCCGTCGCCCGCAGCATGTTGCCGTACTGGCGGATGCCGGGGCCGATGTAGCACTGGCGGAACTCGATGAGGGCCTCGGGCTTCACCGCCGTCAGCCGTGCGTGGACGTCCTTCATGAGCCTGTCGATCGCCTCGGAAAGCGACTTGATGTCGCGCCCCGCGTAGTCTTCCGCGACGGCTGGATCGGGCCCGTTGAAGCCGAACGCATCGATGAAGTCGAGCTTGAGACCGTCGAGGTCCCAGTCGCGCATCGCCTTTTCGTAGACGCCGCACAGGAATTCGCGCACCTCCGGGAAGCGCGGGTCGAGGCACGAGTAGTCCGCCCAGCGCCCGTCGCGGTTCCAGAGGTACTTGCCCTTGAAACGACCATAGTTCGCGCTCTTGTAGCCGATCATCGGCACACCGTACCAAATCATGTACTTCATGCCGAGGTCGTGGACTTTCTTCACGTGCGCGGCGAAGTCGGGAAAGCGGTTCGTCGAAACCTGCCAGTCTCCGCAGTAGGAGTAGCCCCGGTTGTTGTCGTCCGTCTGCCATCCGTCGTCCACGATCACCGTCTTCATGCCGAGCCGGACAGCCTCGGCGCACTCGGCCTCGATTGCGTCTGCCGAAACGTCCTGGTGGAACGAGTACCACGCCGAGTAAAGCGGCTCGAACGCCGCCGCCGGGACGGGTGCCGGCTTCAGCGCGGCGGTCTTCGAGATCCACGCCGAGGCGTCGGCGATCGCCTCGCCGAAAAACACGTCGCGGCGATCGAACCGCAGCGCCGTCTCGTATGACCGCATCGGTGCCTCCGGCTCGCCGAAGAAGTCGATCTTCCACTCGATGCGGCATCCCTCTTCGCGAAGACCCGCGTTGAACACGACGGCCCGCTTTGCCTCCGAACACGCGACGGCGAGTCGGTTGCGGTCGTTGGCGTTAAGAAATGCGACCAGCGGCAGGCCGTAGCAGAGGCGCGAGCTGGTCGTGCAGTCCCAGTTCGCCGGCAGACCGACCCGTTCGAGCGGATACTGCACCGACCATTTGTGGTGCATGTCGACCTGCGGCACGTCGAAGAGGACGCTGAACTTCGGCGGCGGCGCGTCTTCCGCCGCCGTAAGCCGAATCCGCATCTCCTCGGTTCCGTCCGCCGAGGCGGCGTGGGAGACGGAGAACTTCCACGCCCCCGTCTCCGTGCACCGAAGCTCGACCGGCCCGACATAATAGTCTTTAAACCGCATCCTGTATTCCGCGGCACGGGAGAAGCCCGCAGCCGCCAGAACGAAAACAAGCACCGCACCAAACCGTTTCATCGTGTGACGCCTTTCAGCGGATGCTCAAGACGAATCCCGTCGAGAACCTTGCCGAAAGCCGCTTGGCTTTCATCTTGGCGGCGAAGTTCTTCTGCTGTTTTCCCGTCGCTTCGAACGAAACGCCACGGTCGATTGCATCGCCGCCCCATGTCAGCACGTCGGCAGGCCTCACATGGCTCTTGCACGCGGAAGCGTCCATGTACACCGTACCCGACGGGAATTCGACGACTCCAGGCACAAAAAGCGGTTTCACAGACGACACGTCACCCGACGAGACCAGCTTGAGAATCGCCCCGTCCTCAAAACGGATATGACGGATCTTCGGATAGTTCCCCGCCTCGTCCAGCGCGAACGACGCGCCGCTCTTGACGACGAGCGTTCCCTCGACCGTGCCCGCACCCGTCAGCGACTGGCCGGGATGAAGCACGAGGTCTGTTCCGCCGATGCCCGCAACCACGCCCTTTTCACCAAGGACAAGGTCGGCAAAGCAGGTTTCGCCACGTCCGAGGTCGGCGCGGTTCCCCACGAAGGGCGTACCGTATGCCGCGCGAAGTTCCTCGGCAAGCGCGGTCATCTGCGCCGCCGAGAACGCGACATCCTTGTAGAAGCGCAGTTCCGCAAGATCCATCGCCAGATAGCGGAAGATGTTGTTGTACTCCGTCGCGCCGAGCAGGATGCGGCTGTTCGTGAGGGCCTTGACGGGAGCCGTCGCCGCATCTCCTTCCGTGCGTTCGCCGTCCACGAGCAAGACCTGCGGCGCGGCATCCTCGCCCATCGAGACAGACCACACGACGGTGTGGAGTTCACCATCGTCGAGTCCACGCGCGGCGGAGCGCACCGTCAGCGAAACACCCCAGCCGTCGCGCGTACCGGCGGCGAGCCGCCCGACGGACGAGAACGCAAGGCCCCAGCAGTGATATTCACCGCTATTGACGAAGCCCATGCCGACGAACGGCGTCCAGTCCTGCCAGCCTTGCGTGGATACGCCCGTACCGCGTCCGTTGAACTTGACGACTGCCGCGAGGACGAGGTTCGTCGCTTTGCCGGCGGGCGTTGGCGCGTTGCCCGTGAGGAAGAGGCTGTTCGAAACGCCGTCGAACGAGACGGTCTTGTGACCCTTGACGCTGGAAATATTCGGCGGGGTCGAATCCTTCGGCAGGTCTGCCGAAGCCTTGAAAATCCACGACCCCGTGCGCGAGGTCCACGCGGAGACCGCGCCCTCGCCCGCATCCTCAGCCGACCAGACGGCGGTCGCGGCGGGAAGCGGTTCGGCTTCCGCCGTCTCGGCGGACGCGGCAGAAGTCTGCGCCACCGCCGTTTTCGCCGCCCAAGTCGCCCCGTATTTCGCCGCGAGTGCGCTGCCGAGCGCATCCTGCTCCGCCACCGACAGCGCGGAGCGAATCATGGCGATCTCGCCGATGCAGCCCTTGAAGCGATGATCCGTGGCGGTCGCGAGATACCCGATGAACCCGTACATCGTGCGCAGGTTGGCGGGCGTCGCGCCTTCCGGGAATGCCAGCTCGTGCTTCGCGCCGTCCACGTTCAGCGTGCTGACGCCGCCCTTTTGCCAGGTGAAGACGACCACATGGGGCGTCCCGTCCGCGATCGACTGCTGGCTCCAGACCGTCTGGTTCGCCGGCGCGTTGCCCTGCTGACAGGTGTAGCCCGCGCCGATGCAGCCGTCCTTCCGCATGACAAGGCCCCAATCGCCCACGACGCCGGCGCCCGGATCGCTCTGCCCGACGATGCCGGCGCCATACGGCCAGTTGACCGCCTGATTGAAGTTCGCACACTCATCGGACGTCACCTGCAGAACTACGGCGACGGAAAACGCCGACTGTCCGCCCGCCGGCGTCTGCGAACCGTAATCGCCCGCCGCGAGGCCGAGGCCGTTCTGTTCGCCGTTGAAATACACCGCGCCGTGTCCGTTGAACACGCCGCTTCTGTAGGTCGGCGCGGTATCCGAACGCGTGTCCAGGGCCGAATTGACGATCCGCCCGCGCGAATACGTCCACAGCGGGGCGCCGCTCGAGGCGGACCACGCCGCGACCGCCGCCGTCGCATTCGTCGCGCAGTCGTCGGCCGCCCAGCGCGCGAAGACGGGGATGCCTTCCCCCAAGACCTCCAGACGGCCTTCCGCCACGCGCGTCTCGCCGAGATAGTCGCTTGGCGAAACGAGACGCACCGTGCCCGCGCCCGTCTTCGTGAAGCCACCCTCGCCGTAAAGCGGCGCGGCGAACGTCATCGACTTGCCCGCGTCGGCGCGGAGCGTCACGCCGCCGTCGCGGTTCGAGAGGCGCGTCGCGAGCGTATTCGTGAAGTTCCCGTACGCGGCAAGCGTACCGCCCGAAAGAACGACCTCGTAGCGTCCGCTCTCTTTGTTCCAGCCGGAGTTGAGAAGAAAGCCCCGATTGCCGAGCGTGAAGACACCGCCCGCGAGCGTGAAGCGTCCCCAGTTGTTGAAGTCCTTTCCGCATTCGCCCGACGAACCGAACGAGACGTTCGCCGCCGAAACCTCGCCGCCCGTCATCAGGAAGTCGCCCGTTGTCCAAATCGACTCGACTGGCGTATCCGCCCACTGGTCGAGCATCGTTCCCATCGGATCGTTATCCGAGAAGCGGCGAGAGATCGCGAGACCGAGGTAGCGCGGATCGGAAGTCGCCATGTCCTCCGAGCCGATTGAAACCTCCCCGCCGGAAACGACAAAGCGCGGCACAGACTTTTCGCTCGAACCGAGACCGACGATGACACGCTTCGGCACGCTGAACGCGCCGCTCTCGACCGTCAGCTCGCGCGCCGCCGCCGTGTCGTAGCCGTTGCCCACGACGGTGGAGACGGCGTACTTCGAAGTACCCGACTTCTGAACGTACGAACCCTCACGCAAGACAAGTTTCGTGCCGTTGACCGCCCCCGCGTTCGTCACGGCGATGCCGTCGCCCGCAACGGTCAGGTTCGCGACCTCCACGGTCTCGGATTCCGCCACCGTGCGCGATGCGGACCAGGTCTCATCGGCGGTCCCCTCCGCGCCCGCCGTGCAAAGCGCCGTCGCGGCGCACATGCCCAATATGAGTTTATTCATAGCTAGTTCTCCTTTCCTGTGTGTTACTTTGCCAGATCGATGAATCGACTCTTCTGCGACTGGAAGTCGCACGCGCCGGGGCGCGCATCGTTCTTCCAGTCCATCGCCGGGCCGTTGTAGACCATGTCGCGCCAGACGACCTTGCCCTTGCCCGCATAGACCGTAAGCCCCGGAATCGTCTTGCAGACGTGTCCGTCGGCGATCACGACGCTCCCACCGTTCTGCCGGAAGGCGGCCGCGTCGTAGAAGCCGAACGCCTTGTTCCAGAAGTAGGAGCAGCCAAGAAGGCGCGTCTCCCAGCCCTCGATCAGGAAGCCCGTGATGCCCGTGTCGGCATAGCAGTCGCGCATCAGCGTCGAGCCGGCGTCCCTGCCGATCCAGAAGTTCACCGAGTCCTTCAGCATCTCCGGCATCGCACCCGGCTTCGGCGGCGGGATCGGTCCGCCCCAGACGTGGCAGCGCGTGAAGCGGTTCGATCCGCCGCGCTTCATGTGGACGCCGACCGTGTAGTCGACGACCACGATGTCGGTGTAATGTCCGTCGCTTCCCATCACGCAAAGCCCCGTGTTGCCGGCGATCCCCCGTGTCTTGCAGAGGAAGTAGAGGTTCTCGGCGATCACCTCGCAGCCGCCGGCCTCGCCCTGCACGCGCAGACCGTAGGTCTTGCCGTTCAGGAACGTCACGTCGCGAAGCGTGTAGTGCCAAAAGCCGTCCAGCGCCATGCACGAAGCGAGTCCCGCACCGTCGATGCGTCCGCCCTTCACGAACATCCCGAAATCGAGGCGATCGTAGGCGCGCTGCGTCGGCGCATTGTTTACCTTCAAGACGAACTCCATCGGCTCGACCGCCGCGAGCACGGCGTTCTTGTGCAGGAGAAGCGAACACATGTTCGTGACGACGAGCGTCCGCGCGATCGCGTAGCGCCCGGCGGGGATATAGAGAACGCCCGACGGCAGCGCGTCAATCGCGCGCTGGACGCGCGCCGAGTCGTCCGTCTCGCCTGCCCGACGCGAAAAAGCCGCGAGCGTCGCGTCGGCCTCCGCCGGGCACGCCGGCGCCACAGCGCCTTTCGGGCCGAAACAGTCCGATGGATTGCAGCCTGCGACGCCCAAAAGGCACGCGGCGACAAACGGCAGAGCACAACGGCGCTTCATAACGCAAGCACCACCTTCCCGCGATTTTCGCCACGCTCTAGAATTGCGTGGGCCTCGGCGACTTCCGCGATCGGAAGCACCTTGTGGATGAACGGCGCGAACCGCCGCGCCTCGAACGCGGGCCACACGTCGCGGACGAGCCCAGCAAGAATCTCCGCCTTCTCCTCCGGCGTGCGCGAACGGAGCGTCGAGCCGATGACGCGCAGGTTCTTGCGCCAGAGCAGGTTCACGTCCAGCACCGTCTCCGGTCCCGCCATCGACGCAAGAGAGATCCAGCGTCCGCGATACGGCATCGTCGCGATGCACTTGCCCATCAGAGGGCCGCCCACGGGGTCGATCGCGACGTTCGGCGGATTCGCCGCGAGAACAGACACGAGATCGTCCGTGAAGCGGTTCACCGTGACGTCCGCGCCGACTTCGCGGCAAAACGCGCCGTTTGCGTCCGAGGCGACCTGCGCGACGACTTTCGCGCCGAAAATATGCTTCGCGAGCTGAATCGCCGCGATGCCGAGACCGCCCTCGCCGCCGTTGATGAAGAAGGTCTCGCCCGCCTTGATCTCGCCGACGAGTTTCAGGTTGAGGTAGGCGGTGGCGTAGACCTCCGGGACGCCCGCCGCCTCGGCGAACTCGAAACCCTTCGGCATCGGCATCACCATGCCCTCCGGCACGACGACCTCTTGGGCATAGCCGCCGCCACCGAGAAGTGCGCAGACCCGGTCGCCGGGACGGAAGCGTCCGTTCGGCGGAGCCTCGAGTACGATACCTGCGCACTCGAGCCCGGGCCAGAGCGGCCAGCCCTCCGGCGGCGCGTAGATGCCCTGCCGCTGCATGAGGTCGGCGCGGTTGAGCGCACACGCCTTGACGGCGATCTTCACGTCGAACCTGCCGTGGCGGACGGGGTCGGGCACATCCTGCCAAATGAAGTTTTTCTTTTCGAGACACATGGCTTTCATCGCAAACTTCCTTTCTCGTAGTCGTTATTGAAGTACTTGAAAATCGCAGGCAAGAGAATGAGCGCACCGATGAGATAGAACAACGAAAGGCTCGCGAGGCCCGCGCGCATGGAAAGCGTCTCGTTCATCCAGCCGAGCGCCACGGGGGCGAGGGAGCCGAATGCAAACGCCCAGCAGCCCGTCAGTCCCGTCACCGAACCGCGGTAGCGCGGCGCAATGCAGTCGAAGAGGGCCGGATAGTTCGCCGCCTCGTAGATGCCGATGGTCACGCCAAGGGTGGCGAGCGCCGCGCAACACGAGGTGAAATCCGTCGCCCGCGCAACCCAGAGAATAGGGGCGATGCAGAGGATGAGTCCGAGCGCGGCGACTTCGACACGGATGCGCGGATGGCGCGGGGCGAGACGGTCGCAGATTCGCGCCGTGACGAGACAACTCGCGAGTGCGCCGACGTTGAGCCAAAGGACGGCGTGGAGCGCGGCCTTCGCCGGCCCGACGCCCTCGAACGAGCGGACGAGATACATCGGCATCCAAAGTCGGATGCCCAGCGTCGCGTAGACGAAGAACCCGAACGCCGCCGCGACGAGCAGGGCCGTCGGTTTGCGGAGCAACGCGGCAAAAGCGTCCCGTGCGGAGACTCGGGTTTCCCCCTTCTGCTCCACTTCCGCCGCGTCCGCCGGCAGACCGAACCGCAGAACGACCGCCCACAGGATGCCGAAACCGCCGAGTCCCCAAAACGCCCACCGCCACACGCCTTCGCCGCGCTCGGCGAGCCCGCCCGCGAAGAGACTGCTCAGGATCACGCCGAGGTAGACGGCGGACTGGAAGACGGCCATCGCCACCGAGCGCGTCGCCGTGTGGCAGCGGGCGATGAGGGCGAACGACGGCGGCGCAATGCAACTCTGACCGAGTGCGTTGAAGATGCCGTAGAAGACGACGAGCCACGCGATACCGTCCGCGAAACCGCTCAGAAGGATGCCGAACGAGAAGAGAAGCGTCCCCGCGACAAGGACGCGCCGCCGTCCGAGCCGATCCGTCGCAAAGCCCGAACCGAGAACCGCGAGACCGAAGACAACCGAAAAGACCGTCCCGACGAGACCGAGGCCAGCATCCGTCACACCCGATGCGAGGAAGTCGAGGCGGATGCGCGGAAGCGCCGCGTTGTAAATCTGCCGCGAGCCCTGCTCGACGAAATAAACGACGAACAGCAACGCCAGCAGAATCCACGGATAGATCGGTCGCTTCATCGGTTCACTCCTTTCACCGCTCCCAGTCGAACTGCACGATGGGGAACGCACCTCCTTCGGCAAGTCGCGAGTAAACCGCCGCACACTCGGACGGCGCCTGAATCTCGTCCACAAAACCCGCAAGCGAGAGCCGTCCGTGGGCGAGGAGACGAAGAAAGGCGGACGCGTCATCGCGTGTCGTCCACCAGCCGGACGACGATTCGGCGTCGGGCCGTGCCAGCGTGTGCGCCCCGACGAGCGTCACGCCGCGCCCGTGAACCTTGTGGTAGTAGTCAATCGTGAAGTTCGGGTTGCGCGTACAGCCGAGAAGCGCGATGCGCCCGAACGGTGCAATCACGTCGAGCACGCCCGTAAGCGCCGCGCCGACACCCGTCACCTCGATGCCGACACGCGGTCCCGCGTCCACAACGCGCCCTCCCATCACGCGACGATCGGCCGGACACCACGCCTTCACATGCGCGGCGAAGCCGGGTGCGGACGGATCGAACGCGGCATCCGCCCCCAGATCGAGGGCGCGTTTGCGCTTCTCCGCGAGGGGATCCGCCGCAAGAACGGGGGCCGCCCCCGCCGCACGGAGGAGGAGGACGGCCAACTGCCCGAGCACGCCCTGCCCCATGACAATCGCGCTTTCGCCGAGTTCGAGACGGCACTTGCGGATGGCCGCGAGCGGGAAGGTGGCGATGTGCGCGAATGCCGCATCTGCGAACGACACGCCGTCCGGAATCGGATAGACCTGCGATGCGGGAAGACAGACAAACCGCGCGTGTTTCGACCAACTCAGGGCGACGCGGTCACCGACCTTCACCGTGTCCACGCCCGAACCGACGGACTCGACGACACCGCTCGAACTGTAGCCGCACTGGCGCGGCCACGTCACGCCGTCGCCCGTCGCGAAGATGCCCACGCCGCCGTCGGGCACGCCGATCAGGTTCGCCCGCTCCGTGCCGCTCGAAATGCAGCTGCGAACGAGCCGTACCCGCACTTCGCCGGGCCGGGGTTCGGGCATCGGACGGTCCACGAGTTCCGCCGTATTCGGTTTCGTAAAGATGATGTTCGGATTCGTCATGTCAGATGATTCCACAGGCTTTCAGAGTGAGTTCGTGCACGGAAAGGTCGCGGTCGTAGTCCTGGCCGTTCGGGCGTTCGCCTCGCAGAACGGCGGCGAGTTCGACGAGTTGCGGCGCATAGCGGTCGGACTGCACACCGAAGTTGACTTCATGCCGTCCCGAGGCATATCCGGCGGCTGCGTTCTTCAACGTCAACGCGAGTTTCAGCTCACCGCCGTCGAAGCGCTCGATGGGGCAGAGGTCGAGCGTGCCGTTCGTGCCGTCCACCCGCAGGCGACGGCAGAGGATGCCGCCCGGCATCCGGGAGGAAGTGCGAAGAAGGACATCCGTCCCCGCGAAGCGCAGGTATGACGCGGCGGCGGTGCGGCAACCGACAGGGTCGCCCGGCGCCGCCCCGAAGAACGGGTGCGCCTCGCGCAATTCGCCGCGCGCCATCGGCAGCACCATGTCCACAAGATGACAGCCGAGGTTGTAGAGGATGCCGCCCTTGAACGAGGCGATGTAGCCGGGGTAGTTCGGCTCGCCGTAGTCATGGTTCATGTCCGCCTCGATGAAGGCGACTTCGCCAAGCCCTCCGTCGGCGGCGAACTTCCACGCGAACTGAAGGGCCGGATTGCCGCGATACATATAACCGATCTGAAACGGCAGATTGGCGGCGCGGCACTTCTCGACGAGCGACCGGTACGGCTCCATTGCCTCGCCGCACGGCTTGTCGCAGTGGAGCGGAACGCCCTTCGCAATGAACTTCGCCGCGATTTCCATGAGGCCGGCGTTCGCCGTCTCGACAAAGACGACATCGATACCCTCCAACTCGTCGGCTTCGGACTCGGAGACGAGCCGGAGACCCGTCGTGTCGGCGACCTCGTTCAGGTGACGCGAAGCCGTCCGGGCGCGGTCGTCGACGACGGCGACGATCTCGAAGTCGTGCTGCAACTTCCTGAGCGAGGCGAGCTTGCCCGCCGCGTGTTCGTGGGTGAGACCCCAGAAGAGCGTTCGGAGCGGACGCGTCATTTCGCCTCCCCCGCACGGATGCGGTACAGGTTCGAACCGACCTCGCGCACCGACTCGACCGTCTCCCGGTAGGGCGTGTCGCAGACGTCCGTCCAGCCGACCTGCATGTTCTCTCCGTCGAAGCGTCCCGACGTCGCCTGGTCGGAGAACTGGTGCCAGTGCACCCCGACAAGGTTCGGGTGGGCGAGCGCACCGCGCACGTACTCGCCATAGACCTTGGCGCGTTCCTTCTGGTCCTTGAGGAGAATCAACCCCGGACAGAACGGCCCGCGGTCGAGTGCGCCGAAGTGGAATTCGCCGATGAGGACGGGCTTGTCCACGCCCTCCGGCAGCTTGAACCAGCTGGGATTCGGCGTGTAGATGTTGTAGCTCAGGATGTCGCAGTGCTTCGCCGCCGCACGGACGACGAAGTCCTTCGGCACGCCCGCATAGCGGCAACCGAGGTAGAGCTTGCCGGGATTGGCCCGCTTGATTTCCTCCTTGATGACGCGGTAGTAGGTCTCCGTCATCTCCGTCGTGAACGCCGCGAGATCGGCTTTCGCCCCCGTGAGATCCGCAGGCGGTGTCGTCGTGGACAGGAATCCCTCCCAATCCGCATAGGCGGTCCGCCACGCGGCGTTCAACGCGGCAATCGTCCCGTACTTCGCCTTCAGCCGCTCGACGAGGACACGTTTCGCCGTCTGGTCGGCGGGGGACTTCAGGGTGGAGACGCCGAGCGTATGCGGTTCGCCCCAGTTCTGCTCGTTGTCCACGAAGAATCCGATGCACCACGGGTCGGCGAACTCCCGATGGAAGACCTCGCTCGCCTGCCGCCGCGCCTCCGCACGGAAGGACGGATCAAACGGGTCCGCGAAATCCCACCAGCCGCCCTTGTGCCCGGCTAGCGGCTTTGAATGAACCTCAAACCGTTCCGTGTAAGGGGTGCGATCCATCAGGCAGATACGGCGGTCGGACGAGTTCGCAATCGTGTTGCATCCCCAGCTGCGCAGACGGCGGTGCGCGAGGTCCGCCCACGCCTCGAACCAGTTCTCCCCGTACTTGCGGCGGATGTTCTGCGCCGAGAAGTCGTAGGTGCGCGTGAAACCGTTGCGTCCGTAGTAGGGATAGAGGAGTTCGTCCTTCGTCGTGTAGAAGAGGGCTTCGGACGAACCGGGTTCGGGCAGACGGGCGAACCACTTCGTACGTCCGTCGAGCGGCGTGATCGCCGAACTCGGCGTGACGCGCACCGCCCCGTGGCTCCACCAGAGGTTGCCGTCGGGGTCGACGATCCACCACTTGCCGCGCCACTTCACGGTCGAGAAGCCGCCCGTCGCCGGGAACTTCGGGCCGTCCGCCCAACCGCCCCACTTGTCCCAACCGTTCGGACCGGGATGCGCCGCGAGATCCTTCGCCTCCTTCTCGCGTTGCGCGGCAAGATCCGCGTCGGAGTGGATCTTGTCGGGCCAGTCGCGGTGCTTGAACTGTCCATACTCGTCAATGAACGGGAAGAACTCCGCCGCCGACATCCGCGCGAACGCAGGCAGGCTCTCCGCCGCGATGGGCTTGCCCCGCGCGACGATGCGGCGGACGCTCCACGCCGTCGCCGCACCTGGCGCGTTCACATAGACGGCGGCCTGCGCCACCCATTTTCGGTTCAGCGTCGAGACGGGCACGTCCTCGTGGTTCCACAGGGCGACGCCCGCCGTATTCGTATTCCACAGGAGATAGGGAAGCGCCCACGTGCGGATCCCCTTCAGTTCGGACAAGATGCCGCGCCAGCCGGGAAGGTCGGGCGGAATCGGCTGCGAACGGACTTGCGTCCGCCACGGATCGACGCGAAACTTCGTGATGAAGCACCCCTTCCCGTCGGGCCGTCCGCCGGCGTTCAAGAGGCGCACCGTGCAACGGTTCTCCCGTCCGCCGCCGACGAACTCGACGGCGATTTCGCCGTACGCCGAAAGATCCCAGGGACCTTCGACCGTGAAGCCGGGGTAGCCGCCCGCGGTTTTCGTGCGCACCGTCAGCATGTCCGGCTTCCAGTCCAGCGTCGCGCCGTCCTGCGCGGCAATGCTTTCGCGCGGCGTCGTCGCCGCGTCGAAAAGCGTCAGTTCGTCCGCTCCCGCCGTGGCATCGTGCAAAACAGCAATCAAGACCGTTCCCAAAAGTATTCTTTTCATGTCTATATTGTACCATACCTGTGCCGGAAATTGCTTGCGTTCCCGGCAAGATTTTCGTACATCCCAAGCAAACATCTGCACATGAACCCCGGTTTTTGATATAATAATCCCATGAATGCCACCTCTCCAACCTTCCGCGTATTGGTCGTCTCGCCCCTCTCCACCGACGCCGGGCGCAAAAAGCTCAATGGCATCCACCGCTTCTTGAGCGAAGGATACGACTGGGAAATCGAACTTGTCCGCAACGAAACCGCCTTTACGGCGGACTTGCTGCGCGGGGCCGAACGGAAATACGACGGCGTCTTCATCGGCTGGGCCGAATCGCCCGACATCTGCCGCGTGCATGCGGACCTGGCCATCCCGTCCGTCTTTTTCGACAGCGACGCCGCGCCAGCCGTCTTGTCGCGCAACCCTTCCGCCGTATTTGTCCATGACGACGCGCGGGCCATCGCACGGACCGCGGCGCGGCACTTCGTCTCCCAAGGTCGGTGCGTCGCCTACGGTTACGTCCCCACACGCCAGGACGTCTTCTGGTCGTCGGCCCGCGGGTCGGCCTTCCGGACGGAAATGCGACGCCGCGGCGCCCGTGTGGAGATTTTCGACCACACGCACGGTACGCGGCTGGAAGACTGGCTCGTCGCGCTGCCGAAGCCGGCGGGCGTCTTCTGCGCCTTCGACGATCGCGCGGCGGACGTCCTTCTGGCCTGCCGCCGCGCCAAGCTCGCCGTGCCGGACGATGTCGCCGTGCTCGGCGTCAACAACGACGAGGTCATCTGCGAACACACGCGTCCGCGGCTTTCCAGCGTGGCCGTCGACTTCACCGAACAAGGTCGCCGCGCCGCGCGCGAACTTCACGCGCTCATGCTGCACCGGCGGCCGGCGCCGCGCAACTTCGAACTCGCCGTCGGCGCGGCGGATGTCTGCGAACGCGCTTCGACGCGATGCGAATCGACGGCTGGCGCACTCGTGCAGCGCGCCCTCGCCTATATAGAGGAGAACGCTCCCAAAGGAATCTCGCCGGCGGATGTCACGCGACATGTCCGCGTCTCGCGGCGGTTGCTGGACCTGCGCTTTCGCGAAGTGACCGGCACGACATTGCAGAACGCTATCCGCACACGCCGCCTGGACCGCGTGAAACAGTTGCTCGCGACCACCCGCCGATCCATCGGCGAAATCGCCCTTGACTGCGGCTACGTGGACGCCAACTACCTCAAAAACCAGTTTCGACGCGCTTTCGGCGTCTCCATGCGCGACTGGCGAAGGCAAAACGGACAATAAACCTAAAAATCGCAGTAGAAAGGCTGGGATCGGGTTCGTGGACTTTGTTTCCGGCGGGAAGCGCGCATGCGGCTACCGTCAAACGGCTGAA
>ERZ808258.256-NODE-256-length-23840-cov-4.256338_pt1 | contig 23840 bp, 14 predicted proteins | sample MGYA00521280_ERZ808258 | MGnify/ENA primary metagenome ERZ808258 (study PRJEB31516, sample SAMN03275585) | gut metagenome | biome: mammalia-associated habitat; material: feces | host: Papio cynocephalus | place: Kenya | collected 2012-07-19 ...
ATCAGCAAGTTGTGAAAAGTGCCAAAAATTCGCGTATTTCGGCCAAAATATTTCGTCGTCGCAAATAATCGCTGTTTTTTTATATACATTGTCCGATTTCTTCAACAGCGTCCTTCGGTTGCAGACTGGGATTGGCTCTGCTGGTTGCAACGGCTTGCATGTCCTGCGTGAGCGGGTTAACCTGTTTACACTCCTACAGCATGAGCGGTTTCATTCCCGAAATACCCGGATGAACATCAAAAAGCGTCATGAAGATGATTTTTTACCCTTATGGCCGATGCGATAGTGGGCAAAAAGCAGTATCTTTGCAAAAACAAACGAAAGGAAAACAGATGAGACGATTGCTGACAGCCATGACGCTTCTGACCCTCACCACCACGGCGGGCATGGCGCAAGGGTTTGACAACCTGCCCGACCCCATCGAAGACGTGAACAAGGTGGTGGACAACACGCCCGACTCCATAGCCAAGGCCCTCATGTCGCGGCCCGCGCCGGGATCCACACGCAAGGGCACCAACCCCGTGCTCTTCCTCGTGGGCAACTCCACCATGCGCAACGGCACCAAGGGTGACGGCGCCAACGGGCAATGGGGATGGGGCTACTATGCCAGCCAGTACTTCAACGGCAACAAGATAACCGTGGAGAACCAGGCGCTCGGCGGCATGTCGACCCGCACGTTCTACCGCAAGCTGTGGCCTGACGTGCGCAAGGCCCTGCGCCCAGGCGACTGGGTCATCATCTCCATCGGGCACAACGACAACGGGCCCTTCGACTCGGGACGGGCACGCGCGGTCATACCCGGCACAGGCGACGACTCCATCAGCGTCACCATCAAGGAGACGGGTGACCACGAGGTGGTCTACTCCTATGGCGGATACCTGCGCCGCTACATCGCAGAGTGCCGGCAGGCGGGCGCCCACCCCATCCTGATGAGCCTCACGCCACGCGACGACTACGACCCGCAGACGGGCAAGATCGTGCGCAAGCCGCAAACCGCATGGGCGGCGCTGGTGGCCGCCGAGGAGGGGGTGCCCTTCGTGGACCTCAACGAGATCAGCGGGCACAAGCTCGACACCTACAGTCACTGGAAGGAGAAATACCACTTCTATGGCGACCACATACACACCAGCTACTGGGGCGCACAGATGAACGCCCGCTCGGCGGCCGAGGGCATCATGGCCAGCCGCAACCCCGACCTCAAGCCACTGCAAGCCATGATGACGGGCGTGGCCCTGCCCGTGTGGCCCGTAGAGCGCAGGAAGGGCAAGCCCGTGGTGTGGATCACGGGCGACTCGACGGTGAAAAACAAGGACAGCGAGAAGGACGGCATGTGGGGATGGGGCGCCCTGGCCGCCACGGTGTTCGACACCACGAAGTGCACGCCCTACAATGCGGCCATGGCCGGACGCTCCACGCGTTCCTACATCCGCGAAGGACGATGGGAGAAGGTCTACAACGCCTTGCAGCCGGGCGACTTCGTGCTCATCGAGTTTGGCCACAACGACATCTGCCCCATCGACGACAAGAAGGAGCGGGGCGTCATCCCCGGCACGGGCGACACCTGCCATGTCTACCGCATGGAGAACGGCGGACGCTACGAACTGGTCTACAGCTTCGGCTGGTACCTGAAGAAGATGATTGACGACACGCGCGAGAAAGGGGCCACGCCCATCCTCGTGTCGCTCACCACGCGCAACGAGTGGCCCGGCGGCCACGTGGAACGCCGCAACGACTCGTACGGCAAGTGGTATCGGGAGGTGGTGGCCGACACGGGCTGCGAGTTTGTGGACGCGCATAACCTCATAGCCGACTATCTCGACAAGCACTACAAAGGCAAGGAGAGTGCCGCCAAATATTTCAACCACGACCACACACACACGTCATACACGGGCGCCAAGAACAACGCCAAGATGATAGCCAAGGGCATCAAGCTCATCAAGAGCCCGCTGGCCAAATACCTGAAATAACCTCACGACTCATGATCGACCGCGCTACAGTAGAGAAAATCAAGGAAGCCGCCAACATCGTCGATGTGGTGTCGGAGTTTGTGACGCTCCGAAAGTCGGGCGCCAACTACAAGGGGCTGTGCCCGTTCCACAACGAGAAGACGCCGTCGTTCTACGTGTCTCCGGCACGTGGCACGTGCCACTGCTTCGGATGCGGAAAGGGGGGCAGTCCGGTCACGTTCATCATGGAACACGAGCAGATGACCTACCCGGAGGCGCTCAGGTGGCTGGCCAACAAGTATCACATCGAGATACACGAGCGTGAGCTGACCGACCATGAGCGCGAGGAGCAGAGTTTGCGCGAGTCGATGTTCATCGTCAACGAGTGGACGGCCCAATACTTTGAGGGGTTGCTCCACGAACCCGCTGACGGCAACGACATCGGCATGCAATACTTCCGAAGCCGCGGTTTCCGCGACGACGTGATACGCAAGTTCCGGCTGGGCTATGACCTGCCCAACCGCTTCAAGCTCGCACAGGCCGCCACAGAACAGGGTTACAAGGCCGAGTTTCTCATCAAGACGGGCATCTGCTACCAGAACGAGCACGGAGAGCTCATCGACCGCTACGCCGGACGAGTCACCTTCCCCTGGATCGGCGTCAACGGCAAGGTGGTGGGCTTCACAGCACGCGTGCTCGACTCACGCACCAAGGGTGTCAACCAGAAATACGTCAACTCGCCCGACAGCGACCTCTTCCACAAGGACCACGAGCTCTACGGCATCTTCCAGGCCAAGAAGGCCATCGCACGGGAGGACCGCGTCTACATGGTGGAGGGACAGGCCGACGTCATCGCCATGCACCAGTGTGGCCTCGAGAACACCGTGGCCAACTCGGGAACGGCGCTCAGCGTGCACCAGATACACATGCTGCACCGCTTCACATCCAACATCACGCTCATCTACGACGGCGATGCCGCGGGCATACACGCGGCGCTCCGAGGCACCGACATGCTGCTCTCCGAAGGCATGAACCTCAACGTGCTGCTGCTGCCGGGCGGACAGGACCCGGACGAGTTTGCGCGCTCACACACGGCGGCCGACTTCAGACAGTACATTGAAGACCACCAGGTGGACTTCATCCAGTTTAAGACCGACCTCATGCTCAGGGATGAGCGCGACCCCAAGAAGCGGGCCGACGCCATCAACTCCATCGTGCAGTCGATATCCGTAGTGCCCAACCAGATACTGCGCGACACCTACCTGCACGACTGCTCACAGCGCATCGGGCTCAACGAGAGCACGCTCATCAACCAGATGAACAACTTCATACGCAACCGGCAGGCGGGGGCCTCAGCGACGCAGCAAGGCGGTGCACCTGCGGGGCCGCAACCAGAACCCAACCGGGGTGCCACGCTGACCGCCTACCCTTCGCCCCTGCAGCAGGCATCAAAGGTCAGCCTGCTCATCGCGCAACTCATCATCAGGCACGGCGAGCGGGTCATCATGAACGATGTGGAAGGAGAGGACGGACAGCGCTACAGCCTGACCGTGGCGCAATATGTCTACTACAACCTCACGGCCGACCACCTGTCACTGGGCAACCCGCTGCTCGACCAGGTGCTGAACGAAGCGGCAGAGCACTGCGCCGAGCCGTCGTTTGCCGCCGAACCTTACTTCATCAACCACGAGGACATACGCATCAGCAAGCTGGCCACCGACCTGAGCATGGACCGCTATCACCTCTCGCAACCCAAGGCTGAGGGACCCGACAACGAGGAAGCAAGACTCCAGGCGCAGCAAAACGAGACGGAGGACTTGCGCAATCGCACCATACACCTGCTGCTCGACTTCCGCATGGACTATGTCGAGGCACAGCTCAAGGAACTGCAGACGGAGATGAAGACCGTGGGCAACGACATGGAGAAGCTCAAGATGCTCATGGAGCGTTACAGAGACATGCAACTCCTGCGCAACCAACTGGCACGGCAACTGGGCAGCAACATCATCGCCTAAGGCCACAAGCGACCGCAGCGAGACGAAAAACAAATAATGAACCAAACATAATAAATAGAATATGGTAGACATCGCGATCGTCGTCATTCTGTGGGCTATCATGTACATCGTAGCCTTCGTCTTCCTGCCCGCATGGCGCAAACGCCATGATGCGGGAAAGGGCCTCTATGCGCGGTCGCAAGATGACAACAAGCTCAGCGTGAACTACGCCTTGAGACACTTGAACTGCAAGGTGAAGTGGAACGAGGACCAGGGCGATCTCGTGGCTCGATATGATTACCAAGGCGGGCACTTCAACATACGCCTGGAGAAGGATTCGCCCTACATCCGCATCTGCTACCTGTACTTCATGGAGGTGGAACTGCGCTACCTGGAACTGGTGCGCACCGTGGCCAACCTCTGCAACCTCAACGCTGAAACGGCGCGGATCGTCTATAATGTCAACGATGAGACGGGCATGGTCGGTGCGCATGTCGTCTGCGTGGTGACGGTCACCGACAGCACCGTGGTAGAGGTGCTCGAGCGCGCCATGGATGACACGTTCAAGTGGAGACAAATCTTCATGGCACGCTTCAACGAGACAAAAGACAACAACGACAAGGCTGAGGACCATGACATGGAGAAGGCGCAAGCTACGCTCGGACACGAACTGGCACTCTTGCGAGAGCAGGAGATGGCGCACCAGGAAGCCGGGGACGACTGGCATCAAGAACAGGGCGAGGACACACGGTTGGCTCGATTGGTCGAGAAGGCCATGGGACTGAAGGACGTGGTGCCTATACGACTGGCGGTCTTTGCCGACGATGGCACGACAACACTCGACGAGGCTGACGACATACTCAACTACGACATCACTCATCCATTGATCAAAGACGGTGCCTTCAGGCGGCTGTCGGCAACGGCGCGGCTTGACTTCTACGACCCGGCCGACCCTGTGAAGGTGCGCCATCTGACGATGGACTTCGAACAGGAGGGGACTACGGCAGACACGCTCTACTACCGCATCACGTTGTCCTTGGCGGCCGCCTCGGTAGCCTGTGGCATGGAACCGTCTGACCGCAACGCGCCCAGGCGGCAGGCCAGCGTGCTGCTCGGCTACGACCTGACACCCTGCGAGGAGCGCATGAAGCGGTTCAGATACCTCTGCAAGGAGGCGGAGGCCAAGGCCAGGAGTGGTCACGAAGACGACATGAGCGATGAGGAGCAGTTGCTGTGCGGCGAGTGCTGGTATGATGACAGGTGGCTGGCATACAACGGCAAGTTGCTGTTTGACCAAAGCCGCTTCTACGAGGCGGCCAGCCTCTTTGAGGAGCTCTACCGCAAGGAAGCACTTGACAACACGGGCAGCAAACGGGAGAGAGAGGACAAGCACCGGAAGACGTGCTTCTGGCTGGCCGCATGCCACGCCGGCTTGCGGCAGTATGAGAAGGCCATCTACTACATACAGCAGACCGAACCGTTTGACAACACGTTGTCTATGGAACTCTATGTCAACTGCCTGGTCAACAAGGGCGACCACAGGGCGTTGGACATCATTGACAATGTGCTGCATGCCTTGCGCGAGGCGGAAGACTTGAGGGAGAACGACAACGACGCAAGGCACAAGTTTACCGACGAGCAGGTGGAGCACCTTTACCATTTCCTGTTGCGCCGGAGGGTTTACCTGTTGGTCACCATGCGGCGCTTCGAGGAGGCCGAGCGGATCTTGAAGCAGATGCTGAACGATCCGCAAAACAGCGACTTCGCACTGAAGGAACTGGCCTACATCCAGCGAAACAAAACAAGGCAAACGGAAGGATAAGCCCTGGCATGAACCAACAAGCCGGAAGCGTACACGAAGAGAGAGAGAACTAAATAAAAAGGTGGAGCCTACCGATTACCACCAAGAAGACAAGTAAACACAATAGACACAATGTATTACATAGAAAAACATTTTGAGATTTCAGCCAGCCACCACCTCAACTTGTCATACGAGAGCAAGTGCGAGAGGGTGCACGGGCACAACTGGCACGTCACCGTCTACTGCAAGGCAAAGGAACTCAACACTGACGGCATGGTGGAGGACTTCGGCCACATCAAGCAACTCATACATGGAAAACTTGACCACTCCGACCTCAACAGTCTGCTGCCCTTCAATCCCACGGCCGAGAACATCGCACGATGGATCGTCGAGCAACTGCCCACTTGCTACAAGGCGAAAGTGCAGGAGAGCGACGACAACATTGCCATTTACGAAAAAGAGGAGTGAGTCCAAACCATGAAGACATACCGGGTGAATGACATTTTTTACAGTTTGCAGGGCGAAGGTCACAACACGGGGCGCGCAGCGGCCTTCGTGAGGTTCAGCGGCTGCAACCTGAAGTGCTCCTTCTGCGACACTGACTTTGCATCGTTTGAGGAGATGACGGGACCCGACATCGTGGCACGCATCAAGCCCTTTGGGGCTTCACTGGCCGTGCTCACGGGTGGCGAGCCTACCTTGCAGGTCACCGCGGAACTCATCGACCTGTTGCACGAGGCGGGATTTGAGGTGGCCATGGAAAGCAATGGCACACACCTGCCGCCGGAGAACCTCGACTGGCTCACCGTGTCGCCAAAGACAAAGCCCGTCGTCAAGCGGTGCAACGAACTGAAGGTGCTGTTCGACGAGACAGGGACGGTAGACGACCGGGGCGTCGAGGCTGACTACTATTACCTGCAACCCTGCGACGTGGGCGAGACACAACGCAACGAGGCCATCACACGCCACTGTGTAGAGTACATCAAGCGGCACCCCCGTTGGCGTCTGTCTCTACAGACACACAAGTTGATCGGATTCAAATGATATCATGTTAGAGTACCTGCGCGACATTTGGCTTGTCATCTATGCCATCATCGTCTTCGGAGTGATGGGGCGCATCATCATGGACAACCGCGAACCGGCCAAGACCATGGCATGGGTGCTCGTGCTATGGTTCCTGCCCTTGCTCGGCATCGTGCTCTATTTCTTCTTCGGGCAAAACACACGCAAGGAACGGCTTGTCAGCCAGCGGTCGCTCGACCAACTCACGAAGCGCTCCATGCTTGAGTTTGCGGAACAGAAAGACCTGCGACTGCCAGAGGCTCACAGGCCACTCATGCAACTATTCAACAACCAAAGCATGGCCTTGCCGTTCAAGGACAATATCGTGGACATCTACACCAGTGGCTACGAGTTCTTCCCTGCCCTGCTGCAAGCCATCGGACAGGCCACCGACCACATACACCTCAACTCCTACATCTTCTGCGACGACCCATTGGGTAGGCTCGTCGCAGACGCGCTCATCGACAAGGCGCGCAAGGGCGTGGAGGTGCGTGTCATCTATGATGATGTGGCATGCTGGCGCGTCGACAACGCCTTCTACGAGCGGATGCGCAACGAGGGCATCGAAGTTCATGCGTTCATGCCAGTGAAATTCCCGGCCTTTACCTCGAAGATGAACTACCGCAACCACCGCAAGCTCTGCGTCGTCGACGGACGTGTGGGATTCGTGGGTGGCATGAACATAGCCCTGCGCTATGTCAAGGGCACCAAGACACAGCCCTGGCGCGACACTCACCTGCGCGTGGAGGGCGGCGCCGTCTATGGCATCCAACGGGCATTCCTGGTAGACTGGTACTTTGTCGACCGCACATTGGTCAGCGACCGCAAATATTATCCACCGCTCAACCCCAACATCAACAACAACTGCCTGGCACAGCTCGTCACCAGCAGTCCCATCACGCCCTGGCCCGACATCATGCAGGGCTATGTGCGCATCCTGCTCGAAGCCAAGCGATACGTCTACATGGAGAGTCCGTACTTCCTGCCCACAGAGCCCATACTCTTCGCCCTGCGCACAGCGGCACTCGCCGGTGTCGACGTCAGGCTGATCATCCCGCGGAAGAGCGACTCGAAGATTCTCGACTGGTCAACCATCTCTTACGTCATGGAGACACTTCAGGCCGGCGTGAAGGTCTACCTTTACCAAGCGGGCTTCAACCACTCCAAACTGCTCGTCAGCGACGACAGCATATCCACGGTGGGCAGCACCAACATCGACTTCCGGAGCTTTGAGCACAATTTCGAATCCAACATTTTCTTTTACGATGAGGGCATGGCACTCCGATTGAAACGCGTTTTCCTCGACGACTTGGCGCAAAGCTTGCCCATCGAAGAGATGAAACGCGTGGAAAACCGGCCCTTCGCCAAGCGATTGGGCGAAAGCCTGTTGCGCCTGCTCAGTCCGCTGCTATAGCCCCTGGGCCACGTCACCGGGAGCGACTTCCTGTCACCACAAGCCACACATTGCACATTTTACACAAAATTAATAGTCTATCCTTGTGGATATTACGGATTTTTTCCTACCTTTGCACACGATAAATCTTGAACCATTTAAAAGGATTAAAAGATGAAAATTGAAAAGATTCATGCTCGCGAGATCCTTGACTCTCGTGGCAACCCTACAGTGGAAGTGGAAGTAACATTGGAAAACGGTGTCATGGGTCGCGCCAGCGTACCCTCAGGCGCTTCTACCGGTGAGAACGAGGCCCTCGAGCTTCGCGACGGTGACAAGGGCCGTTTCCTCGGCAAGGGTGTCTTGAAGGCTGTTGCCAATGTCAACGACGTCATCGCTCCTGCCCTGAAGGGTTGGAACGTGTTCGATCAGCGCGGCCTCGACTATAAGATGCTGGAGCTCGATGGCACTCCCACCAAGAGCAAGCTCGGTGCCAACGCCATCCTCGGCGTGTCACTCGCTGCTGCCCACACGGCTGCCGCTGCCCTGCCCATGCCTCTCTATCGCTACATCGGCGGTAGCAACAGCTACACATTGCCTATCCCAATGATGAACATCATCAACGGTGGCGCTCACTCTTCAGCTCCCATCGCCTTCCAGGAGTTCATGATCCAGCCTCGTTCGGCCAAGAGCGAGAAGGAAGCTATCCGCTGCGGCGCTGAGGTCTTCCACGCCCTGGGCAAGCTGCTGAAGAAGCGCGGTCTCTCTACCGCTGTAGGTGACGAGGGTGGCTACGCTCCCGCACTCAACGGCATCGACGACGCTCTCGAGAGCATCTGCCAGGCTGTGAAGGACGCTGGCTACGAGCCCGGCAAGGACGTGACCATCGCCATGGACTGCGCCGCTTCTGAGTTCGCTACACTGAAGGACGGCAAGTACTACTACAACTACAAGCAGCTCAACAACGGCATGCCTAAGGATCCCAACGGCAAGGAGCTTGACGACGAGGGCCAGATCGCATTCCTCGAGGAGCTCTGCAACAAGTATCCTATCGCCTCTATCGAGGACGGCCTCGACGAGAACGACTGGGAAGGCTGGCAGAAGCTCACCGCTAAGCTGGGCGACAAGGTTCAGCTCGTCGGTGACGACCTCTTCGTGACCAACACCAAGTTCCTGGAGAAGGGCATCAAGCTGCACGCTGCTAACGCCATCCTGATCAAGGTGAACCAGATCGGTTCACTGACCGAGACCCTGGAGGCCATCGAGATGGCTCATCGTCACGGTTACAACACTGTCACCTCTCACCGTTCTGGCGAGACTGAGGACACCACCATCGCCGACATCGCAGTGGCTACCAACAGCGGTCAGATCAAGACGGGTTCTATGAGCCGCACAGACCGTATGGCCAAGTACAACCAGCTCATCCGCATCGAGGAAGAGCTCGGCACCGAGGCTGTCTACGGCTTCGAGCGTCTGGATCGTTCTCTCTAATAGAGACTATTCAAAACCATCATATTAGCCCACACAGGTCAACAGCCTGTGTGGGCTTTTTGTTTGGATGGTCGCAAGGTGGTGGTTGCAAAGTGACGACCGCATCGTCAGGGCTCTGGCGACGGCTCCGCTCCCGCTGGCGACGGCTCCGTCCCCGCCTTTTCTTATTGCTTTTCTTCCTGTCTCCTGCCTTTTCCCATATACTCGCTTGGCGTCACTCCGATGTCTTTCTTGAAGCACGTGGCAAAGTACTTGGGATTGGCGTATCCGACGCGCGCTGCCAGTTCGGCGATGCGTATGCCGGGGTTCTCGGCCAGTATCTGACAGGCGGCCTTCATGCGTATGTCACGTATGAACGACGTTGAGTCCTTGCCCGTCAGGGCCTTGAGCTTGCGGTAGAGGGTGGCGTGCGAGGCCCCCACCTCATCCATCATGTCGCGATGCGTGTAGTTTTCGTCAGCGATGTGCCGGTTGACCGACTCGGTGCACTTTCGCAGAAACTCCCTGTCGGTCAGGGCCATCTCGCGCGCCTTGGTCACAGCCTCTTGCATGGCCCTGTCGTCTTCAGGCTTTCCCAATTGGTTGAGCGTGTCAATCAGCTTGTCTGTCTGGCTGACCATCATGAAGACCGACGCTTGCAGGGCAGGCCTGACACGCTGTTGCAGGTCATGTGCCAGGCTGCTGATCAGTGTGGCAGGTGTCATAAACTCATGGATGACGCGTGTGTAAAACTGCGTCATCTTACTATATTGCTCGTTGAGGTTACGCTTTTCCCAAGCCGTTATTTCCAGTTGTTTCTTGATGCGCCTGTGCTTAGCCCTGTTGCGCGCTACGAACAAGGCAATAGCCATGAGCACTATGGCGTAGGTTCCCTTGGCCCACCACCGCCACCACCACGGCTGCAATATTTCGAATGTCATGGTCTGCACCGCATCATCGTTGCCTTGCCATGGCTCGTACACTCCATAGTGCAAGACATATTTTCCTGGTGGCAGATGATGATAGCGTATGTGGTTGTCGCCCATGTCGGTCTGTTGGAAATCGTTGTCCACCCCTTCAAGCTTGTAAGTGTAACATACCGACGATTCATCGCCATAATCAAAAGTGGTAAAAGATACAGAGAAGGAGTTTTGCCTATGGTTGAGCCGGATGCCCCCATCGGCTATGCGGTCGTAAAGGCTCTCCCCGCCAACCTCAATGTCTGTGATGACCGCTTGTCTTTTGTACCGCCGGCCGAGGCCTGTCGGAGTCACCCTGACAAGCTGATGCTGATTGACGATGCAGATGGTGCCATCGGCAAGGCGCGAACTCATGGCGTTGCCAAAATAATGGGTTGGCAATCCGTCTTGTCTCGTATAGATGTGTTGGAAGCTCACCTTCCCCTTGCTGTCGAGACGCAGCTGCATGATGCCATGGTTGGTGGTCATCCAGAGGTCGCCGTTGCGGTCCACGTCCATGCTGTGCACGTTGTCACCATTGACACCGTATCGCGCGCTGACGGACATAAAGGCGTCAGCCTTGACGTCATATTGCAGCAATCCCGGTTCGCTGGTGGTGGCCCATGTGCGCCCCGCCGGGTCTCTCACGATGCGATAGATACCGCCTATCTGATAAGGTCCATCGGACGAATGACGGTCAGTCAGGACGCTTGCCTTGACGGGTTGGGCCGTTCCACGCACGCCGACGTGCGTGTAAAGCGTAAGCCGCGCCTTGCCCAGGTCATCACCATGTAGCCTCACACGAGCAATGCCCCCCACAAGGCCGAGCCATAGCTCGGCATCACTGGTGCGGCTTATCGCAAGGATGTGCGTGTTACGTATGTCGGTCGGGCCTATATGAGTGACAAGCCGACCTTTCCGCAAGTCTGGCGAGACAAGATACAGGCCATGCCATGAGGCCATGAGCATGTGTCCGGAAGACAGCGTGGCCAGCGCATAGCAGTCGTTGTGACGAAGCCATGGCGTTTGTCCCACCGCCAAGTGCCTCTCCATCATGTTGTTGCGGTAGACATAGACACCATCTGCTATCGTGCCGATGAAGTGCCGTCCCGTAGGGTCTTCATAGATGCAGTTGATGTCGCGGTGACGAGCCAGCAATGTCGTATCGGGCCAGTGCTTGATGTCCAGTTGCGACATAAGCGCACACGTGCGTCGCAAGAACGAGGGATGTTCGGTGCGCAAGGGCACGCTGCCCTGATGATGGAGCCATATACCCTCACCATCGGTTGCCGCCCAGATATTGCCCATTCTGTCCTCAAAGAGGTCCGCCACCACCTTGCCGTCCAGATACATGGCGCGCGTGCCATCATCACCCAACTTCATGACACCTTTGTCAGATCCAACGTACAGGCATCGCTGCTTGCCGCTGTAAAGCAACGAGTGGATGTTGATATGCCTGAAACCGTCTATCGTTTGCCGTCTCTTGCCGTCGTACCGATACAGTCCGTTGCCGTTGGTACCGATGAAAACCAGATTGCCAGGTCCCACTACGACCGCCGTAGGGCTGATGTCTTCCGTTCCGTGCAACCGCTTGCAGTGTCTGCCGTCTGCCGATATACGGAAAGCGCCATTGGCAGCCGTGACCAGCACTCCCTGTCCAGGCATGCGCGCAATGTCCAATATGGGTCCAACCGGCATGCCACCTTGCCGGCTGCAATGCCCACTGGGGCTCATGCGAAACAGACCTCCTCCAGTGCCTATCCACAGCGTCTGCCCATCGACACAAAGAGCACCGATGAAGTCATCGTCCTTGAAGTGCCGCGAGGTGACAAGGCGGGAGCGGCACGAGTAGACGTTGAGTCCAAAGAACGAGCCGGCAAAGACGTGTCCGCTCCCATCGGCACACAGGCTGCGAATATCGCACGAGCTGAAGCCATGAGGCCGCTTCATGTCATTGCGATACGACTTCATACTGTAACCATCGTAGCGCACCAGCGCGAGCCTTGTGCCAAACCACATGAAGCCATCGGCATCTTGAGTGACCGACGTGGTCTCTTCACAAGGCAAATCGTCTATGTGCAACCAACGTTCCTGTGCGCACAACGGCATGAAAGCGCACAGGCATACAAGCAGCAAGCAACGCGTGTAGTAGATGTTCATATTGCAAATGTAGGCAAAATTTGTTCAATTTGGGTTTGCCGACAGGTATAAAATATTTCGTTTTTGGCCTTAGAACTCATTTTGAACACTTTTGAACACAGATTTATCCCCATTGAAGCAGGGACGTGCGTAAATTTGCCATCACATATTTCACGCAAACTAAAAAACATGAGAACAAGGACAGCAACACTGCTCCTTGCCGCATGGGTGAGCCTGACGGTGCGTGGCGCTTCAGAAATCGTGGAGACCCGCACACTCGGCCTGCTCCACCCCATCGGCATAGAGAGCACCCCCAACTTCAGTTGGAAGGTCAAGTCAGACCAACGAGGCTACCGCCAGCAAGCCTATGAGATTACAGTAAATGAAGTCGGTGGCGCCACGGTGTGGACAAGCGGCAAGGTGACCAGTTCGCGTCAGGTAGGCGTGCGCTACGAGGGACCAGCCTTGAAGAGCCGCACCCGCTATGAATGGCACGTGGTGGCTTACGACACTGACGGACAAGCGTCGTCCACAGGAGTGGGAACCTTTGAGACAGCGCTCCTCGACGCGACCGAGTGGAACGCAGCCAAGTGGATAGCCACCAAGAAGCCCGAGTACAAAGCGAAGGTCGAGATAGTGCCCGTGGGAGGCGTGTCAAGAGCTCGCTACCTGAAGCTCGACGTGCAGTCTTCTGGCCCCCATGCCGCCGCTGACCCCAACTACGGATTTGTGCAACTGGCCGAAATGGAGGTCTACGATGCCCAGGGCACCAATGTGGCGCGCAGCGCCACCTTCACCGCCAATCCCTCGTGGGAACTCACCAACTATGGTTGGAGCATCGACTACCTGCACGACGGCATCGTGTCCGGTGGCGCCACCAATGGATTCACCACGCCCCAGAATGTCACCGCCACCACCATCGTGGCCGACCTGGGTGCCGTGACCGACGTGTCGCGCATCGTGCTCTATCCACGCCAAGACGCCGCTGCCGTGGACAATGCCAAGCAAGCCGCCAACTTCCCAAGCACCTACACACTGTCAGCGGCGGAAACCGACGGCGACTACTCGCCCGTCTATGAGGCAAGAGATGCCCAGCCACCTGTCTATCATGATGATCTGAACGTGCCATACATGGGCCGCAACTTCACTGTTGACGCGACGCGCCATGTCGTCTCAGCACGGCTCTACGCCTCAGCCGTCGGCGTCTTTGCCATGCGTCTCAACGGAAAGCCCGTCACGGACAACGTGCTCGAACCGGGCGAGAGTGCGTATGACAAGCATGTGCTGTACAGCACCTATGATGTGACAAGCCTGCTTGTGGAAGGACGTAACACGCTTCTGGCGCAAGTGGCAGGCGGCATCGCCAACATGAGCAAGATGCCCGACCGCTTCGTGAAACCCGAACTGGCCTCGAATGCCGCCACCACATCACTGCGCGCACTTCTCTATGTGCGTTACGACGACGGCACCGAGCAGTGCGTGCCCACCGATGCCGAGTGGGGCACACACGCCTCACCCACCACAGGCAGCAACTGGTATGGCGGAGAAGACTATGACGCACGCCTGTTGCCCGACGATGTCTACGCTCCAGGCTACGACGTGAGCGCATGGGAACGGTGCCAGGAGGTGCAACCCACTTTTTGCGCCCCCAGCGTCTCGGCCAACACCTTACCCATCGGACAGATGCAGGCGCGCGAGTACGAGCCCCTGCGCGTGGTGGAGAGCTGGCCGGCCGTGAGCGTCACGCGCAACGCCGCCGGCAACTACCTCGTCGATTTCGGCCAAAACTTCGCCGGCACCTATGCCTTCACCCTGAAGGCTCCCGCCGGCACAAAGATAACCCTCTACGACTCAGAGCTGCAGGAGAATGGCGCCTGTAAGTTTGAGTACATGTACCAACCCAACGGAGCCTCCAACGCCACGCTCGACACCTACGTCTTCAGAGGCGACGAGGATGGCGAGACCTGGGGCCCCGAGTTTATGTACCACGGTTTCCGTTACCTGGAGGTGAGCGGCCTCGACGAGGCCCCCGCCCCCGCATGCTTCGTGGCCAAGCGCATCCGTTGCACGATGGATGTGGCCGGCAGCTTCCACACCAGCAACACGTTGCTCAACGACATACACTCCATCTGCTACCGCGGCATGGAGAGCCAACTCTACAATACCGTGACCGACTGCCCGCACCGTGAGAAGCTGGGCTGGCTCGACGTGCCCAACATGATGTACCAGTCGCTGTCATACAACTTCGATGTCAAGTCGCTGCTCTCGAAGGTTGTCATGGACGCTTTCGACTCACAGGGAGCCAACCACTATGTGCCCAGCACCGTGCCCCACTTCATGCGCGCATACGATGACGACCTCAACTGGGGAGGGGCGGCCATCACCATTCCCTGGCGACACTACAAGATGTATGGCGACACGGAACTGATGACGCGCTACTACGACCAGATGAAGTCGCTGATAGACTATTACTCATCGCTCGCCGACAACCATATCATCCGCGATTACAGCGCCTTGTCAGACTGGGGGCAGGAGACCAGCGGCCTGGCCCAGCCCACGTCGACGCCTTTCACGCTCACCTGCACCTATTATTATCTGCTCAACGCCATGTCAGAGGTGGCTAAGGCTCTCGGCCATCCCACCGATGCCGAGCGCTGGACAGCGGAGGCCGCTGAGGTGAAGAAAGCCTTCAACGCCCGCTTCTTCAGCAATGGCGTCTACGAGCATGGCAACCAGGCCAACTATGGCATGGCCCTCTATTACGGTCTTGTCGACGATGCCGATGTGCCCGCGGTGGCCCAAGCCTTGGCCAAGGCGGTCAAGGAGAGCGGCTACTGCATCAAGACGGGTGAGATCGGTTTGCGCCCCACGCTCATGTCGCTGGCCGAGCATGGCTACAATGACGTGGTGTATCGCATGGCCAACAAGACCACCTATCCCAGTTACGGCTACTGGGTCAAGCAAGGTGCCACCACATCGCTCGAATACTGGGACATGTCGCTCAGCCAGAACCATTGCATGATGGACCATATCGAGGAGTGGTTTTACGCGCAGCTCGGTGGCATCAGCGATGCTGGCGGCGGCTATGAGACCATACGTGTGGCACCCTGGATACCAGCCGACATGGCAGAGGCTGACGTCGCCACGATGACACCGCGCGGGCGTGTGTCCGTGGCATGGCAGCGCACATCGCAGGCTACCACCTACCGCCTTTCCGTTCCGGCAGGGGCGACAGCCTTGGTGACATTGCCCATCGTCCGCGGCAAGCAATTGCAAGAAGGGCCTGTGGCCCTGGAAAGTGTGGAGGGCGTGGCCGACGTGCAGTATGCCGACACACTGGTGACCTTCACCCTGGGCAGCGGCGACTATGTGTTCACGTTTGACGGCAGCACCCTTGAGGAACCACAGGACGACCCCGACAAGCCCCAGGGTGAGGAAGTGACAGCACAATACTTGCTCAATCCGGGCTTTGAGGAGAAAAACACGGATGTCGTGCCCTGGGCTCCCACCCACTGGACGTTGTCCTTTCCCGACACCAACGGGTCGTGGGGAGCCATGAACACCAGTGACCAGCGCAGCGTGAACCCCACGGAGGGCAGGTACGACTGGCATATATGGTACAACAATGACTACGTGTCGGTACGCTTATCGCAAACGGTCAGCCTGCCAGCCGGCAACTACAACCTGTACGGCGACTTGCGCTGCGTGGACAACCAGGCTATCACCGGCAACCAGCGCCTCTTCGCCGTGGTGGGAACAGAACTGAATGCCTCCGCCATCTACTCGGATCCGTACAATAGCGACCAAACCGTCAACATCAACGTGAATGACAACGAGAACTTGCAAAACTGGCGCACCCTGCACCTGTCATTCTCATTGCCCGAGGAGGCGACGGTCACACTCGGCTTTGACTGTCCTGCCACAGACGGGGCAGCCTCAATGGGTGGCTTTCAGGTAGACAATGTACGATTGTTCAACCTGAAAACAGAAACGCAAGTGGCAAGCCCCGCGACCCCGGTTTCCCAGTCCGTGAGCTATTACACGCTCACAGGCATACGGTTGTCATCGCCACAAGCCAGGCAGCCTATCATTCGCACCCAAGGCGGCATAAGCACGAAAGTATGGCTCAAGTAGCGGGCAGGCTACTCCTGTCACCTATATACCATCCCACACGGGCCAACCGCCCGTGTGGGATTTCTTTTGGAAAGCACACCTGACAAAAGTCAAAAGTCATAGCACAAATATCAATTCTTCTTGCGCAAGCTTACGGAGTTTTTGTAATTTTGCGGCAAATGAAGGTGGACACTAAAAATCGCCACCATGACAAAGATAATGTATGGATGGGTTAGAAAAGCGAATCTTTAGGACCCACCTTAAACTAAAAACTATTTCTTGACTATGGGAAAAAGTATTCTTGACGGGCGCGAGGCCCTCAAAAAGGAAATCGACAAGATTGCCGAGGTTGCCGGCTATCTCTGGCAGAACGGATGGGCCGAGCGCAATGGCGGAAACATCACCGTCAACATCACCGAGTATGTGGACGACGGCATCAGGGCCCTTCCGGCCATCTCTGACGTGAAGCCGATCGGCGAGACCCTTCCCCACCTGAAGGGACAATACTTCTTCTGCAAGGGCACGGGCAAGCGCATGCGCGACCTGGCACGCTGGCCCATGGACAACGGTAGTGTGATACGCATCCTCGACGACTGCGCCAGCTATGTCATCATCGCCGACCAGGCGGTGCTGCCCACCTCCGAACTGCCCTCCCACCTGGCTGTACATGACCACCAGATCGAACTGGGATCGGACTACAAGGCCACCGTCCACACCCACCCCATCGAACTTGTTGCCATGAGCCACAATGACCACTTCCTGGGCAAGGATGTGCTCACCAAGTTGCTGTGGAGCATGATTCCCGAGACCAAGGCCTTCTGCCCCCTGGGGCTGGGCGTAGTGCCCTACCAACTACCCGGCAGCGTCCAGCTGGCTCACGACACCCTGCACGAGCTCGAGGCTTACGATGTGGTGCTGTGGGAGAAGCACGGTGTCTTTGCCAAGGGCAAGGACGTGATGGACGCCTTCGACCAGATTGACGTGCTGTCGAAGAGTGCCAAGATCTATCTCGACTGCAAGGCCATGGGCTATGAGCCCAAGGGCATGAGCGAAGAGCAGATGGCCGAGATGAGCCGCGCCTTCCACCTACCCCGCTAAGCGACCCACCGCGCGACACGCGGTCACCCCAATGAAAAGCCCCGTGTGAACGGACACCGCTTCCGAAAGGCGAAAAACCTTTCTGGCAGGTGCCCGACCACACGGGGCTTTGTCTTGTTGTATGTTCAGCCTTGCTACAGGCCTGTGCTTACAGGGGTGTGGTGAAGATGAATGTGCGGATGCACCAGTAGCTCAAGATGCCAGCCAGGTATCCCACGAGCGCTATCCAGCTGATGCGCTTCATGTACCAGCCGAAGGTGATCTTCTCGAGGCCCATGACCACCACGCCGGCAGCCGAGCCGATGATGAGCATGGAGCCTCCCACGCCGGCGCAGTAGGCCAGGAGCTGCCAGAAGATGCCATCGACAGCCATATCGCCAGTGGGCGCCAGGGGATACATGCCCATGCAACCGGCCACCAGCGGCACATTGTCGACGATGCTCGACAGCACACCGATGATACCCGTCACCATGTAGTGGTTGCCGGCGAAGGTCTCGTTGAGGCCCTTGCCAAGCGCCGTCAGCACGCCCACCTCCTCAAGACAAGCCACAGCCATCAGGATGCCGAGGAAGAAGAGGATGGTCGTCATGTCGATGTTGTGCAACAGGTTGGCCACTCGCTTCTGCGTGCCGTCATGGTTCTTGTCATGTGGCAGCTGGCGGTAGAAGGCCTCCGTCGTGGTCCACAGCACGCCCAGCACGAGCAGGATGCCCACAAAGGGCGGCAGGTTGGTGAGCGCCTTGAACACCGGCACAAACATCAGGCCGCCCACACCGATGACAAACACGGCCTTGCGCTGGCCGCCACTGAAGTCTTGTCCGGCGTCGCTCGCTACCGCCGAGGGGACAACCTCTGGCAGGTTGCCCTTGAGCATATATTGCATGATGAGGCCCGGCACCACCATCGACACCAGCGAGGGCACCAGAATCTCGGAGATGACACCCGCCGCCGTAATCACGCCTTTGTTCCAGAGCATGATGGTCGTCACGTCGCCGATGGGCGAGAACGCGCCACCCGAGTTGGCGGCAATGATGACCAGCGAGGCATAGACAATGCGATCCTTGTGCTCGCGCACCAGCTTGCGCAGGATCATGATCATCACAATGCTCGTGGTGAGGTTGTCGAGGATGGCCGAGAGGATGAAGGTCATGAAGGCGATGCGCCACAACAACGCCCGCTTGCTATGGGTCTTCATCACCGACCGCACCCAGTTGAACCCTCCGTTCTGGTCCACGATTTCCACGATGGTCATGGCGCCCATGAGGAAGAAGAGGGTTGTCGACGTGCCGCCCAGGTGCTTCTCAATGGCTTCGCTCACCTCGTTGATGAGCGCCTGGCCCGTGGCTCCTGGCAGGTAACTGCTGGGATCGACCATGAAAAGCGTCCAGCACACCACAAACATCAGCAAGGCAATAGCGGCCTTGTTCACTTTGGTCACGCTCTCGAGGGCTATGAAGAGATAGCCCACGCAAAACATGACAACAATCGCAATAGTTAAAGATGACATGATTTTTATCTTATGATTATAACTTTCTACCTACGGCAAGTGTAGCCTCTGTTGATGCAAAGTTAAAAAGAAATCTCAAATTAATAGGCTTAAAAATCAAATTATCATGTCCACGCGTGGCTAATTGTGTTACCTTTGCAACATCTGAAACCAAAAAACAACTTTTCGCCTTACTATGGGAACAAGCAAACACTTCTTCGCCGTGGACCTCGGAGCCACGAGCGGCCGCACCATCCTGGGATCCCTCAGCGAGGGTAAGCTGGAGCTGGAGGAGCTGACCCGCTTCGACAACCGGCTCATCGAGGCAGGCGGCCACTACTATTGGGACCTGCTGGCACTCTACTGGGAAGTCATCCGCGGCCTCCGCCTGGTGCATGACCGCCATCTCACGGTGCAGAGCATCGGCATCGACACGTGGGGATGCGACTTCGTCTGCGTGGCCTCCGACGGCCAGATACTCTCCAACCCATTGGCTTATCGCGACCCGCACACGGCCCACACGATGGACACTTATTTTAATAAGGTACTGTCGCGCCGAGCGGTCTACGACAAGACGGGTATCCAGTTTATGAACTTCAACTCGCTCTTCCAGCTCTACCAGATGCGTCTCGACGGCAATGTGGCGCTGCGCGAGGCGGCCCAGGTGCTGTTCATACCCGACGCGCTGAGCTACCTGCTCACGGGCCAGGCCATCTGCGAGTACACTGTCGCCTCCACCTCCCAACTGCTCAATCCCCTCACGGGCGACCTCGACACCGACCTGCTGCGGAGCGTGGGCCTCAGCCGCGACCAGTTGGGACCCATCACCACGCCGGGCACCGCCATCGGCACACTGACACCTGAGGTGCAGCGGCTGACAGGACTGGGAGCCGTGCCGGTCATCGCCGTGGCGGGCCACGACACCGCTTCGGCCGTCGCCGCCGTGCCTGCCAGGGACGAGCGGTTCGCCTATCTCAGTTCGGGCACGTGGAGCCTCATGGGCATCGAGTCACCGCATGCCATCATCAACGAGGGCAGCTTCGACAAGAACTTCACCAACGAGGGCGGCATCGAGGGCACCACGCGCTTCCTCAAGAACATCTGCGGCATGTGGATCTACGAGCGTTGCCGCCAGGAATGGCCGGAAGCCAAGGGCATGGGCCACACCGAACTGCAGCGTGAGGCCATGGGGCAAGAGGCGTTCAGGAGCCTCATCAACCCTGACGACCCGCTCTTTGCCAACCCCGAAAGCATGGTGGGAGCCATCCGGGCCTACTGCGAGCGCACGGGACAACCCGTGCCCGAGGGCCATGCCGCCTGCTGCCGCTGCATCTTCGACTCGCTGGCCTTGCGCTACCGACAGGTGTTCACGTGGCTCAAGCAACTGGCCGACTTCGACATCCGTGTGCTCCACGTCATCGGCGGAGGCTCCAAGAACGAGTATCTCGACCAGTTCACCGCCAACTCATGCGGCGTGACGGTGCTCGCGGGACCACAGGAGGGCACCGCCATCGGCAACGTGATGCTGCAGGCCAAGGCTGCGGGAGAGGTGGCTGACGTGTGGGAGATGCGACGCATCATCGCCGGCTCCATTGACCTCCGGCGCTTCGAGCCGCAAGACACAGCCACCTGGGACGCTGCCTACGAGCGCTACCTGCGCATCGTCGGCGCGTGAAAGACAAACATGACAAACCCTAAATAACATAAAACCATGAAATCAGAACAGATTGAAAAGGCATACGCGCTGGCCAAGGAGCGCTACGCCGCCTTGGGCGTCGACACCGACAAGGCCATCCAGACCCTTGAGCAAACACCCATCTCTCTCCACTGCTGGCAGGCCGACGACGTGGTCGGCTTCGAACGTGGCGTGGCAGCCTCGGGCGGCATCATGGCCACCGGCAACTTCCCCGGACGCGCGCGCAACATCGATGAGCTGCGGCAAGACATCGACAAGGCCACCTCTCTGCTGGCCGGTCCCATGCGCCTCAACCTGCATGAGACCTACGGCGACTTCGGCGGAAAGTTTGTCGACCGCGACCAGTGTGGCCCCGAGCACTTCCAGAGCTGGATGGAATGGGCCAAGGAGCGTGGCATGAAGCTTGACTTCAACTCCACCTCGTTCTCCCATCCCAAGAGTGGCAACCTGTCGCTGGCCAACCCCGACAAGGCCGTGCGCGACTTCTGGATTGAGCACACCAAACGCTGCCGCCGCATCGCGGAGGCCATGGGCGAGTATCAGGGCGACCCCTGCATCATGAACATCTGGGTGCACGACGGGTCGAAGGACTACACTGTGGAGAAATACCGCTACCGCCAGATCTTCAAGGAGAGCCTCGATGAGATCATGAGCGAGCAACTGCCTCACATGAAGACCTGCCTCGAGGCCAAACTCTTCGGCATCGGCCTGGAGGCCTACACCGTGGGCTCGCACGACTTCGTGGCGGGCTATTGCGCACAAAACAAGATGATCTACACCCTTGACACTGGCCACTACGAGCCCACCGAGAACGTGTCTGATGCCGTGTCGTCGCTCCTGCTCTTCGTGCCCGAGCTGATGCTCCACGTCTCACGCCCCATGCATTGGGACTCCGACCATGTGACTTGCTTCGACGACAACACCCGCAACCTCTTCGCCGAGCTTGTGCGCGCCGGCCAGCTGCACCGCGCACACATCGGCCTCGACTACTTCGACGCCAGCATCGACCGCCTCGGTGCCTACGTCATCGGCACGCGCGCCACGCAGAAGAGCCTGCTGGCCGCCTTCCTCGAGCCTATCGACAAGTTGCGCCAGTATGAGGACGAGGGCAAGCTCTTCGAGCGGTTGGCCCTCCTGGAGGAGGAGAAGACGCTGCCCTTCGGCGCGGTCTACGACTACTTCAACCTGAAGAACAACGTGCCCGTGGGCGAAGAGTTCATCCCTGAGATTGAGCGCTACGAGCAGGAGGTTACCTTCAAACGCGCCTGACCGTCATGGACATCATCATCGGACTCCTCATCATCGCCGTCGGGGCGTTCTGCCAGAGCAGCAGCTACGTACCCATCAACAAGGTGAAGGAATGGAGCTGGGAGAGCTATTGGCTCGTGCAGGGCGTCTTCGCCTGGCTGGTGCTGGCCTTCCTGGGGGCGCAGCTGGCCGTGCCGGCAGGACAAAGCCTGTGGGCACTCTTCGCCCAGGCACCGTCGTTCCACCTGTGGATGACCGTGCTCTTCGGCTTCCTGTGGGGTGTGGGCGGCCTGACGTTTGGCCTCTCCATGCGTTACCTGGGCGTGGCCCTCGGCCAGTCGATTGCCCTGGGCACCTGCGCAGCCCTGGGAACGGTCATGGGGCCTGTACTGCTCAACGTGTTCTTCCCCGATCTGGGGGCCTTGGGGGCGCTGACCTTTGCCGTCATCACTGGTGTCGTCATCACACTGGCGGGCATCGCCATCATCGGCGTGGCGGGCGCCATGAAGGCCCAGTCGCTGACCGAGGCGGAGAAGAAGGCTGCCGTGAAGGACTTCAACTTCCCGCTCGGCATCGCCATCGCCTTGCTATCGGGTTTCATGAGCGGTTGCTTCAACGTCGGACTGGAGTTTGGCAAGGACATCAACTTCGGCGACCTCACCGACCCGATGTTCCGCACGTTGCCGGCCACGCTGCTCGTCACAGCGGGCGGCTTCGTGACCAACCTGGCCTACTGCCTCTACCAGAACCAGAGGAACCACACGTGGGGCGACTACGCCAAAGGCCGTGTCTGGGGCAACAACCTTGTGTTCTGCCTGCTGGCCGGTGCCCTGTGGTACTCGCAGTTCTTCGGACTGAGCCTGGGCAAGGGTTTCCTGGCCTCGTCGCCCACCCTGCTCACGCTGGCCTTCTGCATCCTCATGGCCCTCAACGTGGTGTTCTCCAATGTATGGGGCATCGTGCTCCATGAGTGGCGCGGCTGCTCGCGCAGGACCATCGCGGTGCTCGTGGTGGGCATCGTGGTGCTCATCGTGTCATCGTTTGTGCCGCAGTTCATCGGCTGAGCAAGCCCCTGCCCGCATGCTTCCAGGAGGCGGCAACATCCACAGACGTGGGGTGTTGCCGCCTCCCGCTTTACGCCATCGATTGATGTAGTCGAGACAGGTCCACTTGGAAGAAAGCGGACAATGTATATAAAAAAACAGGCGTTATTTTCAACTTCAAAATATTTTGGCCGAAATACGCGATTTTTCGGCACTTTTCGTAATCAGTTGATAATTAGACGTTTATGAAATTTTGGATTTTATTAGGCTCGAAAAGTAAATACTTTTCATCAAAGAATACCCTTTATCGTGTTGCGATATACCCTTTATCATGACGCGATTAACGCTTTATCGCATTGCGATAAAGGGTATATCGCAACACAATATACCCT
>ERZ808258.260-NODE-260-length-23618-cov-4.507024_pt1 | contig 23618 bp, 17 predicted proteins | sample MGYA00521280_ERZ808258 | MGnify/ENA primary metagenome ERZ808258 (study PRJEB31516, sample SAMN03275585) | gut metagenome | biome: mammalia-associated habitat; material: feces | host: Papio cynocephalus | place: Kenya | collected 2012-07-19 ...
TGTCCTTTGATCTGTCTGTACATCGATGCGGGCTTTCTTACCATTTAAACCACCTTTGATTGTGAATCGAATCGGAGCATAGCGCCCCGTCGTAGATAGATGTGCCGATGCCAGTTCCTCATATAATGGTTTCGTCTCCTCCACGGGCGCCCGTAATAATAGGAGAGGACGCGCCTATCCGCAATCCAGATAAGAGGCCTTCGATTATACCGGCGCGATGAGGCAGTTCAACTTCAAGGTCGTCGACGCATTCGACGAGGATGCGGACATACCCGTGCTCGTGGCTGGGCAGATAATGATCGACGTCCAGAATCTCCTGACCGATGTAGGGTGCCTCATGGTCCGCAGGGAGCTTCGGACGCAGGGCAGGCTTCCTGAATGGGTCCCCTCCCGCTTCGTTCTGAAGATCCAGGGTGACGGAGGCGACATGGGGTCCTCCTGCTCGGCCAAAGGCACGCTCCTGGAGGATGCCCTGGCGGCCGCCATAGAGGAGCTGGACCGGGCGAGCATGGCCTCGGTGATGGACGACGCTCCCGACGGACACGCGGACGCCGAGGGAAGGAGGAGGATCGCCGTCGACCTCGTCGCTCTGAGGAGCCATCTCGAGGGCCGTATCATGATCTACGGGATGGACGGGGAGGAGCGGAGATTCAGGGTGAGCCCCCGCCGCGACCTGGACGCTCTGGCCGCCGCGAACGTGTCGGGGATGCAGAGCGCTACGGTGGGTGCAGTCCTCCGGGACCCGTCGCATCGCGGGCGCTGGATCATCACCGACGGATCGAGGGCCGTCCCGGTCCATCCGTCCGGGGACGAGGTTGAGAAGGAGCTCGCCGGGCTGGAGGGATCCCCCGCCATAGTGACGGGCGCCGTAGTCCTGGACGCGGACGGGGTCGTCGAGTCCGTCCGCGACGCGATAGGCTGCTATCCGTTCCCGTCCATCAGGTTCCACAGGGCCATCTCCAAGGACGGGGACGTGCCCCTTCTGAATCCCGTTGAGGCCGTTCCGGGCTACGATGCCGCGAAAGGCAGGTGGACGCTCTCCAACGGCGATCTCGGGATATCTGTCTCCAAGCCGTCCTGGGACGAGGCGGTGTCGGCGTTCCACGAGTACTTCATCTTCCTCTGGGAGACGTATGCGGAGTCGGACGAGGACTTCGAGGGCGAGGAGCAGGAGATAAGGGCTCTTCTCAGATCGATGGCGTTCCCGGAGCTCCTGCGACGAGGTCAATCCGCCCCCTCGGTCGTGCGCGCACTCTTTATAGAGGGGGGCTTATCGCTCGCAGAGCACCATGGGAAAGAGGCGCATCTCGCACAACGCCGCGGCCGAGATAGGCGCGGAGCGCATCTCCATACTGATGGACCTCGCACGTTCGGAGGTCCGTTCCGGAAGGACGGACCGCGCCAGACGCTACGTGGACCTGTCGAGGAGGATCAGCGGGAAGACGAAGGCGCCCATCCCCGACGGCATGCCGTACTGCGACAGATGCCTGGTTCCGCTGATACCGGGGCTGAACTGCAGGACGCGGGTCGGAGGCCACATGGTGCGCACGACGTGCGCGGAGTGCGGAAACATCTCGCGCAGGCCGTACATCAGGGAGCAATCACATGAGCGAAAAGGACGCCAAGAAGGAGCTGATGAGGCGCGCCAACGAACTCGCGCCCACGGTCAGGGTCGGCAAGGACGGCCTGGACCAGGGACTGTTCGACGAGATCGCGGCGCAACTGAAGAAGAACCGCCTGATAAAGGCCAAGGTGCTCTCCAACTCCGACAGCGATGCGAAGGAGACCGCGGCCGCCATCGAGGAGGCAGTGGGGTGCGTCGCCGTTGACGTCCGCGGAGGAGTCATAGTCCTCACGGACAAGAGGACGTGGACCTCCCTTTGCCAGAAGAAGTTCCGAGGTAGTCGCGATGCTCGATGTTAACGTGATAAGGAACGATCCTGACATGATCAGGACCATGCTGAGGAACAGGAACAAGGACGAGGTCATTCTCGACAGGTTCCTGGACGCCGACGGCGAATGGAGGTCGTTGACCGATGAGAACAACCGTCTCAGGCAGACCCGCAACGAGGTGTCGCTCCAGATCTCCAAGATGCCCAAGGGCGAGGAGAAGGACGCCAAGATCGCGGAGATGCGCGAGGTGGCGGACAAGATCCAGAGCAACGACAGCAGGATGGCCGAGCTGGAAGCGATCCGCTCGGACTGCGTCCTCAACATCCCGAACATCCCCGCCTCCGACGTCCCTCTGGGAAAGGACGACACCGAGAACGTCGTCGTGTACGAGGCCGGAAGGAAGAGGAAGTTCGATTTCACTCCGAAGCAGCACTTCGAGATCGCCGAGGAGCTCGGGATCATCGACTTCGACGGAGGAGTCAAAGTCGCCGGAAGCGGGTTCTACTGCCTCAAGGGACAGGGAGCCAGGCTGGAGAGGGCGCTCGTCAACTTCTTCCTCGACACCCACCAGGACCAGGGCTACACCGAGGTGTTCCCTCCGGTGGTCGTGAACAAGGCAGCCGTCACCGGAACAGGCCAGTACCCCAACCTCAAGGACGACATGTACTACCTCGAGAGGGACGACATGTTCCTCAATCCCACCGCGGAGGTCCCTGTCACCAACCTGCTCCAGGACGAGATCCTGGACATCAAGGACCTGCCCATCTACTACACCGCGTACCTCCCCTCCTTCAGAAGAGAGGTCGGCAAGCACGCCGACACCAGGGGGATCATCAGGGTCCACGAGTTCAACAAGGTCGAGATGGTCAACTTCGTGAAGCCCGAGGATTCCGCCGCGAGGCTCGAGGAGCTCAGGAAGAACGCCGAGGACATCATCAACGCCCTCGATCTGCCCTACAGGGTCCTGCTCCTGTGCACCGGGGACATGAGCTTCTCCTGCAACAAGTGCTACGACCTGGAGCTCTACGCGCCGGGAAAGGATGCCTGGCTCGAGGCCTCGTCCTGCTCCAACTTCGGAGACTTCCAGGCCAGGAGGGCCAGGATCAAGTTCAGGAGGGAGCCTCACCTCAAGAGCGAGTTCGTCCACACGCTGAACGGATCCGGTCTCGCGCTCCCCAGGACCATGGTCGCCATCCTGGAGAACTACCAGAACAAGGATGGAACGGTCACCGTTCCCGAGGTCCTCAGACCCTACATGAGGGGTCTCGAGGTCATCGACGGCCACAACTGACCGTCGCAAACATTCCCGGGTGCCGGGGCCCTTCCCGGCATCCGTTCTTCTTCATCGCATCGTCCGAGCATCCCCATCGGATCTTCAGCGCGTCGAACTGCTTCAGCAGGGACCTGCAGTCGATGGCTCCGCCCCTCTCCTCCAGCTTCTCGCGGATCCCGGCCTCTCCCTCCCTCAGGGTGTTGGACGAAATCCCGTACCGTCCGGAGATGAAGGCCTCCATGTACGCGCACATGAGGTCGCAGCTCTTCAATCCGAATCCGTCGCGTCTTCCGAGAACAGGGTCGTCCATGTCCTCGAAGGGATCGAACACCATCCTGCCGAACTCCTGGCGCCATCCCTCGTCCAGAAGAGGCATGATCTCCGATTCCACCATGTCGCGCTCTATTTCCTCCAGGAGCGATGCCAGCCCGTCCACGCTGGTCTTGATGGGGGTTATGACGTCCTTGGTCAGAACCTCGGGGAGGTCGTGGAACAGCCCGGTGTAGAAGTCGTTGTACATCTTGCGGTCGTCGGCTCCGGAGTCGATGTCGTGGAGGAGCATCATGTCCGCCACCAGGAGCGAGTGCCCGAGCACCGTGGTCTTGGGGATGCGGGGCGTCCTGGCCCATCTCTGCTGGAATCTCAGCTGTCCGACGAGGTCTATGAAGTTGAACGCGTCTCCGGTCGCGAGGACCTTGCGCACTCCGATGAGATCGATGTGCTGCTCGATCTCCCTGTCGATCTCCTCCCTGGTCCGGTCTATGCCGTAGAGGGAGCGGTTGGAATCGTAGATAAGACGGAACTCCCACCTGGTGGCGAGGTAGTGGGCGGCGCGGACTATCGCGTCCTCCTTGGAGTCCTTGGGGGAGTCGAGGTACTCCGACATCCTATCGATGAAGCGCGGATCGCAGTCCGGGACGAGGCGCAGGAGCTCCTGCATCACGAATCCGTTGACCTCCCTGCTGCGCTCGGCGGTTATGCGGTGGAACACCTGGGGCTTGAGATCGGTGAGAACGGATCTCTGGATGAACGAGAACAGGGTGCGTTCCATCACGGCCCTCCAGTCCACCGGGTTGCCTGCGGATTCCTCGAACTTCCCGAGGACCCAAGCTATGGCCGCCTTGTGGGCCTGCTTGTCGAGCTCCGTGAGATCGACGGGCCTCATGTGGTCGTTCCACCTGTGCATGTTGGCGGAATCGAACAGCAGGTAGAGCATATCGGCGTCGAGGACGGTCATCTCGCTTCCTCTGGAGATCGGTGATGGTCGCCTCCATCGGAGCCTTCTCGCCGTCCATGTAGTAGGCGTATCCGTCGACCGCCTCCTTCTCGGCGATCTCGGCGAGCTTCGCATCGATGCGCTTGGAGCTGAGCCACAGATAGGCGTAGGATCCGACGAGCATCGCGAGGCCCAGAACGAACACGCCGGTGTAGACGTTCGCGCATGTCCTGACGTACTGGACGTATCCCGCCGCCATCAGGACGAATCCGACTGCCGAAGACAGCACCGCGGTCGACGTTCTCTTCATGCCTGTCTCGATGCCTTACGAGTAGATAAACGGGCGTGCGGGCGTCGGCGAACCGCCCCGTGGAGGAGCACGGTGCGCCTTCCGGTCTTCGCATCGAGGGTCAGCTCCGCATCCACGGAGAACACCTTGCGCATGTTCTCCGCCGTGAGGACCTCCTCGGGGGTCCCGCAGCACATGACTCTCCCTTCATGGATCATCGCGATCCTGTCGCAGTACCTGGCGGCCATGGACAGGTCGTGGGACACGATCACGACGGTTATGCCCTTCTCCTCGGAGAGCCTCTCCACGAGGTCGAGGACCTCGAACTGCATGTTCACGTCCAGGTGGTTCGTGGGCTCGTCCATAAGCAGGACGCGCGGAGTCTGGGCGAGCGCCCTCGCTATGATGGCCCTCTGCCTCTCCCCTCCGCTGAGCTCGTTGATCGGGCGGTCCTTCTTGTCCAGAAGTCCGACGTCCGCCATCGCCTCCCTCGCCAGCTCCAGATCCTCGGATGACGATCCCTCGAACCTTCCTTGGAACGGCATCCTCCCCATGGCCACGATGTCCTCGACGGTGAACGAGAACCTGATCTCGTTCCCCTGGGGGACCGCGGCGACGGTCCTGGCGATCTCCTTCTTGGTCATCCCGGACACGTCCTTTCCGTCCAGGAGGATGCATCCTCCCATGGGGGAGAGGTTCCGGTTCAGATTCTTGAGGAGGGTGGTCTTCCCGCATCCGTTGGGGCCGAGTATGCCTATCATCTCGCCTTCCCTGATATCCAAGGAGGCGCCGTCGAGCACAGGGGCCTCGCGGTACCGGTATTCCAGGTCCTTTATCTCAAGCATCACGACCATCCCACCTCGTTCTTCCTTCTCCTCAGCAGATAGATGAAGTACGGAGCTCCGACCAGGGCGGTGAGGACTCCTATGGGGAGCACCCCGTAGTCGGGAGCCACGGTCCTCGTCAGCCAGTCGCACATGATCAGGAACGCTGCTCCTCCGAATGCGCTGACGGGCATCAGGATCCTGTTGTCGGGTCCGAGGAGGATGCGGAAGATGTGCGGAACAATGAGTCCGACGAAGCCTATGGATCCGACGAACGACACCGCGGCGGCAGTGACGAGGGTGGAGGCCAGGAGGATCCTGAACCTCGATCTCCCGACCTCCACTCCGAGGTCCATGGCATGGGCGTCGCCGAGCATCATGGCGTTCATCGTCTTGCCGTAGGAGACGATGAAGAGTATCCCGATCACGATGAGCGGCACGACGACGGCTATCTGGTCCCAATCGGCCCTGGAGAGGCTGCCCATGCTCCAGAATACGATGTCCTCGGTCTTCTCCCCGGCTATGAACGTCAGGAACGAGACGATCGCGGACATCATCGAGGACACGGCGATACCGGTGAGGAGAAGGGTCTCCGTCCTGGACGAGCCTCCGACGCGGGATACCCCCCACACCAGAAGCATGGTGAGGAAGCATGTGACGAACGCGAGCACCGGGGTGGCGATCGCTGCGGGGATGAGCGGTATGGAGAAGAGGAGCCCTATCGCGGCTCCGAGGGATGCTCCGGAGGAGAGGCCCAGGAGATAGGGGGAGGCCATCGGGTTGCGGAACACGGCCTGCATGGCGCATCCGCACACCGCCAGCCCGGCTCCGACGAAGCCGCCGAGCATCACGCGTCTGGCGTTGTCGTCGACCATGATGCTGGCGGCCCACGAGCCGTTGCCTTTCGCCACGGCTACGAGGTCGGACAGGGTGATCCTGAACGTGGCCCATGTGAGGTCCAGCAGGATCCCTGCGATGAGCATCGCCGCAAGGACCGCCGACACCGCGGCGATCCTCCTCCTCTTCCCGGAGACGTCTCCCATCTTCAGATGTGTCTCCTGATGCGGAGAAGGGCGTACGCTATCGCGAGGACTATCAAGATGCCTACGACGATCCCCGCATAGAAGAACGGTCCGCGCTCTCCGGAGTCCGGGTTGGGCTCGGTGTAGGGCTCGACGGTTCCTTCGATAGCGTCGGGATGGAGGACGTGGGCGATCTCGACCAGTCCTTCGGCGGATTCGGGATCGTAGTTGTTCCAGGTCTTCTGCATCTTCACGAGCTTGAGGTTCTTGAGATTCCCGTGGAAGAAGTCGTCCACGAACTTCTCGAACGTTCCGTCGTAGGTGTCGAAGTACGCGTTGTCCATGAAGATCACAGCGTTCTTATTTTCTTCGAGGTCGAGGAGCCCTAATATCTTGGACGAATCGTAGACCACGCCGGTGGATCCGATCTGGAGACCGAGGTTGTCTCCTCCGGCGGCGGTGATGAGAGATCCTCCGATGGATCCGGAGGTTCCGATTCCCCATCCGTTGACGGACGAGTATCTGAGGAACACGGCCTTGGTCTTCTCAAGGCCTGCGACGGCGTTCTGGACGCGCTCCTTGGTGGCCACCATTTCGGAGGCGAGGTCGATCTCGCTTCCGGAGATAAGCTCCAGGTCCTTCACGATCTTCACGACGTCGTCGTACTCGTAGACCGAGCCGTAGAAGAGGACATGGGAGAAACCGATGTCGAGGAGGTCTCCGCGGAGGCCGGAGTTCTTGTCGGCACCGACGAAGACGGTGGCGAAGGTGGTCAGAACGATCGTGCCGTTCTCCTTGTCGAATCCGTCGTCCACGGAGCCGATGATGTTGGATTTGAGCTGGGTGGCGTCGCTGTAGCTGGTCTTGAACACCTTCGGGACGGCGAGTCCCTTCTCTATGAAGGCCTGCTCGCCGTACTGGTCGGTGGCGTAGATCTTCGATGCGGCTCCGGCATCGAGAAGCGTGAGAGTCGCAGCGTATCCGAACACCATGATCTGGTCGGATGGGCCGTCGTAGACGGACTGCTTGCCGGTGGAGTCGGTGATGACGAATCCCTGGTCCGTCTCACCGTCCGAGGCCGGGACGATGCACGAGGCGGCCGTCACGGCGAGGACTGCGACGAGAAGCGTCGCGATGATCGCGCTGTTCGCTTTCATGATATCGTCCGATGGAAGACCTGCCGATATAAAACGGCATATGTATCATAGAAATCGTGTTACTGATGCACGGGGGCATGTTCCGATGCCATGCGAAGGCAGGACCCAATCGTTTATACGGACGCCCGATACTGGGTGGTGCATCAGCGGACGCGTTCCGCAGCGGGTCCTGGAGGGCCCTGAGAGGTGCATGATTTGATTGCCGATGCCGATGAACTCCTCGGTTCCGTTTCGGACAGGCCCGTGGTCGGGATAGGCCGCGCCACGGACAGGGGCTTCGTGGAGCGCAGCGCCGAGGAGGCCGGAGGGGACGTCAGGATCTACGACGATCCCGGGGCCATGGTGGACGATCTCGTATCGGGAAGGATCGACGCCGCCGTCCGCGGCGACATTCCTTCGGACGAGATGCTCCCGGTCCTGAAGAAGGGCCTGGGGCTGAAGAAGCTCGAGAGGGTGGTCCTTCTGCAGCCGATCGGAGGCAGGCTCCTCATCCTGGCTCCCGTCGGGATAGACGAGGGGTGGACCGAGGACCAGCGCTTCGACATAGCGGTCAACGCCGCGAGGTTCGCGAGGAGGATCGGGATGGACAGCCGCATAGCGGTCATGTCCGGGGGGAGATGCGAGGACCGCGGCAGATGCGCGGCGGTCGATCGCAGCATCGACAGCGCCCTGTCCCTGGTAGACAGGCTCGGGGAGGCCGGATACGACGCGTACCACTGCCAGATACTCGTGGAGAACGCCGTGAAGGAGGCCGGGGTAATCATGGCTCCGGAAGGCATCACGGGCAACATCATGTTCAGGACCCTGCACTTCGTGGGCGGGGCCCAGGCCCTGGGGGCGCCCATCGTGAACACCGACAGGGTGTTCGTGGACACCTCGAGGGCGAAAACCGATTACAGGGACTCGATAGCCCTGGCCAGAAGACTGTCGGAGGGATCTGATTGATACTTGAGATCGACGGAGGATATTCGGGGATAAGGTACTCGGCATGCCATTTCATACCGAGGCATGAGAAGTGCTCCAGGCTGCACGGGCATTCGTACATAGTCAGGCTCAGACTGGAGGGGGACATCGGAGCCGAGGGGATGATCATGGACTTCGTCGTCCTGAAGAAGGAGCTGAAGACCATCATCGAGGAGCTGGACCACAAGACCCTGCTCCCCACCAGGTCGAAGGACGTCCTCTTGTCGGTGGACGAGACCTCCGTGTATGTCGATTGCCTCGGCAAGAGGTATCTGTTCCCCAGGTCGGACGTCACCCTGCTGGACATCCCGACGACCACGGCCGAGGAGATGGCGAAGATGATGACCCTGAGGATGGTGGACGACATCGAGTTCCCGTCCAACGTGAGGTCCGTCTCCATCGGCCTCGACGAGGAGAGGGGACAGACCGCATGGTACACCGAGGTGCTCCGATGCCGAAGGCCGTCGTCCTGCTCTCCGGAGGACTGGACTCCACCACGACCCTCGCCCAGGCCCTCGCCGACGGCTGCGAGGTCACCGCCATCAGCTTCAGGTACGGGCAGAGGCACACCAAGGAGCTCGTCTCCGCCGAGAACGTCTGCAGGCACTACGGGGTCGCCCATGTGGTCATAGACCTGGACCTGAGCTCGTACCGCTCCGCTCTGACCAGGAAGGACATCGACGTCCCTCTCGACAGGAAGGAGGAGCTGGGCTCCGACATCCCCGTGACCTACGTTCCCGCGAGGAACATCGTGTTCCTCAGCATCGCCGCCGGCCTCTGCGAGTCCATAGACGCCGATAGGATCTACATCGGCGCCAACTCAGTGGACTATTCCGGATACCCGGACTGCAGGCCCGAGTTCTTCGAGGCCTTCCAGGCCATGCTCGCCGTCGGGACGAAGGCGGGGGTGGAGGGCCATCCGATAAGGATCATGACTCCCATCCTCCACGATTCCAAGGCCGACATCGTCCGCAGGGGAAAGAGGCTCGGAGCCCCCCTGGAGCTCACCTGGTCCTGCTACAACGGCGGGGAGAAGGCCTGCGGCCACTGCGACTCCTGCCGCCTGAGGCTCAAGGGCTTCAAGGAGGCCGGGTACAGGGACGAGATCGAGTACGAGCACGGCGAGAACCTCCTATGAGGATCTGCGAGATCTTCCGTTCGATCCAGGGGGAGGGCCTGACCATGGGCCTTCCCACCGTCTTCATAAGGACGGTGGGCTGCAACCTCCGTTGCAGATGGTGCGACACCCGCTACGCGTACGAGGGCGGGACCGAGATGAGCATCGACGAGATCGTCGAGGCCGTCGGGAACTGTCCGAGGGTGTGCCTCACAGGAGGCGAGCCGATGCTCCAGCCGGATGCGGTCGGGCTCATCCGCAGGCTCGTGTCCATGGGGAGGCAGGTCGATCTGGAGACCGACGGCGCAGTGGACCTGTCTGATGTTCCGAAGGATCCTATGGTCCTGATTTCCATGGATCTGAAGTGCCCCTCGTCCGGAATGACCGACAGGATGGTCTGGTCCAACCTGGACATCCTGGGGATGAAGGACCAGCTGAAGTTCGTCATCGACACGGACGAGGACCTGGACTTCGCGGTGGACGTCGTGAAGACCAGGAGGCCGGCGACAAACGTCATCTTCGGACCCGTTGGAGGGACCGGACGGCTGGAGCGGCTGGTCGACAGGGTGCTCGAGGAGGGCATAGACGTGAGGGTCCTTCCCCAGCTCCACAAGATCATCTGGGGCGACAGGAAGGGCGTGCGATCTCTGACATGCATGTCATAGATGTCATACTTCCATGTCATAGATGTCATCTCGAGTCGTGCATCTGCACGTGCGACTGCACATATCATCGCAGGGTAATGGGATGTTCGAGTGGTTCTTCTGTTCCGTCTCTTAGGAGGGGCTTTCAGAAGGAACCGTCGGCAGTGGATCCGTTCGGCCTGAAGCGATGATGATACAACTCATCCAGAGCCGCCCATCAGCCTCTCGACCAGCAGATGGACCATCGTGGTCCCGGGTTTCGAGAGGCAGTTCTCTACTCCTGTCGATGGATCCGCAATCGTTCTCTTTCCGCGATGTATCGCATCGGATACCATCGTCTTGGTGAGACGTATCCCCTTGGCCTTGTCATATCTGGTTCCGATCTGATGAGATAGCGACTCTTCCAGACTATCCTGGTCCAGCGACGATCTGGCATCGGTGTAGTGCATCAGGAGGAAGACCTCGAAGGACGGGTTGGAGATGCAGAGACGGATGTTCTTCTTCCTGCACCATCCATCGAATTCCCTGATGTCAGCTAAAGGTGTGTTGTCCATGTCCATTACGATGCCGAACGTGTCTCCTTTCCTCATCTTCGACAGCTCGTTCTCGCACACGCGTCTGATCTTGGGGATGTCGCCGCCTTTGCAATCTATCGGATGTATGGGGATATCTGCGATCTTTCCGAGCCTTTCGAAGTAGATCTTCTCCGATGTCCCTTCGACGACGAGTATTTCGACCACACGTCTCTGGACTGTGTGGTTGCCATGTCTTGAAATGCGTTCCGCTTTGGGATTCAAAGCCTGCGGACCCCCACGACCTTCGGTATCGCATCGAAGCGTCCCATCAGGTAGTCTCTGCGTATATCGGATCCCTTCTTCACGCCGGTGATGTCCGATAAGCAGTAGAGGGAGCACGAGCCGTTCCTGCGGTCCTTTCTGGTGAACCATATCTGATCGCGCCTGAACAGATCTCTTATATCCATCAGTCCGAGGTCGTGGGTGTTCACAATCAGTTGCGCTCCGTTGTTGTTCTCCGGTGCATTGAACAGCCCGAAGATCCATCTGGTCAGGAGGGGATGGAGGTCGGTCCCGAAATCGTCTATTATCAGTGTCCTACCGTTTTTCAGTGCATCGCTGACAGGTCCCATGAGCGAGAACATCTCGATCGTTCCTTGGGATTCGATCTTCATCGGGAACCTCTTCTCATCATCGTCCACATCCGCTTCTTCGAAGTCGTGTATCACGCTGATGTCCGTGAACCTGCGGACGAATTCTCTGCCGTCCTTGTCCGACCCCACATATTTCACGGCATGTTCCTCTCCTTCGAAATCGGTTATGCCGAAATCCGCCGCATCCAATGCCGAGAGCATCATTTCCTTGATCTCATGGTCGTTTCTGCACAGACGGTACGCGGTTTCTATATCCTGAAAATACATTCTAGGAACGAAACGGATGTCCATTATCCCATTGTAGACTATGCCGCATACGGCATCGTTGAACGACGCGGCCACGCATAGATACGATGTCACGGATGTGACTTTTCCCATCATCGATTCGTCCACATGCTGATCTGCTCCCCCGCGCGAGAACACGAGGGTCCGACGACCGTTCGGCGAATGGTACAGGGACTCGGATACGATTCTGTCCGATGTGTATTCTATAGAATAGTCGTAGACCACCTTGTCGATGAGCAGTCTGATTCTGATGCCTGTAGGCGACCCCTGGGCGTCCTTCGACAGTCTGAACGGGATGTATCCCGGAATCTCCAACCCTTCGGGGCGGGCGGATTCCACGACACATCTCAGATAATCCACTGCTTCCAGCAAATATGTTTTTCCGGATGCGTTCGGACCGAACACGACGGCGGATTTGAGCAGGCCGTTCCGTATAGACGGGGATTCGTGGACCGCCTCATCATCATCCTTAAGTGCTGATGCGATGAGGCTGAATGTTACGGAATCCCTGAACGGACCGTAGTTCCGTACAGTGAGATCTATGATCATGAGTGGTTGTATCTGATGAGGATATTTGATAATATTCGGCGTAAATTCTATTCAGTCATAAGAATATAGAGAATTATCGTGTTGATTTGCCGATATTAATCAAATTTGCATAGGATAGGTAATTGATATGCCGCCCTCTCGATCCATCCCAAGAAGGTCGTGGATACTCTGATTACCAAGTACGTGCACAGACCGGTCTGATATTCGGGATCGCCCGTACGGAGGCGTGGCTGTACCTGGTTCCTGCGATCAGGGAAGCGGTGTCCAAAACGATAGTCCACAACGAGCATTCTTCGCATGTTCTTATCCGGATCAGAGTCGACGCGGACACGCTGACGATAACAACGAGGGCAAATTTCCATCGACTGGACCGTGGACAGGCCGCAGTATCGTCCCGTCTTCGAATCCGGAGCAGGATCCAGCGTGACGTTCAGGAACGAGACGCCTATACAACCCGTTGCCGAAGCCACGTCAAAGGGCCGGGAACATACCAGGAGATAGCCGAAGGCACGGGACTCAGCCTGCGCCAGATTCAGAGGCTCTCCAAGCGCCTCTGCGAGAACGGCTCGATCGTCAAGGACAGGGTCGGAAGACGCATCGTGGTCAGGAAGGTCCGAGGGGGATCGCGCCCTCTCGGAGGCCTCCTGTTCCAGTCTTCTGCGCCTCTCCACGCGGCGGAGGTAATCCTCCACGCATTGCTCGACGATTCCGTCCTCATCGAACGACACGTCGATCCCGGCGTCCCTGAGGACCTTGATGCCGTGCATCCCGATGCCGCCCACGAGGACGGCGTCGACGCATCCGAGGCCGACGATCGCCTTGGCGACCGCCATCCCCGCGCCCTGCTCCGAATCCTTGAACTCGTTCACGATCACCTGGTAGTCCAGCGTGTCGGAGTCGATCAGGAGGAAGAAGGGAGCATGGCCGAAGTCGTCGGCCATGGGGGAGTCGAGGGACTCCCCGTCGGAACAGACGGCGATCTTCATTCTACCGTCTTGACGATCTTCTCGACGATGCCTTTGAACGCCTTCGCCGAGGCGGACTCGGGATATTTGAGGACCACGGGCATTCCGCTGTCGCCGGCATCGACGACTCCGGGCTCTATGGGGACCCTTCCGAGGAACTGGACGTTCAGCTCCTTCGCGGCGGCCTCTCCTCCTCCGGACTTGAATATGTCGGTGACCTCTCCGCAGTGGGGGCAGACGAATCCGCTCATGTTCTCGACGATGCCGATGATGGGGATGTTGGTCTCCGCTCCGAACCTCAGGGACTTCCTGCTGTCCAGCAGGGCGACGTCCTGGGGGGTGGTGACGATGACGATGCCGTCCGCCTTGGGCATGAGCTGCACGATGGACAGGGCCTCGTCGCCGGTTCCGGGAGGCATGTCGATGACGAGGTAGTCCAGGTCGCCCCAGTTGACGTCCTCGATGAACTGCTTGATGGCTCCCATCTTGACGGGGCCCCTCCACATGACGGGGGAGTCCTTCTCCGGAAGGAGGAATGCCATGGACATCAGCTTGAGAGAGGGAGGGACGGTGACGGGGATGAGCCTCTCGTCGATCACGTTCAGCTTCTCGTCCTCCACGCCGAACATCTTGGGGATGTTGGGGCCGGTGATGTCCACGTCCATGATGCCGGTCTGGTATCCGCTGTTGGAGAGCGCGGCGGCGAGGTTGGACGAGACGGTGCTCTTCCCGACTCCTCCCTTCCCGCTCATTACTATGACGATGTGCTTGATCCTGGAGAGGGCGTCCTGGAGTCTGGTCTCCTCCTCGATCCCTTCCGCTGTCATGACAGGTCCTGCCATTTCTTCTACCTCTATTGGGGGTGCATGCGTCGTCGATATAAAGGAAGTATCGGACCTGGTCGGCGATCGTCTGTCATCCGCCGGCGCATTGCTCATCACAGGTCCGAAGTGGTGCGGGAAGACGACTCTCGCAGAGCGGATGTCGGCCAGCAGGATCTATCTCCAGGATCCCGATCGCAGAGAGCAGTATCTTTACACGGCGAAGACGAGGCCTTCGGCGCTGCTGGAGGGGGAGAAGCCCCGTCTCATCGATGAATGGCAGGACATACCGAAGATATGGGATGCCGTGCGCTTCGATGTCGATCGCAACGGATCCCGGGGGGCGTACATCCTCACCGGTTCTTCGACGCCGAAGCCCGAGAAGGATGGGAAGGACGAGAGATGGCACAGCGGAACGGGACGCATCTCCACGGTTCGGCTCAGGACGATGAGCACCTTCGAGATCGGGAGGTCTGACGGGAGCGTGTCCCTCGCATCGCTGTTCGAAGGGAGGAGCGACTTCGATGCGCGCTCGGACCTGTCTTTGGATGCGATTGCGAACCTGGTCTGCATAGGCGGATGGCCCGCCGCATTGGACATGGACGAGAAGACGGCGTTGAACGTCTCCAAAGACTATGCGGAGGCGGTGGTTCGCTGCGACATCTCCGTCATGGACCGGATGAACCGCAATCCGATCACCGCGTCCGCCATCATGAGGTCCCTGTCCAGGAACATCTGCACCATGGCCGAGACGACCACGGTCGCATCGGATGTCAGGGAGCAGGCGAGCAGGAGCACGGTTCTGGACTACATCGATGCTCTGAGAAGGCTGTACGTCGTGGAGGATGTTCCGTCGTGGCATCCCTCGTTGACCTCGAAGGCCAGGGTGAGGGCGGCCCCGAAGAGGTGCTTCGTCGATCCGTCCATCGCCGTCGCATCGTTGGGCACCGGGCCCGGGGCGCTCATGCGCGACATGCCGGCGTTCGGCTCCCTGTTCGAAGCGATGTGCATAAGGGACCTCAGGGTGTACTCCCAGGTCCTGGACGGAACGGTGATGCACTACCATGACAGCACGGGCCTAGAGGTCGACATCGTGGTCGAGCTTCCCGACGGGAGATGGGGGCGTTCGAGGTCAGGCTGGACGGGGACGAGAACGGAGCTGCAAGGAGTCTTCTGAGACTGAAGAGGAAGGTCTCCTTCGCTCCCTCGTTCCTCGCGGTGCTGACCGGATCCGGATTCTTCCATGTCAGAGACGACGGAGTCATGGTCGTCCCTGTAGGATGCTTCGGGCCATGAGCAGCGCATAGGGCATGCTCGGTTCGGGAGCATCTCGGACATGGCTTTCGCCTGCTTCCCGGAGAAGGCGATGCCGAAGGCCATGACGGGGCCTGCGATCCCGTGGGCGTACTCCCTGTCGGAGATCTGCTCCAGCGCCCTGGAGCAGGCCTCTTCCAGGGAGGTCTCCGATGCCTTGGATCCCAGCTTCTTGAACTCGACGACGATTGAAGGGCCGTCGCCCTTCCTGCGGACCATCCTGAGGTCGCAGAATCCGTCGCCTCCTTCCATGTCCGCCTTCGCATCGAACCTGTCGGATGCGGAAAGGACGATGCCGAGCACCAGGGCCTGGTACACGTGCTCGTTCACGAGCATCCTGCTTCCGGCCGATTCCATGAGGAGGTCGGAGAGCATCTTTCCGATGAAGGGGCAGTCGTTCCTCTCCAGGGCGTCGATGAACCTCAAGGACGGATTCCCGTAGGACGGCATCGCGGAATCCACCATGTCGGCGTACGCCTTTCTGACCTCCAGGTTCGGTATGGTCACCTCGAAGATGCCGTTCCCGGACGCAACGGCATTGATATACCCCGTCATGGCCATGATGGAGTAGATCTTGTCGCCGTGCGATATCTGATCGAAGGTGACTGCCTCATCGAGACCCACTCTGAGGGATTTGCCGTCAGCAAGCACCATCAGATCTTCAAGGATCTTTGCATCACCTTTTCTGATCAAATCCATCAGGATGTCGTTGGAGCTGGTGTTGACCCAGTACGGCTTCGGAACGAATCTGCTGTTCATGTAGTTCATGACGCTCCATGGATTGTAGATGTCGGAACCGCCGAAGCGGTAGCCGTCGTACCAGTCCTTCGCCTCCTCGAACTTCTCGGGATGTTCGTACTCTTCGCACAGCTTCCTGACCTCGTCCGGGGTGAATCCGTACATCTCCGACGAGTCCGTCGAGAATATGTTGTTCACGTAGACGTTGTTCGTCCCGGAGAAGATGCTCTCCTTCGCGATCTGCATGACTCCGGTCACGATGGCGAATTTCAGGTCGTCGTTGTCCTTCAGAGTCTCAGACATAATTCCGCCGACGAGGTCCATCATCTCCCGGGACCACGGCTCCCCGCGGGAGCCGTTCACAGGATGGTCGTATTCATCGATCAGAAGAATCGGCTTTTTGCCACAGGCGACATGGACGATCCGAGTGAGATTCTGGAGTTCGGACTCGATGTCGCGAGGGTTCATATTCAGGATATCATCCAGAGTATTGCGGTCTAGAGGGCATAGTCCGTCTGTGTCGAAGTAGCCTATGTTGTCTCTGCACCATATGGATAGTTTTTCGGTGAATTTAGACTTGAACCTTTCCGGCCCGCCCCTGCCCATGTCTTTGAAGCTGAGAGAGATGACGGGATTGGCGTTCTTCTTCGGATCGTCCGGTCTGAGCTCCGATATCCTCAAGCCGTCGAACCACTGGTTGCCGGCGTATCTCTCGTTGAAGTACGCATCCATCATGCTGAGATTCAGGGACTTCCCGAATCTCCTCGGACGCGTGAACAGGAAGACGGCGGTCCCTCTCTTCGACAGGACGAAGTCTATCAGCGGCGTCTTGTCGACGTAGCACAGATCCTCGTCGCGTATCGCCTTGAAGTCCTTGATGCCAATGGGAATTGGCCTGCGTCCCTCCCTGCTCATGATGCACGGTATGGACTGTTGCGATTTATCGGCATCGTATCAGCAGATGACACGCATCATTCCGGACGGAAACGGCTGATGTTCGGATTACGTGTACAAAATGCAGGGATTCCTCCAAAATTACGTGTACATTTTGCAAGAATCAAACTATTTATTCTATGTATGATATCGGAATCCATGCGTCGCGACCTCTATGATAAGCTGCTGGAATGGAAGGCGTCGGACGATCGCAAGCCGTTGATCATCCGCGGAGTGAGGCAGTGCGGGAAGACGTATCTGATGAAGCAGTTCGGTCGCGAGAACTACGTCTCGACGGCATATCTGAACTTCGAGGCCGATCCCATGCTGTGCAGGTTATTCGACGGCGATCTGGATCCGAGAAGGATAGTGGCCGCGATATCCGTCCGCCTGGATGTGGACATCGGTCCGGAGACTCTGATCGTATTCGACGAGATACAGGAGTGCGAGCGTGCGATGACATCCCTCAAATCGTTCAGGGAGTCGGCTCCGGAGTACCACGTCGTCTGCGCCGGTTCCCTTCTCGGTCTTCAGGGGAGGGGTTCGTTCCCCGTCGGGAAGGTCTCGTTCCTAGATCTCCGTCCCATGAGCTTCAGGGAGTTCGTCAGGGCATCCAACGAGAGGCTCTATGGGACCATCGCGGACGGGAAGGAGCCGGACGAGCTGTGCAGAGAGATGCTGAGGGCGCTGAACCTCGAGTATCTGGCCGTGGGAGGCATGCCCGAGGCCGTCTCGAGGTGGATCGGGACGAGGAGCATGCCCGACGTGGACAGGATCCTATCGGAGATCTCCCAATCCTACAGGTTGGACTTCCTGAAGCATGCGCCGGACCGGGATATCAAGAAGATAAACAGGATATGGGAGTCCGTGCCGTCCCAGCTGGCGACGGAGAACAGGAGGTTCCTCTTCGGGCATGCGGTCGAGGGGGCTAGGGCGAAGGATCTGGAGGACGCGCTGCAATGGCTGGTCGATGCAGGGATGGTGTACAGGCTGCCGAGGATCGAGAGGATAGGCGTGCCTCTGTCGCCGTACGCGTCGGAGAACCTGTTCAAGATCTACATGATGGACGTGGGGATACTCAGGCGCGAGGCCGGAGTGCCGGCCTCGCATATAATGGAAGGGACGCTCGACCCGTTGTTCCGCGGGGGGTTCATGGAGAACTACGTCATGTGCGAGCTCGCGGCGTACGGATGCCCGGGAGAAGGGTACTGGGTATCGGGAAACGAGGCGGAGGTGGATTTCCTGGTCACGACTGATTCGGGGGTGATGCCGATAGAGGTGAAGAGCGGGGAGAGGTACCGTGCCGCCAGCCTCGCGGAGTACATCGACAGGTACTCCCCGGATATCGCCGTCGTCGTGTCCGGGAAGGACGGTGGAACGAACGGGACGGTGGCCACGGTTCCATTCTACTCCGTCTGGAGGATACGCGATCTGAAGGAGCGGTCAGGCTCTAAGGTTCCAATAGCGCGAAACGGAATCCGGGAGGAGGCGCTCCGGGGCCATCCGTTCCGAGGAACACGGTCCGAGGGTATTATACCTGGAAGCGGAACGGGGGGACGGGATGCCGAGGATGGACGCGCCGCGGACACGGCGCACCGGGACGGGATCCCGCGCCTGCGCAGCGATGCGCAGGAGGAATCAGAAATGAATACGAACAAGAATGCAACGAGGGGGGGGGGGCTCAGGCCTCCAGGAAGCTCCTCGCAGCGCTCGCCGTCATGGCGGTCGCGTTCGTCGTGCTGGCGGCTGTGCCGTCCATCGCCACGGACAGCGATGCCGCCAACGGCCCCGCCGAAGGGGTCATCGCGGCCGGATACGCATCCGACGCGACGACGGCCACGGCTCTGGTCAACGCGCTCGGCGGTTTCTCTATCGAAACCAAAAATGTCGCGCCCAGCACCGTCTTCATGGTCTTCCATATAGACGGTGGAAAATACAACAAGGTCGAGTACTCGAGATCTGTCGACGGAGCAGTCGTCGAGACTCCTGCGGCCTCCGCAGCTCAGACCAAGGCCGAGGGGACCTTCTCTGCACAGAACACCTACTACATGTTCACCGTGCAGAAGGACATCGACACCGCCACCAATGCCGATTCCATCGCGCAGGAGTGGTCCGCCGAGAAGACCTACACCCTGACCGTGACCCTCTCCGGCGAGGGTGTTGAGACTAAGGTCATCACCGCCGATGTGAAGGGAGCCGTCGTCACCCTGTATCAGAATGTCGATGCGACTATATCCAGTTCGATCTCCATCAATGGAGTCATGATCCTCGATTTGAATGATCATTCGTTCAACATCATCAACAGCAGTACCACTTCCAACGAAGTGTTCTCTGTTAAAAAGGATGCGTCGTTCAGCATCGTCGGTGCCGACAAGACGAAGAGCGTTCTCAGTGTTAAGACGAATGCCGTTTACGGAGAAAATTATGGTTCCTCGTGGGTTGGCAAGAAGGCTACGGCGATGACTGTCATTTCCGCCGCCGAGAATGCTAGTATCATCGTTGACGGAGTCACATACAAAGTCGATGCGACTGCGCTCTTCCCTATGAAGAACGCCTCTGAAGCCACGATCAGAAACTCTGTCGTTGAAGCCTCTGCATACGTCGTTGGAACCAATAACGCGGTTGCAGGAAATCAGGCGACTATAGTCATCACCGTTGAGAATTCGTCTATCAAAGCAGAGGAAACCGCCGTATGCATCAATGCGGCTGGGGTCAGGGCCAATATTACTGATAATTCGATCGTTGAAGGCGGACGCCACGCGGTCATGGTCAGAGATGGAACCGCTACTATTACGAATAGCACTCTCATCTCTGACAACGGAAGCTTCGAGGCTGCGACTTGGTCTTCAGGCAACGATGTCACTCCCGCCACGGTCTTCGTCGGCAACAAAGGTAGCAGCGCCTACTCCGGTATCGCCAAGCTCGAGATGTCCGGCGGATCCATCACCGCGAAGAGCGGAAACGCCGTCGCGACCACCGAATACGAGTCCACTGTAATGGATGGTAAGAAAACTGCCGGCCAGACTCAGGTCGATGTAATCATCGGAAAGGACTCCCCCACGACCATCTCCTGCGGAACCGAGGGTTCCGTCGCTACCGTCACGGTCTCCGGTCTCGCCTACAAGGCGACCGAGAACGACTCGGACATCGCACCTCTCATGATCTCCAAGGGATCTGTTGTGCTCAGCGGAGAGATCAAAGGAGTCGAGATCGTCTCCGGAGAGGCTACAGTTCCTAGCAACAAGAGCCTCGTCCTCGCCGAGGGGGCTAGGCTCGTCCTCGCCGAGGGAGCTTCTCTGGTCATCGATGGAGACGTAACCGTTTCCGAGAATGCTTCGATCACTGCGGAGACCGGATCCGCCCTCACTGTCAACAAGAAGATCACCAACAACGGAACCGTCACCGTGGAATCCGGGGTCACTGTCTCAGGTATCGACAAAATCCCTAATGCCGAGATTGAATCCGAGTTCACGGACACCGTTGTTATCGGTGGAAACGTCAAGGGACTGGACGCCGTCGCCACCCAGCGCGTCGAGGTCATCAGCGATGCCTTCGTCACCGGCACTCTGAAGATCGCCGGAGTCCTGCACGTCCCCGAGGGCGTCACCCTGACCATCAAGGCCGGAGGATCCCTCGAGATCTCCAACGTCTACACCTCGATCATCGAGGGAACCATCGTCATCGAGGGCGCCGACATCGACAACGAGAAGCCCGCCGGAACCTTCCTCGTGAAGGACAGCGCCGTCCTCCAGGTCGACGGGACGCTCACCATCGCCGGAGCGCTCGACGTCTCCAGCACCAAGCCCCTCGTGGTCTCCTCCGCCGCCAACGTGGCCATCGAGTCCACCGGAACCGTGAAGGGATCCTTCGAGATCGAGAAGGACGCCATGCTCGCCGTCGAGGGAGCGGTCGTCGACGGAACCACCAAGTTCGACGTCAAGGGAACCCTGACCCTGAACTCCGCCGTTCCGTCCACTGGATTCTCCGTGACCATCGACGACGACGCCGTCGTGGACGTCCAGAACGTCGTCCTGAAGAACGAGGCCGAGATCTGCATCAAGGACCTCGGAACCGTCGTCTACGATGAGAAGGACAAGACCGTTAAGGTTGCTTCAGCGAATCCGAACGAGTTCGACATCAAGGGAACCGCAATCTCCACCTCTACCGAGGCCGAAGGCTGGTCCTACGGCGTCCAGGCCTCCGGGCTCAAGGTCACCACCTCGATGAAGAGCACCAAGATCACCGCTGAACCGAACAAGGACTGCTACAGTCATGTCTACACCATGTCCGTCTCAGGAACCGCCTCCGTCAGCTCCTACGGCGTCTACACCGGAGAAGCCGAGCCCGTGCCCGCGGTCACCTCGTACAAGGTCGACCTGATTCTCAACGGACTCACCGGGGCCAAGGTCTCCGATGCGCTCGTCCTCGGAGTCGGCATCGATGCCGTCTTCAAGGGAACCGTCTCCGTCGAGGGAGCGGTCACTCTCAATTACACATCCACGGTCGTCGAGAACACGACCGTCGTCCAGAAGTCCACCCTCGTATTCTACGAGGGCGCGAGCATCTCCGTCAAGGCTGTTGTCGACGCCTCTGTCTCCGCCGGACTCCTGATCAACAATGCCACGTCCGTGAAGATCTCCGGCGACGGAGCGATCGTCACCAAGGACGCCATCGCCACCACCGGCGTCAGCGCCGCCAAGTACACCGTCTCCGAGAGGAGCGCCACCGGGGCGACCGTCAACACCTACTGGTTTGTCACCATCGACGCGGCCCTCGCCAAGACGGCCGACGGCACGACCAAGAGCGTCGAGGTCTACGGGACCCAGAGCGTCACCGTCTCCGCCGAGGTCCCCGCCGGCGCGACCCTCGTCCTCAAGAACGGGGCCGTGCTGAACATCGGAGCCGAGGCCAAGAACACCGATATCGTCCTCACCGTCGTCTCCGGAGCGTCCGTCAAGGACGAGGGAGCCGTCGTCACCGTCAACGGAACCCTCTACTCCCAGAAGAAGACCGATATCGCCAAGACCCTCAGGGAGCCTTCCGACACCGCCAAGGGAATCGTCTCCGACGTCGTCTCCTTCGAGATGAAGAACGGCAAGGAGGTCACCGGCGGATGGGCCAAATGGACCAACCTCACGGTCAGCCTCAACGAGGCCCAGTCCGGGGACAGGGTCGTCCTCAACAAGGACGTCGTCATACCCGCGAGCATCGCCGTCAAGGAAGGAGTCGTCCTCGACGCCGAGAAGCACGTCATATACGTCCCGTACGGGGTCGTGCTCACCGTCGACGGAACCGTCGACCTCACAGACGCGGGCTCCAAGCTCGCCATCGCCAGCAAGAACGGAACCAACGCCGCCGGAGCGGTCGTCCTGAACGGATACATCGCGTACTCCAGCGAGGGTGCCGACGAGATCGTCAAGGCTGCCAAGGGAGCCGACGGGAAGTGGGCTGTCGCTACCGGCGAGAATGTCAAGTTCATCGTCGCCGGCGCGTACTACGCCGTCGACAGGGTGAACTACGTCTCCACCGTCGCCAACGCCGCGGAGATCATCTCCACGGTCGACGGTCAGAAGGTCGAGCTCAAGGCCGTCGCAGAGGCGGATGATAACACCACCGAGAAGGACTCCCTCGAGTTCTCTGGCGTCTCCTTCAGCGGAAAGTCCGCAACGGACTCCGCCACCGTCATCGTCTCATGCCCCGTTAAGGCCGACGGAGTCACGATCTCCAACGCGAAGATCGAGATCGTCGGCGGAATCATCGTCGACATCTCCGTCACCGGAGCCGACGGATCCGTCGTCGTCAAGGGAAAGACTCCCGCAGTTGCAACCACTGATGCAGATTCCCAGCCTGCGTACGCATTCACCATTGCCACCGCCGTCCACGGCGAGGACGAGAAGAACGTCCTGGCCGTCATCGGCGCCATCCAGGACTACAAGGACTCCAAGCAGAAGGATGTCTCCACCCAGATCTCCTTCGACGGCACTGTGTACGTCACCGGCGTCTCGACCTTCTCCGTCGACAAGGTCTCCGTTCTCGGAACCCTCGTCGTCGAAGACGGCGTTACGATCGGTGTCGCTACCTCTGCAACTCAGAGTACCGACGATACAACTCCCAACTCCACTGCGGTCTTCGTCAGCGGAGCGCTGAACGTCGAGAACAGCGCGACTGTCACCCTCACTGCGAATGCGAAGACCATGGAAATCTCTGGAACTCTCGCAGTCGTGAAGGGATCCTTCAACGCAGAGAGCACGACGGCCACCGTCTCCGGCACCGTCGATGCCAAGGCCGAGGGAGCTTCCGCCACCTTCGCCGTCCTCTACATCGGAGTGGATGAGAAGATTGCCCAGAGGACCACCACCGGAGCCGATGCTTCCGTCGTCGGAAACGTCACCGTCTCGAAATACGCTCTCGTCGCTCCCGGCGCGACCGTTCCGGAAGCCTTCACCT
>ERZ808258.266-NODE-266-length-23222-cov-6.092632_pt1 | contig 23222 bp, 44 predicted proteins | sample MGYA00521280_ERZ808258 | MGnify/ENA primary metagenome ERZ808258 (study PRJEB31516, sample SAMN03275585) | gut metagenome | biome: mammalia-associated habitat; material: feces | host: Papio cynocephalus | place: Kenya | collected 2012-07-19 ...
TTAATATTTAAATAATAATATATTAATATAATAATAAATAATTATATATACAACTCGATATACATCGAGTTCCCGCCCACCACCCAAATTATAACATTGGATTTTGCTTTTGTCAAGCATTTCTAAAAAATAAATTAAAATATTTTTTAAATAATTTTTAAATATTTTTTTAATTATCCTTGACATTTGCTTTTGAATGTGTTATAATGTAGTAAACTGATAAAGGAGAACTTACTTTATGCCTAATAAAATTGAAGATATAGATTTAGACTTCCTTGAAGGACTACCGCTAGCGCTTGGACTTGGTAAACAAGATTCCATGCTTCCTGATCCGTATCTTGTTAAGTATTATGACAACCTTCGCAATAGAGTTTTATACATTGAAAATGAACTTGATCGTGAATATCTGATTGAATTCACAAAAATGGTTATTGCTTGGAACAGAGAAGATAAAGACACTTCCACCGAACAGCGTAAACCGATTAAGATTATGATTTATTCTTATGGCGGAGAAATTGACTCGGTACAGCACTTTATTGACATTTGTCTTTTGTCTAAAACTCCTATTTGGACCTACAATCTCGGTACGGCAATGTCTGGTGGATTTTACATCTTGCTCGCAGGTTCTAAGAGATTTGCGCTTAAAAATTCCCAGGCACTTTTGCACGAGGGTTCGGGTGGCACAAACGGCACTGCGGAACAAGTTAGAAATCAACAAGCGCAGTACACTAAGCAGCTTAAAACACTTGCTGAATATACACTTGAGAGGACTAAAATCACCAAAGAGGTTTACTCGCGCAAAAAGAAATCTGAATGGTATATTAATGGTGAAGAGCAGGTGGTTTACGGTATCGTTGATAAAATTATTACTGATATCGACGATTTGACTTAAGGAGAAAATATGGCAACAAAAAAGACTACTAGTGTAAATAGCGCAACTGAAAAGAAAATTGAAATTCCAAAAAACATTAGAGAATGTACTTTTTGGAAACGTGTGCCCTACAAACTCGATGAAGAACAATGGAATTTTCTTGAAGCAATTTGGAATAAAAAGAATTTGATTGTATTTTGCGATGCAAAAGCGGGAACCTCAAAAACAACTCTTTCGGTCGGTATGGGTCTGCTTATGTATGAACTTGGTTTTTATAAAAAGCTCTATTATGTTGTTTCGCCGTGTCAAGAACAAGAATTAGGGTTCCGACCAGGTGGGGTGGCGGAGAAATTATCTGACTACAGAACTCCGCTTGACGATGCTTTATTAACATGGGGGTACGATCCTGATAGGGTGGTTATTTCTGAAGATAATATGGAAAATGTAAAAAACGGAAATGCCTTTGTTTCTATTACATCAGATGTATTCCTTCGTGGTTGCAATTTTTCGGAAGCTTTTGTCATTATTGACGAAGCGCAGAATAGCAAACAATTAAAGAAAATTATTTCAAGGTGTCATGATACTTGCAAAGTATTATGCGTTGGACATCGTAAACAGACAGACCTTCGGTTCGCTCAAGACTCTCAGTTTCCAGAATATATTGAAGCAGCACGTAAAGTTGATTTTGCTGAAATCGTTGAACTTACAATAAACCATCGTGGCAGACTGTCAACGTGGGCGGATAATGTTATTTAAGATAATAATAAAAAAATACGAAGAAATTAATCTTCGTATTTTTCATATATAAATGAATTATTTCCAGTGTAATAGATATTCTTAATACCGATATCTCTTAATGCTTGCTCACAAGCAGGACAAGGTTTAGCGAGTGCAGGGCGGGGTTGATCCCCCGCCTTTTCTTTTATTTCACGATAAATAAAAACAGAAAATTTATTTATATTAAAATCATCTAAATCGTAGTCTCGCTGCAATGCAACAAGCGCATTCATTTCTGCGTGTCCATAATTCGGGAAATGAGCGTTGTTGCTATCAAAACCGCGTAAAGAATTATATTTCTTTTGCATTGGCAATTCTTTGTTGGTATTCCAACTAACGATCAAGGGTTTGTTTTTGTAAAATATTACGCATCCGATATGAGTGGATTTACCACCGCCATAAGTGCTGAATTTGCTTGCATTGCGTGCAAGATTAAAATTGTGTTCGATACGAGTTTCAGTAAGCATCACAGATATACCTCATATCTGATATCTTTTTTAAGTTTTTCAAGTTTGTCTATAAGATAAGGAGTGAGCTCAGCATAAGGGGTATCTTCCAATCGCTCAATTTCGGCTTCTATTTTTACTCGCTGTTCAAGATACTCATCACGCAATTTCATATTTTCGTCATTTTGCGAAATAGCTACCAGCTCGTTCCACCTTTTATTTCGTTCTTGATTTTCAAAATAAATAAAAACACCAGCAAGCACACAGAGAACGGCGATTGGGATTAAAAAATAAACCGAAACAGTTCCAACCAAAACAAGAAACAAAGCCAGTAAAATTAGTGAGCATATAACGCCTGTTCTATACCAGTCCGATTTATCGGTATGAACTTCATCTTGATAGATCATAACGGGGTAAATTCGCCCACTTTCGTCTTGCGATTTTTTATAAATACAACAACGCTTTCCGTACATATTATTTTCTCCTATTTAACATTTTTTATATATTATAACATATAAAATGTTAAATGTCAAGTATTTTATTAAATTGTCTAAAAATATTTTAAGAAAAACTTTTAAAAACGCTTGACATTTTTATTTTGATATGTTATACTTATTATGAAAATTAGATTTGGAGGCAAAAAATATGATAAACATTGCGCTCTTTAACACCCTTGAAAACTCCCTTGATCGTGTTTTTAATAATACGTATACAGAAAATGGGGATAAATGCTTTAAGTCTACTGGCAATCTTCTGCTCGATATTTTATTTAATACCGAGTATTTTACCAAAGAAATTTCGCAGTGTTTTATAGGCGAAGTGGATGGTTTTGTAAAATATAAAGAGACTTATATCGGGAAGAAGTTAAGGGAACTTTTGACAAAAACTAATACTATCGAAGAAAACACTGATTTTTATGAAACTTTTCTTGCTTTTGCTATGTTTATTCGTGACCCCCGTTATGGTCTTGGTAGACGAGATCTTGGCAGATATCTTCTTTGGCTTGTAAATGCCTTTGAATCTGACATCGTTTCTTGTGGTCGTTACGACGACCTTTATAAAGGTGCAATATGCAATCTTAAATATGCCATTTTTGCATATTGGGAAGAAGTAAAGGAAAATAATGCGCTTGCCAAAAAGTGGGCTCCGAGATTTAACACGGCTAATGAAGCATTTGCTAAATATTTCTGTAAAGTTCTTAATATTACTGAAAAAGAATATCGCAAAGCCATCAAAGGAGACACGGTAGAGAAGCTGCTGTCTTGCCACGAAGACAGCCTTATTAATTTTGAACATGTCCCTTCTTTGGCTATGATTAAATATTATAATCGGTTTCAGAAAGACCCTCGGTTTGCCGAGTATCTTGAGGGGGTAAAGAAAGGCGAGAAGAGGCTTAATGTTGCTACTACCACGGTTTATGATATTTACAAAAATCGCGACAAGATTGACGCAGATCTTTTCTTTGATAAACTTGAAAAAATTAAAATTAACTGCATTCCCATTCTCGACACTTCGGGTTCGATGTATGACGGAATGGATTCTATCGGTAAGGCTATGAGCATTGCTTATTATCTTGCAAAGTGCTCTACTTACTGCAACAACCACGTTGTAAGCTTCAGTTCTTGCCCGCAGCTTATTAAAATACATGAAGAGATGCCTACTACAAATAGATACGGAGAGAACTTCGGCACCAACAGTAAGTTCTGCCGTGAGCTTAACTCTATGTATACTGGCGACTGCAGTAATACTGACTTTGGCGCAGTAATCGAGCTTTTAAGCAAGCTTGACGAGTTCCCCGAATACTTTATTGTTCTTTCCGATATGCAGTTTGACTATGGTTCCAATCAAAGTAAAGATAAAGTAATGGATATGTTTGCCGAGCGCGGAATTAAGACGAAGATAATCTGGTGGAATCTTAATTCGAGAGAAAAGTCCGTGCCCGAGCAAGATTCTCGTGGTAACATATTTATGAGTGGTTATTCACCTATGCTCCTCAAATATCTCGAGGCTGGTTTCAATGGGCAGGAGTTCCTCGGTAAATTACTTAATGAGTACACGAAGGCCGTTGGTTACACTTTGTAACCAACCTGATTAACCAACTTAACACGAATTACTTAGGTTTGAAAGTGTTTTGTGAAAAAATAATTAAAAAAGTTTTTAAAAACGCTTGACTTTAGTAAAAAAGTATGATATAATAAATGCGTAAGATAAATAAGCGATCCGAATCAGCAATACATATTGGCTCCAATGATATTCTTCTCGGCGAGGCTGTCGAGCGGACCGCTGTTATTTTAAGAAGCGCCCCCGTCAGCAAAATTTGTTTATTGATGAAAAAGATATGTTAAATCTAAAACATATGGGCGCTGTTGCTGGGTATCTGTCCTCGAGGCAGGTATCCAGCCTTATTTGTAAGTAAACGTGTTGAAATCGATGCGGTTAAACTGGTCGAAATCGACCGAGTTAGATATTGAAGGAGATTGATAATATGAATAACATTGAAAGACAGAAAGATTGTGATAAAAGAAAGTGGGTTGAAAGCGAAAAAGAAGGTAAAGACCTTAGCGGGTTTATGTTTTATTGTAAGCATTGCGGACACGCTAACAAAGGATGTGACGCGGCACAAAAAGAACGCGAAGAAGGTTTGCTTTGCGCGAAGGCTTTCAATAAAGCCGAAAAGGCTTTTTATAAAAAGCGTAAGAAATAATTGTGGCGAATTCGCCTTAATTATATAACGGGCTTCGCGGCGCAGCCATAATTGCGTTAGGTCCTTAGAGCAGGAGAAAATATTTATGGGAAAGGAAATTTTAAAAGCAGACGAAGCACTCAATGTCGCACAGACGCAAGGATTTGAATTTTTGAAAAACCAGATCGCCAAGCACATTAAACAAGCTGCTGAAAGAGGCGAAACAAGTTTAACTTGGGATTTCAGTTGCGTGGATGACAATATCATTCGCGGTAAAATTTATAGGTTTTTTATGGATTTGGATTACTCCCTTATTGTAACTGGGACAGATGGTGAACAGGTAACGGAAATAGAATTCAAATGGGGTAAAGAGAAAGAAGAGGATGAAGGTTGTGACTGCGCTTATGGGTTTATAGACTACGAAACTAAAACATCGGGGTTCCAAAATGCAGCCATATATATATTAAATGAAATTCATTCTGCGGCAAGAAAGGGATTGATTAAGGCATATATAAATATTAAAGATATGTCTCCAAAAGTTCTTGAACGTGTTCTTAAACCATATAGAGAAACGGGTTTCCAATTGGAAGAAGGTGAAGATACTTTAACGATATCTTGGACGAAACCCCTTGAAGAAATCGTTCAAGAATCAAAAAAGAAAGAAGATTAAATAAATAGAAATGTGAGATTATTCATATCCCCTTATAACCCCTCGAATGTGAGGGGTTATTTTTTTATTACGGGGTTGGGAACGATACGGGGTTGGGAGAAAACGAGCCAGCCTTCGCGCCGCGAGCAAAAACCAGCTGGCTGACTGGCGGGTCTGCGGGCAGGGAAACGAAGTGACGAGCTGTCTATCGGAGTAGGCAGCCTTTTTATTTTTTTATTTTGGGGGCGCGGGTTTTGGGGCGTTTTGTTTTCAGGGGGCTGAATGTATTTTTGAGATTTGAGGGGGTTGAGGAGGGGGGTTGAATTTGAGGGGAGGCGAGAGAGGAGGGATGGGTAGGTTGGGTTGGTTTTCCAACCTGAAATCCGTAGGTATGATATTATAACTTTATTGTGTTCTTTATGTTATATATAATGTAATTTACGCTTTTACGTTATATACAATATAAAGACCGATGGTTGCTCTTCGTGAATGAGCAACAGCACCGCTAACGAGTCTACATAGGAGGTAAATCGACATGACGATTTACATTGTAACCTACTGCACGCTTGGAACTGAAGTTTTCCAAGTTAGTAACAAAGTCTTTACCAAGCGTAAAGACGCAGAAGCAGAAGCTTCGCAAATCCGCGCAAGCGGGCACACGAAGGTTTCTGTTTTGAAACGAGAAATTCACTAATTTCTCGAACGTCCTGAGCAAGACGTAAAAAGGCTCCGCCGAAAGGCGTGCCGTTAAAGTATTTCCGTAATGCGGCTTTGTCAAACAAAAGACAGAAGGGTTCCAAGCCCCAGAAACGCAGAGGACGGAACTGGATACCGAATATCCACTGGCACAGGTTGCAGCGAGACCTGAAGCACAGAGAAGTGCTGCCCAGTTAGACGAAAAGCGTCGCAATGGGTTGAGTAGACGAGAGCCGATCTCGAGCGAAAAAACAAACACCGAAGGAACAGTTACGGTTCCAGAACGAATCAACACGGTAGGACAACCGCCGAACACAATGGTCAGGGCTGATGGGTGTTGATGGTCGCAAAAACCTTGTCACATACAAGGAAATCCGCAACAGAGCGTCTGCTGAGATGACCTCGTAAGAGGTTAAATTGCGAAGCCGCCTTGGAGGTTCGCCTCTAGGGTCTTGAAGCAAGGGATTGCTACCTTGTTACAAGTGAACGAAAGCTCGGTGCTGAACGATTGCAGGTCGCGAGCCTATAAGTCGTACTCGACTATGCGAGTATAAATAGCCCTTAAGCATAGTGCGTCTCGATCCTTGGTCGGAGCAAGGAGCGAGGGTGGTTATACTGATTCCACAGTTTAACCCGTATCAAACCACAGAAAGTGGTATACGAACCTAAGGAGGTTATTATGGAAATTATAGTAAATGTGTCGTTCGAAAAAGTGGTTTGTGGTTGCAGAGAAGAAGTCTCTCGTCAGACGGTTATGTCTGGACAATGCCTTGACAAAGCCACTTGCTACGCAACTATCCATCAGAAATGTATGAATATTTGCGACATGCTCGGCAAGAATGTTGAGTATAGTTGGAACGAAGAACGCTCGATTTTCGGCGACGATATCGACCATATGTTCGAAGCAATAGCCGCGCTCGAAGATCTCAACAACAATCTTAAGTTGTTGAACAAAGAACTCGACACTTTTGCCGAACAACTTGACAGTGAAGTAAAGGACATCGAGCCTTCTGAACCCATCGGAGAATATCTCTTCGATAACGACGAAGTGTTGTTTTAAGGGGGCAGCAGCGATGAAAAATCTCGATAATCAAGCAACGATAACGGTAATCTTCAAGCCCGAGCATACGTCTCGGGTTTTGAAGAAAACTTTTAAAGGTAAAGACGCTCGCGAAAGAGCGGGACGTTGGGCAAAACAGTTCGCCGCAAGCGAACAGGCAAAGAACGCACAAATGCTCATATGCAAGAGCGAGTGCGTTATGGAATTTTAAGGAGGTACACGCAAATGTGTTATGACCCGTGTGATCATTGCAATCTGCCTTGCTGTTATGGCTGTAAGTGGGCAGAAGAGGACGCAGCCGAGGATGAAACCGAAAAGGAGGTGAACGCAAATGAATAACGAATACATTTTCGTTGTTACCGAAGCATACATTCGTGGCGAGAAAGCTGCGGAATACGCAATGGAAAACAACTTCAGTTTATTCGACTTAAAGGCTTTCTTTGAGCAGAGAAAGCCTTGGGCAAATGAGTCCGAACGCCAACATTTCTTTGACGGCTTCTGGACCGCATTTAGAAGATAATAAGCCATACGGAGGTAAAATACAATGGCTACGTACAAATTCAGCTTCATGGAAGCGGGCATTTACAGACAGGAAAAGGCAATGACAAAACTTGAAGCGATTCGCGAGATGGAAACGTCTTGCGATAAGTGTTATTACAGGTTTAATTGCAATAAACGTTGGTGCAAGATTTACAAGGCACATCAAGAACGTCTTGATTATCTCGAGTTCAAGAGAATGGAAGCTTTGAAGTCTAAAAAATCCGAAGAAGATTATATCATAAAGGTTCGCAAATACGAAACCACTTCGGAAGCAAGCAAAAAGAAACACGCGCTTTCGTTGCTTACAAAGGTAACAAAGAAACTCTCCAAAGGTGAAATTTCGTTTGAGCTTGAACTTGCAATCGATGACGCAAGCGCGTTAATCGGAGTTGATGATTACAAAACTGCAATCGGAATTCTGAATAATGTGAAGCTCAAAAATCTTGCAAAGAAACTGTCTGAAATCTTATTGTAATAGTTGACAAAACCGTTACAATATGATATAATAAATACAAAAGGAGGTGAACAAAGTTGGCAAGTCTCGCAGAAATGAGAGCTGCAGCGAAGCGTGCTTACGAAGAGAAGCACGCAAACGACGATGTTGAAAACATCGTTGTTAATCGCCGCGAAGGCACGACTACGGTTAAGCCGTCGGAGTTGAAACAACCCGAAGCTGAAACCGAGCACGTAAGCAAAAAGGCGCTTGAAGAAAGCGCTCGTGCTGAAGTGCAAAACTGGTAAGTTAACCCCTGATGGCGTTTAACGGTATCGCATCGAAGAACCGAAAATTTATGGAGGTTCAATTATGAACAAAGTACAAGCTCACATTCACTCACTCGACGGCAGATTTGCCGAAGTAACAATTCTCCAACACAACGGAGATAACGACATTATCGTTGAATACAACGGTAAGAAATGCACCGCGATTTACAATATATTCGCGGGTTACTACGTAGACGATATCTACGGCGTAATCAAGGATTAGGTCTAAAGGAGGTTAAACATTATGAAAAAGATTTACGCAAAACCCGACGGTATAACCGTCAAGACCGAACACGGTGAATTCGTCGTTTCTTATATGGATGATGGGGTATCTGATTACCTCGAAATCGTATATCACGACGGTAACAACCACGAATGTGTTGTTGCAATGGATGTTCTCAAAGACACCGACGAAGCGAGAGCATTAACTTACCCCGTAGATTGTGACGAACCTACGGATGTCATTGTATTAAATTAGGAGGTTATTATGATTAAATGTACGAATTGTGAAAGACTTTTCGAAACCGAAAGAGATTTAAGTTTCATTATCGAAAAACAAGAACTTATCGACGGCGAATGGCGCGCCACCGACAGATTTGTTCGTCAGGACTTCGTTCCCGAAGACACTGAAACCGTAAGATATGAAGCGTTCAAAGGCTGCCCCGAATGCTTGGGTGACGAATATCTTATGGACTTGGACTAATTAGGAGGTTAAATATTATGTCTAAAAACAACAATTTACACGCGGCCAAAACGGCAAAGAATGACGAGTTTTATACTCGCTTCGACGATATAAACTTTGAAATCAATCTCGCAGAACACGGTTATCGTCCGTTCTTCAAAGACAAAATCGTCTATTGCAACTGCGACGATCCCGAAGAATCCAATTTTTGGAAATTCTTCAAAGCTCGTTTCAACGGACTGAAACTCAAAAAGCTCATTTCAACTCATTACGATCAAGAAGGTAAATCGAGTTATAAACTCGAATACGATGGCGAAAGAGTTGTAAAAACCGAACTGGAAGGAAACGGTGATTTCCGCTCTCCCGAATGCGTCGATTTGCTTAAAGAAAGCGATGTAGTGGTGACGAACCCGCCGTTTTCGCTTTTCAGAGATTTCATCGGACTTTTGATGAAGTACAACAAAAAGTTTGTTGTTATCGGAAATATGAACGCGATTACCTATAAGGAAGTTTTTCCGCTCATCAAAGAAAATAAAATTTGGCTTGGTTGTAAACCGCTTGGTTCAGAAATGTTTTTCAACGTTCCCGATGAACAGAAAAAATGGTTGGTCGAAAATAAAAAAGAGGGCTCTGCCTATAAAATCATAGACGGAGTTGTGTACGGTAGAATGGCTGCCGCTTGTTGGTTCACAAACCTCGATATTCCGAAACGTCACGAGCCAATGCTTCTTGGCTGGAAGTTCGAAAAAGGTCTCGAAATGGGAATTTATCAAAAATACGACAATTACGACGCATACAACGTCGATAAAGTTTGTCAAATTCCGAGAGATTACGACGGCGTTTTGGGAGTTCCGATTACGTTTTTGGATAAATATTGTCCTGAACAGTTTGAAATTCTCAACGCAAATGATTACAGAACGTCTGACAGCGTTCCGAAGAAATCGCACGGTTTAATTAAAGATAAAGAGGGCTACATTAGAGAGAGAGAGAGAGAGCAACCTACGCTCGAATCTGCATCAAGAGAATTACTCGCGCCAGGAGCTGATGGATGGCACATCAACGGAAAGCGCAAGTATGCAAGAATATTCGTGGTATTACGACATGGTTTCGCGTCCGATAATCAGTGGAACTAAAATCTATCGTCGTATGTTTATCAAAGCAAGAAAGAACGGAAATTAACCGCTCTTTTCTAGTACAAAATTATATTTAAAGGAGTTTCAAAATGAAAAATTTAACAGCAAAAGAACATTTTGGTTACGCAGTAACCATCAGACGCCTTTTCGAAGGTTGCACGAATGAATTCGGTGAGCCGTGTTTCACAAACAAGGAAACAGGCGAAATCCGTTGTTTCGGAGGGAAATTAAACCCTCGTCCGTCTTACCAGAGAGAATTTGTCTACTCGGAACAAGACCAGAAAAAGGTTTTCGAAACGCTGCACAGAGCATTCCCGCTCGGCACGATGTATTGGTGCGATACGGGAGATGGAAGTTACGAACTTATCGATGGGCAACAAAGAACGATTTCGATTTTGAACATCTTAACAGATGGTGTTTCGATTTCGATCTACGGAGAAGATAAATTCTTTTCCGATTTGCCCGAATCGGAGCAAGAACAAATCCTCGATCAAGAATTGCTTATTTACGTTTGCTCGGGCGACGTCAGCGAAAAGCTCGATTGGTTCTCGACAATAAATATCGCAGGCAAAGCACTCAAAGCACAAGAATTACGCTCGGCGGTTTACAGCGGTCCGTTTGTCAGCGACGCAAGAAGATATTTCGTCAGCGGAGCAGCAGGAGCGGCGCTCGCCAATGGCTACGACGTGTTCGTGAACAACTCAACGCTCAGACAGGAATTGCTCGAACAAGTTTTATTCTGGCACGCAGATTTCGAAGGTTTTAATGACGGAAATCTCGACAGAGCGGTTAGAGGTTATCTTAGAGTACATCGCTCAGACGAGACTGCGAAATCGCTTTTCGCTTATTACGAAGAAGTGCTCGGTTGGGCGAATTACATTTTCGGAACAAAATACAAAAAAGAATTACCGAAAGTTGAATGGGGTTTGCTCTATAACCGTTATCACGAAACCCCATGTTCGCCGCGTGAAATCAGAGCAAAAGTTGACACATTAATGGAGAATTTCGAAATCACGAAGAAAGTCGCGATTTTTGAATACGTCTTTTCTGGAGAAGAAAAGATACTTCAACCTCGTGCATTCGACGATTCGATGAAACGCTCAAAGTTTGAAGAGCAAGAACACAGATGTGCTTACTGTGGCGAAGTAATTACGGATATGAAATCGGCTCACGCAGACCACATAATTCCGTGGTCGAAAGGTGGCAAAACAGAATACGGTAATTTGCAGATTTTGTGCGTAAAATGCAATTGTAAGAAATCGGCAGAACAAGAAGCGGCGAACACGAGAGAATTCTCAATTAAACAATAAAACCAACGGTTGAGCTAACGACCGTCAAACGGGCAAATAAGTTTTAATATCGTTATGGAGGTAAAAAACGATGAAAACAATGTACGAAAACGAACAGATTAGAGTAGAAAAAGCATATGATTTCTTATGCAAAGTCTACAACAAAACGGACAAGTTGGTTCTTATCCGTTACAACGAACCTGGGTATAACTTCAATTACGACGACCTTGGCATCGCCCCGCACGACTTCGTAGGTATTCGTGAAACTCACGAAGGTTACGATTGGCTGCACGCCTTTGAGAATGGATGGTTTGAAATTCTCAAAGATGAAAATGTAACCGAAAATAACGAAATATTCGATATTACGCAGTTTATAGACGACTGCGAAACAATCGAAAATCTCGCGTTAAACATCAATGCGCAATATAAATACGGCAATCATAGCCACAACACGAACGTTAGTAATTCTAACAAGCTTGTTACGGTTATAGAAATTTTAAAAAGTATCAAATAGGAGGTACGAAAATGAAAGATTATTTTCTGACAGACGAAGAAATGAACGTCCTTGACCGCATCTCGCAAGAATCGGGCAACGACGTTTGGTTTTGGATTTACAGGAAGCGCAATGGCGCAACTGGGTTCCACGACCTTGAAAACAACGCTTATCGCTCGTTGAGAGTGGGCGTTGCCGAAATGGACGAAGCGTTAACTGAGTACGACGATTATGACCTCACGGATGAGGAAATAGCCGTTTACAAAAACATTAAAAACAAATTAAACATTTAAGGAGGCTTTTATGAAAAAAGTAATTTGCGAAAACAATTATTTCAAAGTCACGGACACCGAACAAGACTACGATTACAGAGTTTTGTTTGAAAACAAAACCGATGTGCCCATCACGGTTATCGGTTCGGACCAAGTAGAAAACATTGAAATCCCTGCTCACGATTGGGTAGGTTTGCTTTACGGTGAACAGGCTCTCGAGTGGCTTGAACTTATCGAAAACAAGGGTTTCCGTATTAAGAAAAAAGAAGTTCCGAAAAAGACCTTTTACATCTCGATAACCGAAACACTCAACAAAATAGTTGAGGTGCAAGCAGAAGATGAGTACGAAGCGATCCACAAAGTAAGCGATGCCTACTACGCAGGAGACATCGTACTTGATTCTGAAGACTTCGTAGACACCGAATTCGAAAACGACACCGAAAGGTTGCTCGAAAGCTACGACAACGGCGGTTTACCTAAATACTACGAAGTCAAGTAAACAAACAAAATAAACAACGCTGACCTAACGGCGAGACGGGGAAAGGAGATAAAAAATGGAAAGAATAGTAAGAGCAAAAATCCACTCGTTAGATGGACAGTTCGCACAGGTAAAAATTCTCTTGGACAACGGAGACAACAACATTATCGTTGAATACAACGGTAAAAAATGTACTGCAATTTACAACGTGTTTGCAGGTGCTTATTTCGTAGACGATATTTACGGAATAATTAAAGATTAACAAGGAGGTATAACGGTTATGATAAACGACAGCAAAGCAACTCGCGAAGAGATGAAAGAGCAGGCAATCAAAATGATGGAATTGCTTCTCAAGCACAAACCCATCATCAGGGAGTTTAAAGCCAATAACGCAGTAATGTTTGACGAAGCGCCACTTTGGGCAAGTTACTACGTAGACGGCGAAGATGGGCTTCCTGAAAAGATTAAAGAAGTCGAAACCGAATACGGCGGTTTGATTTATCACGCGCTTCACACGTTCACCGATTTCGGAGAAATGTATGAACTCTTCTACGTTTCTGCAGATAAAGACACGTGGGAAGATGATTACGAACAGGCGAAAGACGGTTATGTCTTCTGCTACGTTTGGAATAAAACCGACGAGTGGTGTTCGGAATTTGGAACAATTGCAGTCAAATCGACTGGCGCAGGAACCGTAAGGAGGGTTGGTTAAAATGAACAAAACAATACTCGAAAGAGCAATGAAAGAAAACTATGTTACTGGATACCCGACGGCAACGTCGGGTTATCTTTTAACCGACGGTCGTTATCTTCACTTGATTAACAAGAAAGATGAAGATCGTGGTGGTAACTACCGCGAAGACCATCGCACAATTCGTAATTTCTTCAATAAAAGGAAAAACGACGATTGGAGTGGGATGGTGGACTTCGTGAAAATGGGACATATCAGGTTTTCTCCTGAATGTCACGGCTTCGACTTCATCAAGAAACCTACGAAATGGCAGGCGACACAAATACTTCGGCAGTGCTCGAGACTACTTCCAGACGAATACTGGATTGAACGTCTTGATAAAGATTTCAGAGTTGTTGAAACTTTTACAAAAGACGAGTTTAGAACATATTGCCATAACAAAGGTATACTTTAACATAGCAAGGAGGTAAAACGCTATGAAAACTTATAGAGAACAATTGGACATCGCAGAACAAAACGATCTCAGCATCTTTGATTTAAGATGTGGGCAAGAAGTCAGAGACTTGCTTGTCGAAATGGAGGCACCCGAACTTGACAAAGAGTTCGAAAACCTTTGTTGGCAAGCAGGCGAAGCATATCTCAAACTTGAAGATTCGCATCTTTGCGATACGGCAAGGGCAATAATCGGATTGCGCAAAGACGGTTATACTTACAAACAAATAAGCGATAATCGTTACGCACTTGTAGCAGAAATGATTTAAGGAGGTAAAATAACCATGGAATTTACGAACGAAACTAAACTGGAACTTGGCAAGTACAAAATTACTTGCGATGACGGTATGATGTATCAGCTTACGGTTGATACAGATATGTACCCGTCGAACCCGAGATGTAACGTAGACAATCTCGGAACGATGCTCGGCTTCGTGGATTATCGTTGTTACGGAGATTGTAACAGCAGTGCCGAAGCGGAAGAACAGGCTGCAGCACTTTGCCGTAAGTATGGAAAGAGCGACGAAGTCATTGACGAGATGACGATTTATGAAGAAATGAATTTCATCGCAGAACACGACGACATTCTCGTTCTTCCGTTGTATCTTCTTGACCACAGCGGTTTGTCGATGGCAACATATCGGCAGGACGCTTGGGACAGTAGTTATACGGGGTTTATCTACATCGAAAAAGATTTCTTTCTTTCGGCTTGCCCCATTAAAGACACCGAACATTGGAAAGATTATGCAAAGAAAACGCTTCTTGCAGAAGTCGAAACTTACAGCGCATATCTCGAAGGTTCGGTGTATATGTGGGATCTGATTGAGTACGTAAAAGTAACTCGCGAAGGTTTCAAAGGAAATGTCATAAACGTAACTTATGAACCTTTTATAGGCGCACCAGTTTGTGTTTATGGAGATTTATATGACTACCCGACGGTTCAGGACATCAAAGATGAGATCGGCGAGTTCGCAAGTATTGAAAAACTTTAGCCAAACAAACAAGTAAATAGATGGTTGGGCGAAGCGACCGAAAACGAGCAAAAATATTTTATAGGAGGGCTTAAAGCCATGCTTAAAGACGAACGCAAGAACAAAACGGAACTCTACATTGTTGTAGAAAACAGTTGCTCAGAAGGTTATGAAGAAATTCAAACCTACATCTTCGACAATGAAGAAGCGGCACGCAACAGATTCGAGAGCCTTATTGCAGATGATAAGGCGTTTCTCGAAGAAGAGGGTTACGACGACATCATCGAAAGAGACGGTGATTGGTATCAGTCGTACCCCGAGGGCGAATATGCCGAAAGACATTACACCCTTGACTTACTCGTAACAAAACACAACAAGGAGGCATAAAATGAAACAGAATTGGACACAGAGCTGCGATGCGCGGCTTAATAAGTATTGGTGTGAAATCATCGAGCGCGCGGAAGTATTAGGGTATGTTACACACTTACCCCAATACCGTCCGTACCTCAGAAAAGCAACTTCTCAATCGTTCGGAGTTTGTTGCACTCGTTATCACGAAGGCGGACGGAGCACAAGCGAGATTTGCTTTTCTAAACTCATTCTCGAAGCAAAAACAGAAACCCTCATCGAAACGGTAGCGCACGAAATTGCTCACGCAATCGTTCCTCGCGACAAACACGGTTGGGAGTGGAGAAGAACCGCAAACGAACTTCTTGAACCTTATAATCTCAAAGTCAGTGAATATCTCACGGACAAAGAAATCGTAAACAAGATGAATAAAATTTCTGAAGGTCGCAAAGAAAACCCTTACAGATGGAATCTTGTTTGCGACATTTGCGGGACGGTTGTAATGCGGTACAAAAGCAAACCCGCAAGAATAAGATACTTGCACGCAGCAGACCACGGCAGATGTCATCTTGAAAAAATTGAATTATAACATATAAGGAGGTAAAACATATGTTATTAAAAGATTATCAGTACGAACACGCAGTAGACGTCCCTTTCGAGGGTTGGGAGAAATTCGATCGAGAAAAAGACAAAATTATCGAAAGTCTTGAATATCATTTCGGAAAAGCAAAAGCGGAGAAAATCTATAAGATTATCAATGCTAACTGGAATTCTTTCGAGGGGCACGAGGCAGTTGTAATCAAGGTCGAAGATTATGATTGTCTCGCAATTGTAACCGACGAATTCACGCCTATCGAGATATCCGATTTTATTTATCCTTTCGACAATGAAACGATTTATCCGATGCAAATGCTCGAAAGTAAACTTTATTTCAAAAGATATTAATTAACAAAAGTGTTTATTCAGGTTGTCCTATCAGACCTTAAAGCGGGGAAAGGAGTTTAATTATGAAAGATTTTGAAAGCAAGAAGAACACAATCCAATCGATTATCGAAAATCTCGATGACGAAACACTTCGCAACGTCCACAATACATATTGTGAAGAAGCGCGATTAGAAGATGATTGGATCCACGATAACAGTGAAGATGAGTTTGACACCTTCTTCTCCGATGAAAAACCGTCTGAAATTGCAAGAATGATTTCTTACGGCGATTACAACTTCACCGACCCGTATTTCATTATCACTGCATATGGGAACCTTAAATCTGGTTATGCAACCGATTTTGCTTACCCATCAGATGTCGCAAACTACGTAGTACTCGAAAACGATGCACTGGGTAACGATGAAATACAAGAAAGACTCGATGAGTGGGCAGACGAAGAAGCCGAAGAAGAAGATTCGGAAGACAAAGAATGATTCCCAAGGAGGTATAAAATTATGGGATGGACATTTTATAGACCGTCGTTTTACAAAAACGGCAAAGTAGACAGAAAGGCAGAGCTCGACCGTTTGTACGGCAAATGCCTCATCAAATCACAGATGGTTGGAACAACGTGGTATGCAGCCATCAAACAGCAAGATACTTGTGAAGTTTGGGCTGCGGTTTATCTTACCGCAATGGACAAAGGAGACTTCGGTTACAAAGATATGGACGAAACAATGGGACCGTATAGCTACGCGTGCCCAAAGTCCATATTAAAACTTCTTACGCCTACGGACAACAAGGTTGCAAACGAGTGGCGTGAAAAATGCTACGAATATCACAAACAAAAAGCCGAAAAGAAAAATGGCTTTAGTTATCGGAAGGCAAAGCGTGGATCTAAGATTCGGTGGACCACGCCGTTAGATCTTACGAGTGGGCACAAAGCAGGAGATGTATTGCTTCTTACGAAAGTATGGAGTGACGGACCTCGCGGTTATTGGAAGTCGGAAGGCGGTTATCGCTACGGCTATAAATTACTCGAAAAAGGCAAATGTACCATTGTAGAGGAGGTAAAATAACAATGGAGAATTTCGTAACAGTAAGCAACGCAAACAGCAAACTCGGTGCACAGATTTACTCGATAAATCTGCCTGTAGGAATAACCTGCAGACCCGATGCACCGTGTTTCAAAGATTGTTATGCTCGCAGAGGACATTGGATGTACGCCAATGTCCAAGCGAGCCTTAACAAAAACTACGAACACTACAAAGAAAATCCAAAACTTTTCTTTGAAAGCGTTGCAACGCAAACTGCTCTTTGCAAGTTTGTGAGATGGTTTAGTTCAGGCGACATCGTTGATGATGCGTTTTTCGAGGGTATGTGCAAAGTGGCTCGCAAAAACAGAACCACTAAATATCTTTGTTTTACCAAGAAATATGAAATCGTCAACGCATATATCGCATCTGGCAAGAAGATACCTAAAAATCTTTCGATTGTATTTTCTTGCTGGAGCGATTGGGTTCCTGAAAACCCTTACGACATGCCTACTACGTGGGTATACGGAAAGCAGTTTAACAACGACAGAATACCGAAAACTTCAATACCCTGCGCAGGACGTTGCGAAAAATGTCTTGCTTGCTGGAATTTGAAGAAAGGCGGTTCTGTGTTTTTCCACAAACATTAATTTAGGAGGTAAACATAAATGAAAGGTATTATCGAACCTACGACCTACGACGAATTTGAAGAGGTTATAAGCGAAGCGGGGTGGGACGAGGCAATTAAGCTTATCGACGACAATCCTGCGAACAGCGATAATCTTCTGGCACTCACGACAGTTTACTGGGACGGATATCTGGCAGAAGATTATCACAAAACACTTGACCCCGACGTGGGAATATGTTATAATATAAGAGAGTTCGCAATTCAACAGATTATTAAAGTTCTCAAGGAACAGGAGGATTAAACCATGAAAAAGTATTACGTAGAAATCACCAACGAAAACCACGACTACATTTTGCAATCACGTTGGTTTAAGACGCGCAGAGCAGCAATCGAGTGGGCAAGAGGGATATCTTACCTGTATCGTCAGGATGATATATATCTTATGAGCGCCGTATTCCACGGAGATGAGCACGAAGATATATATCAGGAAGATAACATCAGAGACGAAATTTACAACCATTAAGGAGGTAAACAAATGGTTCCAGAAATTATCGAATTTAAAGGCAAAACGGACAGAAACGGCAACACGGCGCGGTTACGCGTCGATGTTGCCAATCGTAAATTTTATCGTGACTTCGTAAGTTTTTACGGAGAACCGATAGAGGTTACGAATCGGGCAGTCAGTAGAATGGTCGAAGTATATAAATGGTTCGGCTTTGAAGAAACCAAAATCTAAGGAGGTAAAAAAGATTATGGTAAAAACTATTATCAAAACTACGCAGGAACAGAACAAATGGGAAACGCTCTTTGATCAGTTTCTCGACCTGACTGAATTTGGTCTTTGTAAAGACAAAGACGGTTGGCGGGTAGAGGATCACGCTGGGGCCAATCTCGGAGACATCGAAAGCGACCGCTTCGATACGGCAGAACAGATTTTCGAAAGAATGTCGATATACATCGATGATTACATCGACGAAGATTTGTGTAACGTTTGGGTAGATGAGCTCGAACATAATCCGAGTGAAATTCCCAACACGCTTGAAGGCTGGCTCGATCATCGTGAGGAACTCAAGGAATACTCTTTCGAGTTAGACCTTATCGACATGATTTGTAATCATTATAACGAAATCAATCTCGAGAATTGCACTCACGATTACGAAGAAAATTAATCGCATAAAAGGAGGTAAATAATTATGCGTAAAATTAACAATGTAAACCTTGGTGACTTTTATATCGAAGAATTCGATAGCCGCGAAGAACAGGACAGAATTAAACTCTATGATTCGGATTTCAATTATCTCGATTATCTTCCGCTTGAAAGATACGACGACGAAGACCCGACGTTTGAAGAACAATACGAAGGGTATATCGAGAGACTCGAAGAGTTTGAAACCGTTAATGACCTCGTAGATTGGCTTGTCTGCAATTATGAGTTCATCGGTAATAAAGAAGATACTATAAAGTATCTTCACGAAGAACTCAATTGGGATTTACCGAGTAAAGAATACAGCCCGCTTGACAATGAATGGGTAAACCGCATCGGCGATGTTTATATCGTCGTTTCGGAATATTAATCAGTTATCTAAATAAAAAACTATCGCCTTGGGACACTTTCCTGCTTAGAAAGCCGAAAAAGGTATTTTATATGAAAATTAACTTTAACTACGAAAACAAACGTTATACTCTTTGTACTGTAGAAGAGTTTGCGAACATTCTCGGTAAAATGGCTGCAAACGAAATGAGCTCGGGTAAGCCTAAGTTTATAGCCGATTTTGCCCTTACCGACATCGAAAAAGATGGCAGTATCGACATCAACAATATAGAAGATTATATCGAAAACGCATCGGGTTGGTATGGTGTAAAAGAACTCGGCGAAGTTGGATTTAACGATACCGACAAACACTTTGTATTCGATTATTATGGAGGTGGTCAAATGATGATGAATTCATTTGGAGAAGATTTCTCTGAAACAGATTGCTCGAACGATATTCTCAGAACGCTGCGTTACACCCTCGATGCGGCAGATAGTTGGTATGTTCTCGTTCAATGGGACGAAGATGAACACCTCGTTTCCTACAGAAACGAAGAGATACAGAACGCAAACAGAGCAATCGAAGATGCGGCGGTTACAAACTTCGCAGAAATGCTTCGCGATTATATAAGCGGGCTTGACGAGGGCGAGGGAATGGGTGCAGAAGATCTCAAAGATAAACTTTACGAATATCTTAATTGGGATAAAAAATATACACCCGCATACGAAAATGGTAGAAAAAACTTTAAGTTCTAATAGGAGGTAACATTATGAACTACGAAAAAATTACGAAGGTACAAGCACGCAAAATGCACGAGCAGGGAGAACAGGTCTTTGTTCTCCCGAAGAACACTCGTCCAAATAACAATATGTGGATGAGCCCAGCTGAAATTCCTGCAGAAAGAAACTTCGATCTGTTCTGCAACGAATATCAGTGGTATAATTGCAATCCAGTTTTAGGTAAAACTCTCGCATACTACAAGGAGGTGCTTTGATATGTACAAAATCGGAGAAACGGATTTAACTTTCAGCATTGCGGATCAGGAGCGTTGGGGTTGGGAGCGGTCAGAAAAACTTCTCGTCTTTGAACTGTCTGAATACGAATACGAAACGTATGAAAATCTCTCACCTTATGAGATAATGAAAGATCTCGAAGAACTGGGTTTTAGAGATGATTCAGATTATTTCGTACAGCCAGGAGCCCAATACACAGACTATGAATTTGTTGCCTGCGTATCCCACGGATTTGGTGGGCAACTTATCATAAGAGAAATTACGTCTTATAACGTATAGAAAAGGAGGTGATGTCCATGGTTCTTTTAGTGATACTCGCTTGGTACTTTATGTTTAAAGAACTGTTCAATAATTGGAAATAATTATTGAACAAAACCACAAACATAAAAGGAGGTGAGGTCATGGAAATATTCTGTATGTTAATCGTATGTTTCGTAATCGTATGGATTGGAATACACCAGTAATCTAATCCATACTTGGCGGCGTTTTACGGTGTGCGCATTGAATAACCGTAATTTATTTTTATTTTAAGGAGATTAAAACCTATGAAAAACACTAACGTAAAAGAAATGGCACTTTGCCTTTATGTAGAACAAGAGCTTGACAAAGCGGTAAAAGCACACTACTCGCAAACGTCTCTCAAAGATTATAAGCCGTTCACGTCTAAGCTTGTAAGAGAAGCAGAAACCAAAGCCGTTCAGGAGTGGATAGCCGAAAACGAAGATCGAATGACGGCTGATGATTATCTTTATCTCGAGGAAATATGTGGAGATGAAGCGATGTTTTTCGTAAACCATTACGAAGTAGCAACCTATACTGACGCTTATCTCGATGACATTAAAACCGTTGATTCTTTCTTTGAATACAAAGACGCAAAAGAATTCTTCGACAGTCTTGACGACGATAACAAGGCGCTCGTCAAAGTCGATAAAGACGGAATGTCTATCGATGATGCAGAAGAAAACGAGTATCAACAGATTTATTAAGGAGGTCTTTATGAAAATATACGGACTTAACGAATTATACAAAAAGTTTTATAACGAAACTGAGGGTGATGAAAAGACAAGAGGAGACTTGGCAGCGGACCGTGCTCTCGAAACTTATAATAAACAAAGAGAAAGGATTGAGAATTTTACGTTCTCAATCAAGCTTGATGGGGACCCTCGGATAGATACGTTGCCGTCTTCGGGGAGAACAAAAAAGTATTTTTATTCAGCTTTCGGACACGACGATGAAGGCAACGATTTCCTCATTGTTTTCCACACTCTTTTTGATGGATACTCAAAGGACATCGATTGGGAAGATGCACATGTATCAACCTACCCGAACCTTATTGAGATACCAAAATTTGTCCTAATAAAATAGGATAAATTTGTCCCAACACGGGTTTAAGGCAGTAACCGTTGAATAAGCCTACCCCTTTTTTAAGACGGGAATATTTTCCTTAACAGGGACATATTTTTTCTTAAACGGGGGAGTATTTTTCTTTAAAGCGCCGCCCCCTTTTTTTGCCCCTTGACCCACCTGCTTCATGAACCAAAATTTTTTATCAATACACAGTCGAGGCACCCGCGACTTTAAATAAAATACTGCTGGGGGTACTATACGTTCCATTGTAATGGCAGCGGCACAAATCATAAAAATTTTTTTGAAAACACTTTGCTTTTCGTCTTAAATATGTTATAATTATCATGAACCAAAATTATTTTGGCGTACACAATTGTGTGTTAATTTTATGAAAATTGTAAAAGGAGAAAGAAAACTTTATGAAATACTATTCAGAAGACCTTAAAAAATTTTTCAACTCAGAAGACGAATGTAAACAGGCAGAAGCCGCTGCCGTGGCAGAGAAAGAAGCGCACAAAACTGCAATAGAAGACCTTGAGAAGCAACTTGAGAAAGCCGCTGCCGCTGTTGATAAGAAAAGAAAAGAGATTGAAACCAAACAAACAGAACTCGATAAACTGCTCAAGGAGCGAGCCGATGTTGCAAAGAAAATCACGGATAAAAGGCTCGAATATATGAGCAAAGACCCGATTAAAAGAGCGTATAAAATCGTAAAACCTAACCCACGTGCAGTGCTTGATTTTACCGATTTAGACACTCTGCTCGACGAAATTTTTGACCGCAGATTTGAACGCAGAGACAGATAATCTTGGTTAAATTGCATAAACTTTTGTTATAAATTTTATATATTTTTTCTAACAAATTAGGCATTAAAACACGGACCGTTTTCACATGTGGGAGCGGTCTTTTTATGTAAAATTTGCACAATTTGAGGGGTAGTTTTTGTGAAATTTTAGGGGACATTTTTGGAACATTAAAGGGTCATTTTGTCACTAAATCGGGAGCGGGAAAGTGACAAAAATGGGACATTACAATGTCACTTTAGGGTGATTTTTAACCTCTGTTTCGATACCCCTAGGGGGTATTTTTTTATACGGGGGAGGGGTATTTTTATTAACACTTTTGTAATTATTTTTATATAAATCCGCTCCCACAATTACCTCAAATTAGGGGTTATTTAAGGGTTATTTTTGACCCATTACCGACCCCAATTTGACCCCAAAATAGACCCCACAAAGACCCCAAACTGACCCTCAAATAAAACCGAAGCAAAGTCTTACACCCCTCGGACGCGCATGCGTAGGCGCATGACACGGGCGCACATACGCACGCATGTATACGCGCGTGCGCGCGCTTTTAGTTATTTATTATATATTAATATATTATATTATAATATTATATTATTATTTAT
>ERZ808258.267-NODE-267-length-23206-cov-3.758499_pt1 | contig 23206 bp, 19 predicted proteins | sample MGYA00521280_ERZ808258 | MGnify/ENA primary metagenome ERZ808258 (study PRJEB31516, sample SAMN03275585) | gut metagenome | biome: mammalia-associated habitat; material: feces | host: Papio cynocephalus | place: Kenya | collected 2012-07-19 ...
CACCTTTTTTCGTTGCGCCCCAGCGAAGGCCCTTACCTGAAGGACCGCTACCGAAACGACAACTAAGACGTACAACCAACTTCATAACCATGAACAAACATCTTGAACGCCTGATGCTCTCCGCCCTCATGGCATCAGCCCCCGCACTGGCCACGCTGGCCTCTGACGTGACGGGCATCAGGCGCATCAACGCCACCACCGCCGAGGTGACGCTGGCCGATGGCCACACCATGACCATCGACTTCTATGGTCCCAACATTTTCCGCCTCTTCCAGGACAACAGCGGAGGAATCATCCGCGATCCGCAGGCCAAGCCCGAGGCGCAGATCCTCACCAACAACCCACGCCGTGAGGTGGGACCGCTGGTCGTCGCCAACGAGGGCGACAAGGTGAGCGTCTGCACCAGCGACGTGCGCGTCGACTTCAGCAAGAAGGGGGCGCTCGTCAGCGTCACCGACCTCAGGCGCCAGCAGACCGTGGTGAGCCAGGCCCTGCCCACCACCTTCGAGCACGGACAGACCACACTCACGCTCAGCCAGAAGCCTGACGAGTGGTACTACGGCGGCGGTGTGCAGAACGGACGCTTCTCGCATCGCGGACAGAAGATCGACATCGTCAACACCAACTCTTGGACCGACGGCGGCGTTTGCTCACCCGCACCTTTCTATTGGTCGACGGGGGGCTACGGCCTGATGTGCTACACGTTCCAACCAGGCACCTACGACTTCGGCAAGACCGACAAGGGACTGGTGGCCATCACACACGACACACCCTGGATGGACGTGTTCTTCATGGTCGACCAGCACCCCACCGAACTTCTCAACGACTACTACCAGCTCACGGGCAACCCCGTGCTGCTGCCTAAGTTTGCCTTCTACGAGGGACATCTCAACGCCTACAACCGCGACTACTGGAAGGAGACCTCCGATCCCTCGCGCGGCATCCTCTTCGAGGACGGCAAGCGATACACCGAGAGCCAAAAGGACAACGGAGGCATCAAGGAAAGCCTCAACGGAGAGAAGGACAACTACCAGTTCTCTGCCCGCGCCGTCATCGACCGATACAACGCGGCCGACATGCCACTGGGATGGGTGCTGCCCAACGACGGCTACGGTGCCGGCTACGGACAGACCAGCACCCTCGACGGCAACATCGCCAACCTCAAGAGCTTCGGCGACTATGCCCGTTCCAAGGGTGTGGAGATAGGACTCTGGACCCAGTCGAACCTCCACCCCATCGACAGCATTCCCGCCCTGTTGCAACGCGACATCGTCAAGGAGGTGCGCGACGCTGGCGTGCGCGTGCTGAAGACCGACGTGGCATGGGTCGGAGCCGGATACAGCTTCGGGCTCAACGGCATAGCCGACGTGGCGCACATCATGCCCTACTATGGCTCTGACGCACGCCCCTTCATCATCACGCTCGACGGATGGGCCGGCACGCAGCGCTACGCAGGCGTGTGGACGGGTGACCAGAACGGCGGAGAATGGGAGTACATCCGCTTCCACATCCCCACTTATATCGGCGCTGGCCTGTCGGGCATGGGCAACATCACGTCGGACATGGATGGCATCTTCGGAGGAAAGAACCAACTGGTCAACATACGCGACTTCCAGTGGAAGGCGTTCACGCCCATGCAGCTCAACATGGACGGATGGGGTGCCAACGAGAAGTATCCGCAAGCGCTCGGCGAGCCGGCCACCAGCCTCAACAGGGCCTACCTGAAGCTGAAGTCGGAATGGCTGCCCTACACCTACACCTGCGCACAGCAGGCCGTGACGGGCGAACCGCTCATCCGCGCCATGTTCCTCGACTACCCCAACCGATACACCCACTCGGCTGCCACGAAGTATCAGTACATGTATGGCCCATCACTGCTCGTGGCTCCCATCTACCAGCAGACTCAGGCCGACAAGGCGGGAAACGACGTGCGCAACGGCATCTACCTGCCCGAAGGCCAGTGGATTGACTATTTCACCGGTGATGTCTACGAGGGTGGCCGCATCCTCAACAACTACGATGCACCGCTCTGGAAGTTGCCGCTCTTCGTCAAGGCTGGAGCCATCATACCCATGAACCGCCCCAACAACAACATCCACCAGGTGAACAAGGGCGAGCGCATCTTTGAGATATGGCCTGCCGGACACTCCGAGTTCACCTTATATGATGACGACGGAACCACCGAGGCTTACCTCGGCGGCAAGCACGCCACCACCAAGGTCAGTTCGGAACTCGACGCCAAGGGCAACCTCTGCGTGACCATCTGCCCGACAGAGGGCGACTTCGACGGCATGACAAAGGAGCAGACTACCGTCCTGCGCATCAACGCCACGGCCAAGCCGAAGAGCGTCCGTGCCACCATCGGCAAGAAGAAGGTGACACTCAGCGAGGGCGAGGGCGCAAACACCTGGAGATATGTGGAGCACCCACAGCTGGCCGCCTTTGCCATGCCCGACACTGCCGCAGCTGAATGGCACATCACCAAGAGCCCCGTCATCGAGGTCACGCTGGCCAAGAGCGACATCACGGCCAATGAGACAACGGTCGATGTCAAGGGATTTGCTTATGACCAGGCTGCCGCTCGACTGCTGACACACCACGGACAGCTCGCTGCGCCCGTGGCCCAGGAGACAAAGACCGCTCCCTACACGCTCACCCCCACCTGGAAGCCTGTAGACAACGCTGACTACTACGAGGTGCGCTTCGACTCGATGACCTACTCCACCATCCGCAACAACAGCCTCCTCTTCGAGGACCTGCTGCCGGGCACCAGCTACACCTTTGAGGTGCGTGCCGTCAATGCCGACGGGCACAGCGACTGGGCAGCCATCAGCGCCAAGACCAGCAAGAACCCGCTGGAGTATGCCCTGCGTGGCATCACCGCCACCAGCACGGCCAAGGACATGGACGGCTTTGCCATCAGCAGGCTCTTCGACTTCCAGGAGGGTGGCGACATCTGGCACACCGACTATTACACCAAGGCGGTGCCGTTCTCCGTCACCATGGACCTGCACGCCACCGTCACGCTCGACAAGATGCAGTATGTGCCTCGCGCCAATGCGGGCAACGGCACCATCCTCAAGGCTGACATCTTCACCTCGAAGGACGGCAAGACATGGCTGCCGGCCGGCACGCAGCAGTGGCAACGCACACCGGCCAAGAAGGACGTGACCTTCGCCGACCATCCGCAGGCTCGCTACATCCGCATGGACGTGAAGCAGGCCGTGGGCGACTTCGGATCGGGCGCGGAGCTCTATGTCTTCCGCCTGCCTGACACCAAGGTGCTCATACCCGGCGATGTCAACCAGGACGGCAAGATTGACGACAACGACCTCACTTCCTACATGAACTACACGGGCCTGAAGAAGGGCGACAGCGACTTCGACGGTTACATCTCCAACGGCGACATCAACGGCAACGGCCTCATCGACGCTTACGACATCTCCAATGTGGCCACACTGCTCGATGGCGGCATCGCCCACCAGGATGACCGGCAACCGCAAGGCTCCGTCACCTACACCTACAACAAGGCCAACTACCAGGCTGGCGACGATGTGGCGGTCACGGTGAAGGGCACGGACCTGAAGGCCGTCAACGCCCTGAGCCTCGTGATGCCCTATGACCTGAAGCTGATGCAGTACACCAAGACGGAACCCGTGGCGGTGAAGGGCATGCGCAACATGACCTACGACCGCCACCACACCGACGGCTCACAGGTGCTCTATCCCACTTTCGTCAACATCGGCGAGCAGTCAACCATCGAGGGCAGCGCAACACTCTTCACCCTCCACTTCAAGGCCAACCGCGCCTTCCGAGCGCCAAAGGTCAGCGTCAAGGGCATGTTGGTGAGCCGCAGCCTGAAGGAGACCACTCTGAAATAAGACAAGAAAAAGGTGGCGGCAAGAGCGGAACAAGCGTGCCACACATAAAGGAAATCCCCATCGGCGTGTGCCGATGGGGATTTTTTGTTTGTCACAGGAATGAAATATGATGGAAAAAGTGTAACTTTGTGGAGACAACCGATCATACACATACATGACGAACTACGATCTACACGACTTGCACCAGGTGATGCTCGGCACGCTGAAGGCCATCGACGAGACGTGCCGGAAGCACCAGCTCCGCTACTTCATCGCCGCCGGCACCCAGCTCGGAGCCGTACGCCACAAGGGCTTCATCCCTTGGGACGACGATGCCGACGTGTGCATGCCCCACAGCGACTACGACAAGCTCATCGCCCACTGCCAGGAATGGCTGCCTGAGGGCTACGAACTGGTGTGCGCCGAGAACGACAAGCACTACCCGCAACCCTTTGCCAAGATGCAAGATGCGCGCACCACGCTCATCGAGCACGCACACCTGCGCTACCTCGGTGGCGTCTACGTCGACGTGTTCCCACTCGACGGCATGCCCGACGGGCGCCTGCGCCAGTGGCTTCACGTGCGCCACTACAAGCACTTGTGCAAGTTGCTCTACTTCACCTACCGCGACCCTTACCGCCACGGCCACGGCCCAAGCTGTTGGCTGCCACTGCTCTGCCGCCGCCTCTTCACCGTGGAGGGCTTGCAGAGAAGCATCAGCCACCTGCTCCACAGATACGACTACGACCAGTCGCGCTATGTGCTCTGCTTCGACGACGACTTCCGGAGCATCGTGCCACGCGAGGTCTTTGGCGAGGGAAAGCCCTACTCCTTCGAGGGCATCACGCTCCGTGGCGCCGCTGACAGCGACTACCTGCTCACCAAGATGTATGGCGACTACATGACACCGCCCAAGGCAGGCACCGAGTTTCAGCACAACTTCTATTACCTCGACTTGGCACATCCCTACAAGGACGCGCCCGCCTCACTGATGAAAGACCATGATTAAGAATATCGTTTTCGACTTCGGAGGTGTGCTGGTACAGTACGACTTCCTGACATTCTTCGTCCGCCAGCTGGGCAGCGACGAGCAAGCACGCCAGTTCATGGCTCACGTGCTCACGGAAGAAAACAACGGACGGCTCGACAAGGCTGACAAGACCTTTAGCGAGTACATGGAGGAATGGAAACGGCAATGGCCTGAGGCCGCACAGACCATCGACCTGTTCAACCGGCGATACACCGACATCTTCACGGCAGAGGTGCCGGGCATCACCGAGCTCATGAGACAACTGAAAGCCAAGGGCTACCGGCTATTGGGACTGTCCAACTGGTCCACAAAGGTATTCGATGTGATGCGCAAGTTCCCCAAGCCGTTTGCCGAACTGGAGGGGAGCCTCATCTCCTACCAGGTGCACTTGCTCAAACCCGACGAGGCCATCTACGACGCTTTCTGCGAGAGGTTTGGCGTGAAGGCGGACGAGTGCCTGTTCATCGACGACAAGGCCGAGAACATCGAGGGCGCCAAGCGCGCCGGATGGCACGGCGTGGTGTTCACCACAACCGAGCAGTTGCGCCGGGATCTTCAGTTGTCAGGCATTCTCTGACCCTTTCGCCAGAGGCAGCCTTTACCAAGACTGTCTGCACAGATCCCGGTTTACATTCAAGCCACTGGTCTCGTCACTCCAAATTCCAGAAAGGCCAACAATCATAATATGACCGTCCATGAACCATGAACGGAGAAGGATCTCACGCGTCTATCCGAAGACATAAAAGGTGGGCATTCCGATTTCCTTCTATTGGAAAACGGAATGCCCACCATCCGTTGTCGGCCGGAGATGCCATGCGGCACAGCACCGTGGCTATCAACTCCGGTTTATATCCCTATCCAGTGTCTCTCGAAAATGTCGGGGGCTCCCCATGATGAGTTGAGCCATTTCTTCGGATACACTACGTCTTTTTTCTCTCCAAGTCGTGCCCCCCAATAGCTGAATGTGCTGTTGGCTATAACGCCACCTTTGCAGCATGTCATCAGATACATGTCGATGAAACTTTGGGACCCTTTGTTCCAGTCGACGTAAGTAGCGTCGGGCAACAGCTCAGCCACGTGTGCTCTTGTCCACGCCATGTCATCGGAAAAGATGAAGAAGCGTGCCTCGGGATGACGTCCGGTCATGATTTTCATGGCTTCCCGATAGTAGTCCGCAGTGCATATGTTGCCAAACCTTTTGATGTTTTTGGGCAAAAGATAGTCGCCACGACGCACGTGCACAAACACCGAGTAGGAGCCGGTGATGCTGCTTAAGACCTGGCGGTTGCGTTCCGACAAGCATGGATTCCTGAATTTGAGCCAATCATTGCTGTTGGGGACATAGCGGTTGTCGGGGTGATAGGCCACCATAAACATATCGCCTTCGTCCTTTATCGGTGGCGTTGTGTCTTTACCCCAAAGTGTGTAGTTGGCGTATCGGCAATAGATGGAGAACAGCTTCCAGGCATAGTTCACCCAAAGTGGGGTCTTGGGCAAGCGGACATCAAAGACTTTGTCCACCTCAATGCATCCATTATGTTGGCTGTATACATCGCCATCGCAGTATATGTAAATATGCTGTTTGGGATATTTGTTTTTGAGATATTGATAGACGGCATATTCAAAGATTTGGTTTCCCAGTCCGCCACTGAATTTCAGAATTTTCAAAATATGCTGGTTTTCAGACAAGATTCGTCACTCTCCTTCGGCACACAGAAGCTAATAATCAACGACACTGTTGGGGGTCGCATTCTTATACCATTTCCAGTGGTTGATCTCATTGCCGTTCTTGGCCCATTGCGCAAACGACGTGTAAGCCTTTGATATGGCCACACCCTCCAAGGGCCACTTCCATTCGCCAGCCACGAGGACGGCTTGCGGCAGTTGTCCATCGGCGTCGGGCAGCGAGAGAATGTCGCTGCAGTCCGTGCATGTGCCGCGCTTCACCTCGATGTAGAATCGGCGTGCGTCATCCTTCATGTTGTAAGTCTTTGGCCAAGCGACATTGCCAATGTTCACGAAGTCGGTTTGCGGTGTTTGCCGTGTGGTGTTGATGCAGCCGTTGCCACCGCCCAGCAGTTGGTGTATCTCGCCGAGGCACACGTCTCCGTCGGGGCCATCGTAGTGCAGATACATTTTCTCAGTTGTTCCGGCTGCCATCACGGTCACTGCGCACGAGTCTTTCTCATAGTCGGGTGACAGCTTGATGACAGCATCGTTGAAGTCGTAGTCCGCGTTGCGGTAGACATCCTCGAAAGCGAGCGTCCACGGCAAGCGGTCGTCATACTCACCGAACGGCTCGAGGTCAGGCTCGACAACGCTTGGCGTATAGATGTCGAGATCGGCGCTCACCTCGAATATCACGTCGTTGCAGTCGAGGTCGCCACCCGTGTAGTCGTTCTCCATTCCGAGCCAGTGGGCGTGCTTCGTGGTCACCACACAACTGCGATAGGCACCGTTCATGTTCATGTTCATCGCCTCGCACGAGAAGTTCATCGCCTTGAAGTTGTTGCGTGTGGTGTAGGGCTTGATGCCCATCTTGATGAAGCGGTCATACTGTTCGGGCTGGCCCTGGTCCTCTATGCGGTCGTAGAATCCCACGCGCATTCCCGCGGGCACTTTAAGCACGAACGATATGCCACGCAGGGCCAAAATGTCGTTACCGTAACGGTTGTACACATCGAGACTGTTGTAAGCATCATCGCCAGCTCGTGTCCATAAGCTTGGGTGGGGATTTTCGAAAGTGTCGTGCATGTCGAAGTTGGCGTCATACCAGCGGTTGGCCTCCACGCCATACTTTTGTGCCGCCCTGTCATTGACCTTATACTGCACTTTGGCATAGCCATCGATGTAGTCATAGATTTCGGTTTCGGATATATCCACGTACTTGATGTCGTCGTAGGTGCCGGGCGAATGGTAATAGTAGCCCAGCGTGTGCGGCGTGTTAGACATGCAGTTGCCGGCAAACCACGTGATGCGGAAATCACCCTTCGACTCCAACTCGTAGTCGCAGTTGAGACTGAGCGACTTGGCGGGCACCTTCTCGCGGTAGTAGGACCTCAGCACATCGATGGCCTCATTCTTCTGCTCAGTGGTGAACTGGTAGAGCTTGCCATTTCCGGCAACACTGCTTCCGTAAAGCGATGCGTCGGCCGCAGCTTGTGCACCGACAGTGGCTTGTGCGTCAGCTGCAACTTGCGGTGTCTTTGCCGCCTGCATACTTTTTGCCACGTTGTTCTCCGTCGCCGCCTCGTCGTCGTTGCAGTCGACGTCAACATTCTGCACGGCTTTTCCTGTCAGTTCGATTTTGTGTATTTTCTTGTTGCGGTTGCAGACGCTCACGATATACATGTTCTCGCCCTGCCCTTGCGGTGCCAGCAGGTTTACGCTGGCACTTGTTGTCAGATATTTGTAGTCGTAAAGAGTACCCTTGTCGTTGTCCGACATGAGCCACAGCTTCACGGGCGCGTCGGCGGTGACGTTAGCTTTGATTGTCACCGCAGTCCTCCATGTCTGCGTGTTGCCTATATTGCCGTCGATGTCGTCAAGAAACCGCTCCTTAGTGCGCTCGTATTCTGACAGCGATTCGTTGGAGCACGATGTCATGGCAGCAAGCGACGCCACGAGCAAGACAGTGTGTATGTTATTAATTCTCATATTTGAAAACATAAGTTCCTTTTTGAAGACATAAGTTCCTTTTTGAAAACATAAGTTCCTTAGTCGTTGATGATCACCACTCTCCCATTCTCCATCTTCCAGTTGGCACGTCCCTCCATAGCCTTTATGATGTCCGAGAGATACCTTGCCTGCTCAGAGTCGCCGGCATTGGCAAGAAAACGCTTGGCGTCGGTGAGCCGTCGTGTCTTCACACAAGCGCAGGCAGCATTGAGATTGGCCGTCTTGTCATCGGGATACTGCTTGGCGGCAATGGTCAATGCGTCAAGCCAGTCGTCCGAGCCCTCCTCGCAGCTCTGCGCCACTCGATACATCTCGTTCAGGCTCAGCGCCTCGGGGTGGGTATATATCAGTCGGCGCGCCACTTTTACGGGGTAGTTGCGCACCACGTATTCGATGATGTAATCAGTATGTCGCAGTCCAGGGTAGACGTTTTGCAGCAACCAGCGATATGGCTCACCGCCATCCACCTTCTTCAGCATATCCTCCTTTTGGTCGGCATCGATGTTGAGGTCGATGATGCGCAGCAACTCCGTGCGGTTGCGCGTCACACAGTCGGGCGCCTCGGGGGTCTCAAGAATAGACGCGTTCTCATACCAGATGTCGCCCTTCACGCGGCGGCGTCCCTCGGTGGCAACAAATCCGCGCAGGTTGTACCAGTCCTCAGGAGTGTATTGGTTGTGGAACAGCGATGCAGGTATTTTGTATTTCCTGCTGATAAATCCCATCAGAGCTGCCGTGCGTCCCTTGGCAAGGCGCGTGTTGTTGCTGTACGGGCTCTCTGGCGAGGCATAGCCGTGGAGCGAGATGCTCGTCACCTGCATGGTCTTGTCGAACAGGGCACTGTCGATCGTTGCGCATATGCGCCGCAGCTCTTGCGGATTGCGTCGGTACTTGGGGTAGATGACCGTCTCATTCACAGGGAAGTCAAGAAAAGCCCTGCCCATGATGGTGCGGTGCTTCTCTTGTTCTGCTTTCGGCATGATGAAGGGCAGTGCAGGCATCATGCGCAGACGGTTGTCGTAGACGATAGGCTCCGCTGTCTTCTCCTGCCTTTTCTTTTTATCGAACAGATACGCCAGGCCGACACTGAGATTGGTGCGTCCGTCCATTGGGAAACCCGCCTTCACGCCATTGAAGTTGTCAGCGAACAGGGAGTGGCTCAGTTCTGCTCCCAACCGCCAGTTGCCGGCGATGTTCCAAGTAGCCGTCAAACCGACGCGAGCCGCAGGCAACAGATGGCTCTCGCTCGAGTATTTGTCTGTGTAAGACAAAGGCACATTGTCGAAGCCGAACGTATAGGCAGCTCCAATGCCGGCAAAAGCCTTGAGGTTGAAGACGCGGTTGGCGTAAGGCTTGCGGCCTACGGCATCGGTCAGGTCGAAAGTGACATCACCGAAAAGCCCGAGGCTGTTCCATCCCCATGTGTCACCCGCCTCACACTTCTGCACGTTGCGGCTCTTGTTGCGATTGAACCTGACGGCGGCACGCCATCCCCACAGGGGCGACGTCTCCTTGCCTAATGCGACAAACGCACCGCCCGCCCATGGATAGCGCGAGAATTCAGTCCACGGCAGATTTTCGTTGGCCGACTTGTTGATGCCGCCAAACAACTGTATGTACAGCGGGTCAGTTCCATCACGCCGTGGCTTGTCAGACTCGATGGCCGACAGTTGCTGCGCAAAGCATCCGCAGAGCAGTATAAGTAACAAAAACCGCATAGAGGTATGTCTCATTCCTTTTATTATATATAAACGTTGTTGTCCGTGTGTTTCTATTTTCTCAGTACTTGCAATATCCTTTCGCATGCCCTTCCGTCGCCATACGGATTGACGGCATGGCTCATCCTGCTGTACTCACGTCTGTCGTCGAGCAGGCGCGACACCTCGCGGATGATGGTCTCGCGGTCGGTGCCGACCAGTCTCACCGTACCGGCCTCCACGGCCTCCGGCCTTTCTGTCGTATTGCGCATGACAAGCACCGGCTTGCCGAGTGCCGGGGCCTCTTCCTGGATTCCGCCACTGTCGGTAAGGATTATGGTAGAATTGTCCATGAGCCTTACAAACTCCGTATATTCAAGTGGCTCAATGAAATGAAGGTTGTCAATGCTGTTGTCTTTGAGATCTACAATGCCGAACACCTTCCTGATAGCTTCCCTGACGTGAGGGTTGGGGTGTACGGGATAGATGAAATCGACATCTGGATATTTCTCCGCCAGGCACTTGATGGCATTGAAGATATGAAAGAATCCTTCTCCGAAGTTTTCCCTACGGTGTCCGGTTATCAGCACGGTACGCCTGCCGGTATGGTTTGCGGTGCCGCCAAGCCGGTCAAGCGTCATGTGCAGCGCATCGATGACCGTATTGCCAGTCACCGTGATTCTGCTTTCGGGAATGCCGTCATGCAGGAGGTTCTGCCGGCTCAGTGGAGTAGGCGCGAAGTTGTAGGTGGCAATGCGCGAGGTGATCTGCCTGTTCACCTCTTCGGGCCAAGGCGAATAGATGTCATGCGTCCGCAGCCCCGCCTCGACGTGCCCCACGGCTATCTGCTGATAGAAGGCAGCCATGGCGGCGGCCATCGACGTGGTAGTGTCACCATGCACAAGCACGATGTCAGGATGAGCCTCTTGCAGCACATCGCGCATCTTGAGCAGCACCTTAGCCGTCACGTCGTAAAGGTCCTGTCCCTGGCGCATGATGTCGAGGTCATATTGCGGACGGATGCCGAAGATGCCGAGCACTTGGTCGAGCATCTCACGGTGTTGGCCGGTCACGCAGACTATCGTCTCGAAGTGTTCGGAGTCGTTCTGGAAGGCCTTCACCAGTGGTGCCATCTTGATGGCTTCAGGCCTTGTGCCGAAGACGAGCATCACTTTCTTCATAAGCGGAAGGAGTTAGGCAGAGGGCAGATGTTGTGGCAGTCGAGCACCACCTTGCCCTTGAGCTTGTCCCAATGGTTTTGTATGTGCTTATGCTTCACCATGATGACGACCATGTCGACATCGTTCAGGAAACGGTCGAAGTCTCCGTATTGGCTTTCGGCCAACCGGTGATTCTCAAGAAAAGGATCGTAACATTTCAGCGGTGCCGCAAGGTGTCGTCGCTGCAGATCGAGCATCTGCAACGTAGGCGAATCGCGGAAGTCGTCAACATCCTCCTTGTATGTCATGCCATAGAGCCCTACGCGCGAGCAGTCGGCAATGTCTGTCTCGTCCATTATCTCGCGTATGCGCCGCATGACGTATTCGGGTTGCGAGGCGTTCACCTCAAGGCTCGCGCCAATCATCTTGGTGAGTTGCGGATAGTCGCCCACCAGAAACCAGGGGTCCACAGATATGCAGTGACCGCCAACGCCAGGTCCCGGATTCATGATGTTCACACGCGGGTGCTTGTTGCAGATGCGTACGATCTCGTTGACATCCAAGCCGACGTGATGGCAGATGCGCGACAGTTCGTTGGCGAAAGCGATGTTGACGGCCCGGTAGGTGTTCTCCACGACCTTCGTCATCTCGGCTGTACGTATGTCGGTGGTCGTTATCTCGCCTTGGCAGAAGGAAGCATAAAGCGCCTTCACACGCTGCGCCACTTCCGGGCTGTCGGCACCGATAGTACGGTTGTTGTGCACCATCTCATACAACATATTGCCCGGCAAGATGCGTTCGGGCGCATGCACGAGGTTGACATCCTTGCCCAATTTGTAATGATGCTCCGCCAGGAGCGGGCGCACGGCCCTGTCGATGGTGCCGGGACTAACCGTCGACTCGACGATGATGGTGGCCCCTATCGGACAGACATCAAGCACCCTGCGCAGGGCGCCAACCACAAATTGTGCATCAACGCATTTCGAATACTTGTCGTAAGGTGTCGGCACCGACACGATATAGGTATCGGCCGACTGGTATTGTGTTGTAAACAAGATGCCGCAGTCCACGGCTTTTTCAAACAAGTCATCAAGCCCCTTCTCCTTGAAGGTAGCATGACCAGCATTCATTTCTTTCACCAGCTGCCCATTGCAGTCGGTGCCTACGACCTCAACGCCATGAGTGGATAGCATCAAGGCTGTCGGCAAGCCAATATACCCTAATCCTATTACATTGACCATAGTGATTCAAAAAAGAAAAATTATGTGTTATAAACTGATTATCCTGTAGATTTATTTGCAGCGGGCTCAGTCATTTGCCGCCTCAAAAGACACAACTCACGGAAGGTTACCTCTTGGCATCTTTCATTTTCCCTGCAGCCACCCACCAGGCAAACCTGACAAGCTTCACCTGGCGCTTGATGCGGCTGGGCTGGTGGATGAGACGGTAGAGCCATTCCACATTGTGGTCGACCCACCACTTGGGGGCTCGCTTCACGTGCCCCGTGAACACATCGAAGCTGCCACCCAGTCCCTGGTAGATGGCCTTGTGACGCGCCAGCATCTTCTGCATGAGCAGTTCCTGCTTGGGCGATCCCATCGCCACGAACACCACATCAGGTTTCTTCTCGGCGATGTCGTCGACCAGTGCCTCTTCCTCTTCGGAAGAAGACAGATAGCCGTTGCGGTATCCTATAATGCGGATGTCGGGATACATGCCGCGCAACTTCTCGACCGTCTGCTCTATCACCTCCTGCTTGCCGCCAACAAGGTAGAACGTCTTGTCCTCGTGGAACTGCTCCACGAGCGACAGCCACAACTCGCATCCCGCCACCTTGACGGCGTCATTATAGCCGAGGTTGCGCAAAAGCATCAGCGGCCCCGCCCCATCGCAGTAGCCTATGTTGCTGTTGATGATCTGTCGGGTCTCGGCGGTCTGGTTCAATATCTTCTCGGCGTTGACCGCCACGAGTATGCCGGGATGAGCAGAGGCATAGTCGGCAATCTGCCGTCGTGATGTGAAAGGGTACAGTTCTATTCCCTTGATGTTGACCTTCTTGTTCATTGCAACTGAAGCATTAGCGTTTTATATTTCTCTATCATTGTTTCCTCCCGAAATCTGTCTTCATACTCCTTTCTTGCGTTCTCAGACAGCGCTTTGTATTCGGCAGTTCCAGGAAAAGGCAACTTGCCGAGTGCTTCGGCAAAAGCCTTGATGCTTCTGTACACAAATCCCGTCTTGCCGTTCTTGTTTATCTCTATTGCAGCAGGAATGTCATTTGTCAGCATCGGACGGCCGTACATGCAACTTTCCAACAAAGTCAAAGGGAGCCCCTCCTTCTCGGAAAACAACATGGCGTAATGGAATTTGCCTATTTCCTTCCTGATATCGATCTGACCTAAATAATGCATCTGCTTGTTGTCGCCAATTGCTTTGACGAGAGCCTCTTTGTCTTCGCCTTCCCCAGCAAAGAAAAGATGTATATGCGGTGGCAACTTGTCTTGCAAATACTCTGCCATGAGCACTTGGCGCTTCAACTTGCATAATCTCCCTGCAAACAGGATGTTGATCTGCCCAACGTCTTGCACCGAGAGTATTTCTCTGCTTGCCAAGTCTCTTACGCCATTATAGATGACCGTGATATTCTTTTCGGGAACCTTGAAGTAGTCTATCATATTGTGCTTTACTGTTTGCGATATGGCTACACATTTCCTGGGAAACAGAGTGATCCATCTTAGGTTTGCAAACGTACTGTGTGCCACATGGATGACCGGCAATTTCCTGAGCAACAGTATTTGATACAGAATCAGAATGAGCGTTGTCTTGCGGTGGTGAGATATGAATACGGTGCTGCCGTCGGCAAGCCTTCTGACAGTCGCAAGTGACAACCGCTTGTACTCCGCTCTGTTGCGATACCCGTCAGGCACATCTTTGGCTGGAGAGGAGATGAGGACTGTCGGAAAGTCTGCATTTAAGTTTTCGGCCAGTTGCAGCACGACATTCTGCGCACCTCCTTGGTTTCTGAAATAGGGATATACATTGACGACTCTATTTCTCATGGCAATATATGTTTATATCCGTCTCAAACTTTCTGGCCACGCTACTGGCGAGGAAATGTGCGTGCGCATATTGAAAAGCGTTGTTTCCAATACGTTTGCAGACATCAGGGTGGTCTATCAAGAAGCCAATTTTGTCGGCATACACATGGGGGTCAAGCGAGTCGATGAGATATCCCATTGCTTCGTTCTCAAAATGGTCTTTGATTCCGCCTTCCGGTCTTGAGATGACCGGCAGTCCGAATGCCATTGCCTCCAGCTGCGATGTTGCCATGCCTTCCTCATAGGTAGGCAGAATGTACAAGTCGTTGTCCTTGAACGCCTGTATCTTTTCCTGGCCGTACACAGCCCCGTGAAAGACAATGTCCTTGATATTTTTCGTTGCCACAAAATCCTTTACGTCTTGCACAAATTGCCTGTCATCGCTGTCGCCACAAATGTTAAGGGTCAGACAAGGATACTTTCGCTTCAGCAAGGCAAACGTCTCTATCGTCTCGTATATTCCTTTGCGTTTGTCGATGCGCGCCAAGAAGAGCAAATTGCGGATCTCGCCGGTTCTTTGCGTATTGTCGTAGTCCTCCACCAAGCTGTCGCGCACCTCGGTAGTGGCGAGCAGTATCGGCGCGTGGATGCCCATACGCAGAAGAGCCTTCTTGAAGTCGGAGCACAACACATATATAAATGCGCTTTTGTTGAACCATCCGACATAGCGGCTTGGCCTCAGTTCCATTCGCCGGCTATAAGTCCGGTCCCACCCGTGAAACAGACTGACCACTTTCTTTCCCATCAAGCGAGCCAACAGAAGATATAATCCATCCCGTTTCAGCTGGTAGGGGCGAAAAGACGGGTTTACGATCACCACATCAGGACGGCCAAACAACAACTTGCAGATGTATACCATCAAATCAGGGACGACACAGATCAGAGCAGGCATATTGGGCCGGCGTCCGTAGGTGACATACGTCACGTCGTTGCTCCAGTATGCATCCAGGCCTTTATAATAAAAGGTAACGCCACCCGTTAGTTTTGGGGACGGCGTAACAATCAAGACCTTCATTGCGACAGTTGTTTTTTTAATTGTCCGTATTTACCGGTGCTTATTCCCTGGCGTATAATCCGCGCGGGATTTCCTGCGACCACACAGTTTGACGGAACGTCTTTGGTGACCACCGCACCGGCGCCCACGATCACTTCGTCACCGACGCGCACCCCTCCCAGCACAATGACATCAGCACCTATAAAACAGGGTCTTCCTATATATGTATCGGCATGACGTTTCATGCAGTAATCGTGTGTCAGGATTCTTGTTCCGGATGCAATGTAAGTTTCCGCGCCTATGTGTATTCCTCGCGGATTGACCTTGTCAAGTTTTGTGCCAAACGACACCAAGGCCGACTTGTCAATGTCCATGTGTCTGACCTTTGTCTGATAACAATACCTTAGCCTGATGGCCCATAATCTGATGCGATCTTTAAATGGCAACATCCTGTGTCTGTTTGTCTGTTAATAACCCGTCTTCCTTCTCAAGTAAACAAAGAACCAATGCATACAACAAGTCGGTGTGGAACATCACGCCTCCTTGTGTTATTTGGAATGACAACATCATTACCCACATGGCCAGTGCCATTCTGTAAGAATCGCATTGGTTGCGTTTCCGTATGAACAGCAACAATGAGACAAGAAAGACCAGCATCAGTCCCAGTCCCACTATCCCGTTTCTTGTCAACATGTCTACAAATCCGTTATGGGCGCCTACTCTCATACCTGTCTTTAAGAAAATGGCGTCATAAATATTTTCTGTTGATACACCCATGATCCATTCTGTTGGATTTCCATTGACAAAGCGTTCAAGTGCCGCCGCGGTATATTCCGTACGCCCGGATGTGACATTCATGTGCTCGTGGGTTGTAATGTTGTTGCCCACAACACGGTCGTAGAACAAGGTGTCGGTGGCCATCAGGTAGCTTAAACTGCCCATCAAGACGACGCCCACCGTTGCCATTGCTATCCATTGTCTGACAGTCATGTCTTTAGGCCAAAACACAACGATGACGGCCAACAGGCACATCAGCCAGCCAGTTCTTGCAAAGCCCAAGTACATGGCGTATGCCGCCACGCACATCAGAAACACATTGTACATCTTGTTCCAGCGTCCCACGATATATCGCTTTTGCATATACGACAATATCACGATCATGCAGATGGCCATTATCACGGACATGGCATGCTGGTTCTGGAAAATGCCGGAGTAGGCCACATACGTGCCATAGTCATGTCCATGCGAGATACCCTTGAAGCCAAAGAACAGGAAAGGAATGTTGGTCAACACAAAATAATGCACGGTTGTAAGCAGGATGGCTCTGATTTGCTCTACATTCCAGTCCTTGTTTCTTATGAAATTGAAAAGCAGGGGAAGGAACAGAAACTTTATGCATGCCTGGAGGTTGACCATAAACTGTGTGACATAGCCTCCGGTGAACACCCACTTCAACGACTGCCAATATTGCGCTTGCGCCCAGGTCGGAGTTGACAAGTGCCTATGCTGGAACACATAATAGAGCATGTATAAGGCCAATGGAATCTTCCACAGTTGCGAAACCACGATGCCGCCAATCTTGATGCTTTCCACATAGAACAGCAAAAAGAACAACGGGAACAACAGTATATATCTCTTGAAAGAGATTGGCATGGACTTGATGCTTTTATTTTTTCAGTAGTAATCTGACCCTTATAAACCGTTTGACCATAAACCAGTAATCGGCAAATGTAAAGAAACGGGCGACATAGCTTATCTGGCCATATCGGGTTAAGTCATACTTATTCAGGAGCTTCCTTATTTCCCTGTTTGACACACGCTCTGCGTAAAGGGGGAAGATAGCTCTTGACATCTTATATTGCAATTCATCCTCACAATCCGGATATCCTTTGCAGATGCCGTACATGACCTTGTTGGCAACAATGATGTTTTCCACTTGCTTCATTCCGTAAACGCGATGTGACGAAGAGTTCTTGTTTTCGTGATAGCAATAAGCTATTTCGTTTCTTGTCACAATTTTATTTGCGAGCTTTGCTAATTGGTAAAACAAGCAACCGTCATCCGAGATAGTCATCCTTTCAAAATTCAGAAGATTGTGGTCACGAAACATGTCTGCCCTGTATAGTTTGCCACACAAGCTGTTTTTGAGCTTTTGGGTCAAGAGGGCCTTTACGATGTCTTTTGCAGTGGCATCGTCTTCTATTTCACTGACAATACATTCCTTGTGTCCGTCAACGTATGTTTTTTCAATTGTGCCGACAATGATATCCGCACCGGTATCTTTTTCAATGTTGACCAGTCGCCCGACAGCATCATCAGGCAATGTGTCATCAGCATCGACAAACATCATGAAATTTCCCGTAGCAGTCTCGTATCCGTCACGGCGCGACAACATGGAGCCTTGGTTCGTGTTGTGCTGTATGAGGCGCACGCCAGAATGTCTTGTTATAAATTGTTTGACAAGTGCCACCGACGCATCCGTGCTTGCGTCATCAACCACAATCACCTCCAGGTTGTGGTGACTTTGGCTGACGATGGAGCATAGGCACCGTTCTATGTATGGCTCCGCATTGAATAGCGGAACGATAACAGACACTTTCGCTTGTCGTGAAGTGTTGTCTTGCATCATACTATACCTTTTTGCAATAGGCATCAGCGCACAGCCTATGCATCTTTCAGCGTCTCTTCCAGCGGTTGCCGTATGTACATGCGCAGATGGTACGGTCGGTAAATGAAGGGGAAGATGGTTCTTACCACAACCAGCAGCCATCTCCGCACCTTTATCTCGCGCCTTTGGCGTCTCTTTTTCCGTATTTCCTTTTCCGATGCGCCCAACATTTGCATCACCTTGAGCCTTTCATCCCACATTTTCGTGAAGTTTTCATAACTTGTAGATACACCGTCCTCATTTCTATACAATGCCACGATGCCGTCGTAGATGACGCACGGAGCGTTGGCGAGCATCATCTTCATGAAGAAATGGTAGTCGGCCACGATTTTCAAATTCAGGGGAAACGGATTTTCCTTGTGTACGGACAGCCTGATGAAGGTGGCTTGATGCCTAAACATCCTCCAATCCCATATTTCCTTGCCTGGAACCTCCGGCATACTGTCGAAATATCCTTCCTTGACGAAACAACGTATTCCGCCTGCAATCAATGTCTCTCCCCTGTCGTCATACCATCCGAACACCTCTTCCACCGTAGTGGGTCGGAAGAAATAGTGGCCTGCATTCATGAAAATCACCCATTCGCCCGTTGCGGCACGGATGCCTTTGTTCATCGCGTCATAGATGCCGCTGTCGGGTTCCGACACCCAGTAGGCCAGACGGTCGGCATAGCGTTCTATCACCTGGCGCGTGCCGTCGGTGCTGTTGCCGTCAATGACGATATACTCAAGATTGGGATAAGTCTGCTTGAGCACATTGCGCAGGGTGCTCTCCACCAAGTCCACACAATTGTAGGTGACGGTGACGACGGAGACCTTAGGAAACTTCATCATAACATCATTTGTCTTTTACTTTTTCCGCAACAAGCACTCGGGCAGTTTCTTCAATGTATGCTTTTCCCCAGCGTCGGTCGGGCTCAAGGTAGTTGCCCTCCCCCCACTCGTTCCACGACTTGATGAAGAGCAGGTCATCAATGGCATCGTTGTGCAGGATATAGTCCCTGGTCATGCGGCACAGCTTGCCCCATTTTCCGGGTGTGCTGCCTTGCAGCAGGTGTCCGCGGAACCCGCTTCGCGGCGTATGGTCGAAGTTGGGGGCGATGCAGGGTGTACATGTACTGTTGCGGTTGAAGAACTCCAGCGCCTTTCCGGCATAGTGTGAGTAAGCCACAACAGTGGGGCGGTGGAGCAGGCGGCGCAACTTGCGTATGAAGAGCGGGTCTTCCTTAATGACATCGCTATACGCGTCGGTCACGATACGGTCGAAGCCCAACCCCCTCAGCTTGTCGATGCGCTCCTGTCCTTGGGCGAGCGAGAAGAAGTGGAAGCCCGGCAAGCCGTGCTCTGCCGCCAGCCGGTTCCAAGTATCAAAAAACACTTGGCAATCGGGAATGTCCGACCCGATGAACACCCCGAAGAGCAGCCGCCCGTCGACCTTCATATACCGCTTGTCCCTGAACGCCGGCAGCATGGCCATGAAATGGGCCTTGTAATCGTCTACGCCGGGATAAGTCTGCTCCATGAGCAACCTGTTGGGTGCGTCAGGCTTCCATGTCTTGGCATACCATGAGTGGTTGGCCCAGCACAGGCAGAACGGGAAGTCAGGCTTGCCGCTCTTCACCACGTCATCAAACACCCCAGAGAGCAGCCGCTTGCCGCCGCCAAACCAGTAGTGCCAGTAGCAGAAACCCTCTATGCCAGCCTCGCGTGCCAGCTCGGCCTGCCGCTTGCGCGTCTCGGGCACGCGCAGGTCATAGAATCCCAGGTCACGAGGCAGCTTCGGCTGGTAGTGCCCCTTGAAGAAAGGCTTGGCACTCGCCACGTTGGTCCACTCGGTGAAGCCCGGCTCCCACCACCGGTCGTTCTCGGGTGTGGGATAGAACTGCGGAAGGTAGAAGGCTATGGCGCGTATGTCGTTGCTCATCGTTTATCCTATATGGTTTGTTCCAAGAGCGGGAACCTTGATTATTTCTTTACCAATGTGGTGTAAAGATTGTAAATGCGGTCGGAGTTCTTCACCGAAGAGAAGCCCTTCAACGCATGCCGCTTGCCGTTGGCGGCGAGGCGTAGCAGCAAGGCGCGGTCACCCAAAAGCGCAAGCATCTTGTCGGCCAGCTGCCGCGCGTCGCCCAAGCGGTAAAGCAGTCCGGTATCGCCGTCGCTGACGATCTCGGGATTGGCCCCCGTGTCAGTAGCAATGACGGCAAGGTTCTGCATCATATACTCCACGGTGACACGTCCGAAAGCCTCGTTGGTAGATGCCGTTATTCCCACGTCGCAACGGCTGAGCACCTCGGGCACGTCGCTGCGATAGCCCATAAACACAACATTGTTTCCCAAGCCGTTGTCTGCTGCATATTGCTTCAGCTCTTCTGTATAGGCAGTATTGCCGCCTGCACCAATAACCAACAGACTGAATGGATGCTCTGTTTCCTGCTTCAGCAGCCGGCAAGCCTCCAGCACCTCCATCTGGTTCTTGTTAGGCTCAAGGCGGCCCACGATGCAGAAGGCAGGCACACCGTTCGCATGGGTTGCCGACAACGAGTCATCCTTAGGAACAACACCGTTGTACACCAGTCGCAGACGGTCGCCAAACAGTGGCTTAAACTTCTGCTCGATGGCTTTGGATATGGCTATGGCTATGCGGCATTTCCCGTATACCCACCGCTCGTAACGCTTGCCGAATACCGACATCATGCGGAAATCCTCGTACCCGAACTCGCGCAGGTGCCACACGTGTGGCACACCTCTCCACATGGCGAGGTACGCACCCATGTCTATCACGCTACTATTGGAGTGAACCAAGTCGAACTTTACATTTCTCAACGCATAGATGAGATAAAGGTTGTGTAAGAGAAACGAGGCGGCAAGCATGCACTTTGCCACTATCGACCTGTGCCCTTCCAGCTTGAACCTCACCAGCGGCACAGGCAAGCACGCTATGTTCTCCCTGCCGAAGGCTTCGGCCATGACGTGCGAGAGCCGGTCACGCGGGCACACCACCACTGGCTCCACGCCGTGGTTACGGTGCAGCTCCGTTACGAGCTGAAGCAGACTTCTGTTGGCTCCGTCCATGCCGTTGGCATGAGTTATGAACAGTATGCGCACAACGTTAAAAGTTATTGTATGTCTCTTACCTCCCTCAAAATGGCAGCTTTCATCTCTGTCCAGGGTGTTTTGTCGAACATTTTAGGCATCGGCTGCATTTCAGCATCTTCAAAATACGTTAAACTCATCAATGCCCTAAAGTCACTATAATTTGGATATTTTTCCTTGTAAAAATCCAGTATCTCTGTAAGTTTATAATTCTTAAGGAGAAAATAAATGTCCACAAAGTCCTTTCGTGTACCACGTCCTTCTATTGCATTTACCTTCATTGCAGCAATGTCTTTTGTAGAAGCCAATCGTAAGTCGTCTTCTACAATAGCATCATCAAGCCAAGGATAGCAACTGTAATGCACAAAGTCCACCTTTACGCCGTTGATTATATAAATACGAATTGCTTTAGTCTCTTTCAAGACCTTCACTTTTCCGTATTTAGACAATAATGCTTGCATCTCATCCAATTCACACTGCAAATCACCAAAGAAATCCAAGTCTACCGATTGTCTGTGACCATATTGCAATGCCAATGCTGTTCCGCCTACCAATCTCATATCAACAAAGGCAGGTTCTCGCATTAGGCCCTTTAGTAGTTCCAATGTCTGTCTTTCGACTGTGTCATATGATAACATCTGTAACTCTCCTTTTTTGTTTTGGAAATTGCGCAAATATATGACAGACAGACAGGATCCAAAGAGCGTAGCGTCTTGCACACATCTACGATTCTGTCCATACCATAATAGCTTAGCAGAATCTTCCAATCTTTCCAAGTCCCGTATTCCAATACCCTTTGCACAAAAAAAGAAGGGTATTTATCCATATCCGCTTGAGATTTGTCTACATCCCAAAACAGTACGGAAGAGAAACGTTCTAAACATTTGGCTGCGTTCATGTCTCAAAGCAAAATATATTATGTTATTACTTCATCTATGTTATGGCAACACAGGTGCTTAACAAAGATTATTTTGCAAATATAGTGCTTTTCATTTTCATGAGCAAATTTTGTTTCAGCTAACGCGCATTCTTACCCAACTTTCTTGTCAGGGCCATCTTCTCGCGCACCGCCTTGCGCTCTCCGCCTGTTAGTCCCACGTGGTAAACGAGAACGGCTGTAAGCGCTGCTGTCGTGGCAATTACGAGCAGACGCAATGCAGCAGCGTCGACGGTGAACTGAGCGCGGACGTATATCAAGAGAGTCATGACGGCGGCTATCACGGCCGGTCGCAGATATGCCTTGCGCACATACTGCAGCGAGTCGAAGCCGAGCAGCCGGTGCATGAGCAAGAGCTGTATGGCACGCTGCACGATGTCGGCGGCTATGAGCAGCAGCACGATGGCGTAATAGGGCATGCCAAGGCTGAACATCCAGTAGCCCAGGGGCAGGCAGACGAGGAAGAAGAAGCTCACGTTGATCTTGAACCACTTGATGCGGCCCGTAGCGTTGATGAGATTGTATATTCCTCCGGCCGTGAGGGCCACGCCGCCCTGAATGATGCCGAGGAAAGTCAGCTCGTAGGCACCGGCCGGAACCTTGCCGAGCCACAGGTGCAAGACGAAATGAAGTTCCACGAGCAGCGGGAAGCATAGCAGTTCAAACATGAGGATGTTGATGCGGCCAAGCTTGTGGCAGAGGTACGTGTAGCGGTAGCGGTCGCCGGCGGCGTACGATTGCACGATCTGCGGCGCTGAGGCAGTGTCGAAGTTGCCGGTGAAGTTCATGATGCTTGTCTTCACCGTTTTGCTCACGGCAAACGCTCCGTTCATCGGTGTGCCGAAGAAGGCGTTGAACAGCAGGTCCACCCCCGACGAGTTGGCCATGTAAGCCATGGTGGCAAGGAGGTTCCAGTTGTTGAACACCAGCACCTCGCGGTAGCGACCCCATCCCCCTACAAACCGGGGCCTGATGGTGTCGCGCCATCC
>ERZ808258.268-NODE-268-length-23144-cov-3.026766_pt1 | contig 23144 bp, 24 predicted proteins | sample MGYA00521280_ERZ808258 | MGnify/ENA primary metagenome ERZ808258 (study PRJEB31516, sample SAMN03275585) | gut metagenome | biome: mammalia-associated habitat; material: feces | host: Papio cynocephalus | place: Kenya | collected 2012-07-19 ...
CTCCTCGGTGTGAATAATCCGAATTATAACATAGCCATAGCGTAGCCACAAGAGGGTAAAATAAATTTTGGCAAAAACATAGGAGTCACAAGGGCTCCGGCCGAGTTAGACCCTCGTCAAACTCCTAAACTCGGGAGGTCTTATAACACATGTGCAACGAAGAAAAAACCCCGAAAAGCCTTGTGCTAACTAGGTTTGTTAAGTTTTGTGCTGTCAAAGATAAAGCAAGATCAGCAATTCGACAAAAAGACTTAATCGGAGCTGAAAAGATCTTTCGGTAAGCCGGCGGTAGCGGGATCGGTCAGACCGAAATGGCGATAGGCAGTTCCCGTTGCGATGCGCCCGCGTTGTGTACGCTGGATTAGCCCGTTTTGGATCAGATAGGGCTCGATAACGTCTTCAAGCGTTTCCCGATCTTCGCCTAGGGCACTGGCCAGATTGTCAATTCCGACGGGACCGCCTGCGAATTTTTCCAAGATGATACGCAGGAATTTCCGATCGACCGAGTCAAGTCCGATTTTATCTACGTCAAGCATTTTTAATGCGGCATCGGCAATTTCGCGAGAAACCAAGCCGTTCCCCTTAACTTGCGCAAAATCGCGAACGCGGCGTAACAGACGATTGGCAATCCGCGGTGTTCCGCGAGAACGGTGGGCGATTTCCAAGGCGCCTTGCTCATCGATCTTGACATTTAAAAGTCCGGCCGAACGCTTAACGATATGAACGAGTTCTTCCGTGGAATAAAACTGTAATTGACTGACAATTCCGAAACGTGCACGCAGAGGATTGGTAAGCGCACCTGCCCGTGTTGTGGCTCCGACAAGGGTAAAGGGCGGCAAATCAAGTTTAATGGATCGTGCGGCAGGCCCCTCGCCAATCATGATATCAATCTGATAATCCTCGAGGGCCGGGTAAAGAATCTCTTCGACGACCGGACTTAAACGGTGAATTTCGTCAATGAAAAGGACGTCGTTTTTTTCTAAATTTGTCAGAATGGCCGCCAAGTCTCCGGGGCGTTCTAAAACCGGTCCGGAGGTCTGGCGCAGATTGACGCCCATTTCGTTGGCAATAATGTGGGCAAGGGTTGTTTTCCCAAGGCCCGGCGGACCGAAAATCAAGAGGTGATCTAACGGCTCGTGGCGCTGTTTGGCTGCTGTAATGAAGATGGAAAGTTGCTCTTTGATGGCGCTTTGGCCGACGTAGTCGGCAAGTTTGAGCGGACGCAGTGCCCGATCGATTGTTTCTTCTCTCGGACTTCCCGCTTCACCTGCGACAATGCGTTCGACGTTTTCCATGGAATCCTCGTCGTATTCTTTCTCAGTGGTTATTTGGACAGGGCCTTGAGTGCTTCGCGAATACCGTCATTGACAGTGATGTCTGTAGCAAGGTCTTTGACGGCTTGCCGGGCCTCGCGTTCGGAGTATCCTAAGGAAATCAGTGCACTGACGATGTCGGCTTTGGCGCTACCCGCAGGCATCTGTGTGTCCGAAGGTCCGATGACGGTGTCGATTTTTCCCTTGAGTTCCAAAACGATGCGTTCGGCGGTTTTCTTCCCGACGCCGGGGATCCGTGTTAAAAGGCCGGGTTCGGCCTGTGAGACAGCCTGCGCGAGAATCGAGGCGGAAATTCCCGAGAGTATGGAAAGAGCAATCTTCGGTCCGATTCCGGAAATGCGAATTAAAAGACGAAAAAGAGAACGCTCGGCTTTTGTGGCAAACCCGAAAAGAAGTTCGGCATCTTCGCGCACCACAAAATGGGTGTAGAGAAAGACTTCGGCTCCGATATCCGGTAGGTTGTAAAGCGTGGACATCGGAACGTCGATTTCATAACCGATCCCGCAGGTTTCGACTAAGATCTGCGGCGGATTTTTTTCGAGTAATCGACCTCTGATACTTCCGATCATAATGCATTAATTCCGAGATTGAATGAATCGTTCCCACGCACTCCGACTTGATGTTCTCAGACGTCCGGCAGCCGCATTAACAGAGCCTTCTTTTCCCAGAGCACGCATTTGCCGAGAGTGGGCGCAGGTCAGCGCACAGGCCAGAGCATCGGCTGCATCGGGCTGTAATTGATCTTGAAGCGCGAGCAGGCGAGAAACCATCATTTGAACCTGAAGTTTACTCGCCCTGCCTGTTCCGACAATGGAATTTTTAATGTTTGTGGCACTAAATTCTTCGACCGTAAGACCTCGGCTCGCAAGGCTTGCCAGAGCCGCGCCTCGAGCCTGCCCTAAAAGAAGCGTGGTCTTCGGATTTGTGTTCAAAAAAATGATTTCGGCAGCAGCTAACGTCGGGAGTGTTTCGGAAACGATGCGCGATAGCTGCTCATGAATAAAACCTAAACGTGCGGAAAGGATCCCCTTGGGAACATGAATGCATCCGGCCGTGACAAAAGTGACGGTGTTGCCGAGAACATCAATGACACCGAAGCCGGTGTGATTTAAGCCCGGATCAATTCCGAGAATACGAAGGGGCGTCTTGTCCATGGTCTTAGATGCCCGGCAAGGAAACGTTCATCCCGAGCATTTCGCGAGCAGCTTGGCGTGTGGCAGGCGTGATTGTCCGGCCTCCGAGCATACGGGCAATCTCATCGATGCGTTCGTCCGGATTTAACACGGTCAATGCGCTCGTTGTCCTGCCGTGTGTCGTGTGTTTGCTAACCTGCCACTGCGTGTCGGCGCAGGAGGCCACTTGTGCTAAGTGTGTGACGCAAAGAACCTGACGAGATTGCGCTAATTTCCGCAACATGTGTCCGACAACTTCGGCGACGGCGCCGCCGATTCCGCTGTCGATTTCATCAAATATGAGAGTATCCACCGGCGTTAAAGTTGCCGTGATGACGGCTACGGCAAGCGAGATACGCGAAAGTTCGCCTCCGGAGGCTACTTTGCTTAATGATCGCGGTGTGGAACCGGCATGACCGGCCACTTTAAACTCGCATTTTTCCAATCCTCCCGACCAAGCTTCGCATGGCACAAGGTCAGCCGCGAAGGATCCTCCCTGCATGGCAAGGTGTTGCATTTTCTCTGTTACACGGGCACTTAATCGCCGAGCGGCCTCTTGCCGCTTTCTCGAAAGAATCAGAGCTTTTTCTCGAAAAGCGCTCTGTGCCTCTTGTTCGGCTTTTGTTAGGGCTTGGGCATCAAAACTTGCTTGAATGTGTTGCAGGCGTTCCTGCGTTTCTTTCCGGAAATCAAAGAGTTCTTCCGGAGCGCGGTGAAGCTTTTTAGAAAGGCGCCAATAGGCGTTTATCCTGTCGTCTAGGGAGGTTAGACGTTCCTCATCGAGGTTGCAGTGCTCTAAGTGGTGAACGGTATCGCGCGTGACATCTGCGATAACGGAGGTTGCCTCTTCTAAGGTTTGAGCGTATCGGGCGTAGACGCTGTCAAAGCGGCCGGCGTGCTCCAGATGCTTTTGTGCGGCATTTAGGAGCGAGACGGCATTTTCTTGATCATCGGTTAAACAGCCGGCGGCAGCCTTAATGCTTTGGACAATGTCAGCGGCATTGGAAAGCAAGGCGTGTTCGCGACTGATGTCTTCCCATTCGCCTTTCTGCGGATTCAGTTCTTCAAGGATTTCGTTTGTCCATGCGAGACGCTCGGCTTGTGCCTGCAGTATTTCTTTATCCTGTTTCGCTTTCTCTAAAAGTTTGCGGCATGTTTGCCAGGAATCCCACAGCAACCGAACCGTCCGTACCAAATCGGTGCAGCCGGCAAATCCGTCAACCAAATTTAATTGAAATGCCGGGTTTAAAAGCGACTGACTTGCGTGTTGTCCGTGAATATCTAGGAGCGTTTCCCCGAGTTCGCGTAGCTGAGAGGCTGTCACCGATGAACCGTTAACCCAGCCGTGCGATTTTCCTTTGGTATCGACCGTACGCCGAACAAGAACGCATTCGTCGAAATTGATTTGCGCGTTTTCCAGCCAGATAGCGGTACGTGCGTCTGCCGTAAATTCGGCAGAGACTTCGGCCCGGGTAGATCCCTCTCGAATCAGCGACAGATCGCTTCGGGCCCCGAGGACAAATTGCAGGGCATCAATGAGAATCGATTTTCCGGCTCCGGTTTCCCCGGTCAGACACGTCAAACCGTGCGAGGCTTCTACGGACAGGTTCTCGACGATAACAAAGTCTTTTAGATTCAAAAGCGTGAGCATGGCCGGGTGTAATCGATAGAGGATTAGATTTTCTCATGAACGGGAAAATCGTTATACGGCAATAAACTCCAGTTTAGCTTTCTGTGCCACATGTCGTACTGGTTGAACCCTTGCGGATGGAGCATGACAAAGTGTGAATCGGCGGCAGTCCCGATTTCGAGGATATCGCCGACAAGTACATCGAAAAAGACTTGTGCATCGAAACTGGCTACGGCACTGCGCGTTTCGGTGACATCAATGCGAATGACGGAGGACCGAGGGACGAGAATGGGGCGGTTCGAGAGCGTGTGCGGAGCAATCGGCACCAAGAGTAAGGCACCCAAGGCCGGGTGCATAATCGGACCGCCGGCACTCATAGCGTAAGCCGTGGAACCTGTGGCCGTACTGATGATAATGCCATCGGCGCGCTGAATGGAAAGTAAAGTATTATCAACGTAAACCGAATACTCAACCATGCCGAGTGCCCGTCCGTGACATAGCCCGATATCGTTTGTTGCGTACGAAGAAAAAACGGGTTTGCCTTGCCGGTATAAAGTTCCTCGAAGCATCGGTCGCTTGTCGTAGCAGTACTTGCCGGCAAGAATGGGCGGAAGCTCTTCGTTGATTCTGTTAACGGGAATGTCCGTAATAAATCCGAGTCTTCCGGCGTTTACGCCGATAATCGGTGTGTCGGTTTTTGCAAAAGCACGCGCGGCCCCGAGCATGGTGCCGTCGCCGCCGATCGTGATGACGGCATCGGCTTTTTGGACCATTTCCTGAACGGGGGTCGGCGTATACCCGCAATCGGGGCCCAGATCGCGGACGCTGTTGGCATCAAGTAACGCTGTTGCCCCACTGGCCAGAACCAGGGACAAAACGTTACGAACATGTTCGGTTAAAACTTCAACGGGTTTGCTGATAATTGCGATACAAGAAAAATGGTTTTCTGTCACAGTAATGCCTCTGGTTTCCGCCATGAATTGTGTAAGTGCCCGAATTATCGCAGTTTCGCCTCTAAAATATTAAATGCAATAAACGGGAAAGACGAAGGAAACTGTGCAACATGGGTTGCGCAGCTGCTGCCTCCCCGCTATTCGGAGAATACAAATGCGTATGTGTCAGATTCGCTTTGCCGAACGCAAGGATATCCCTGTCATTTTGGGTTTTATCCGTAAGTTGGCGGAATACGAGAAATTGGAAAATGAGGTTGTGGCAACTGAAAGCCTTCTTGAAACGTGGCTTTTTGAGAAAAAGAAGGCGGAGGTTCTTTTGGCTCTTGAGGGAACGCAACCTGTCGGCTATGCATTGTTTTTCCATAATTTTTCGACATTTCTCGGCAGGGCGGGTATTTACTTGGAAGATCTTTTCGTGTTGCCGGAAAAGCGCGGTAAGGGTTATGGAAAGGCCCTTTTGACATATCTGGCGCGTCTGACGGTTGAGCGTGGGTGCGGTCGCTTGGAATGGTCATGCTTGGACTGGAATAAATCGAGTATGGATTTTTACCTGGCGCTCGGTGCCAAACGCATGACGGGCTGGACGACCCTTCGCCTGACGGGAGACGACTTAAATCGCGCGGCCCGGGGAGAGTGAAAAGAAGGGATTTCGGATAGTCCGAAATCCCTCGGGAACTTAATCGTCAAAGCTCGGAGTCGGGACGCCGAGCACCTTGTGTAGCTTCGGACTTGTCGTTGTGTACTGTAGATAGGTCTTTTTCTCCGGGAAAACATAGCGGCTTGCGCCGAAGGCGGCAAGTGCGCATTCGTGAAAGCCCGAGAGGATCAGTTTTTTCTTGCCCGGATAAATGTTGCAGTCACCGACGGCAAAGATTCCGGGAACGGAAGTTTCGAACTTTTCCGTATCCACGACGATTTGCTTGCGGTCAAGCTCTAAACCCCAGTCGGCAATCGGACCGAGTTTGGGTTGTAAACCGAAGAAAACGAGGAGATGATCGAGCGGCATGCGACGCGTGACACCGTCTCCGCCCGTAACGCGTATTTGTGTCATCTGTCCGTCGGCCTCTTCAAAGCCCGTGACTTGACCGACCTCGAACTGCATTTCCCAGTTCTCGCACAACTCTTTCATCTTGGCAACGGAGGCGTCGGCTGCACGAAAACCGTCGCGACGGTGAATTAACACGACACTTTCTGCCTTTCCGACCAGATTAAGCGTCCAATCCAAAGCCGAGTCGCCGCCGCCGCAAATAACGATGTTCTTTCCGGTGAAAATCTCCGGATCTCGGACTCGGTAATGCAGTTGCGTTCCTTCGAACTTTTCAATTCCCGAAACGCGCAAAGGTCGCGGCTGGAAAGATCCGACCCCCGAGGCAATGATGACTGCTTTGCAAAGAAAGCGCGTTCCTTTATTGGTTTTGACATCAAAACGACCGTCCGAGCGCTTTGCGACGTCCGTGACTTCTTCTCCCAAATGGAAAACCGGCTTGAACGGGTGAATCTGCTTGAGTAGGTTTTCCGTCAGTTCATAACTGGAATACACGGGAACGGCCGGGATATCGTAAATCGGCTTTGTCGGATACAGCTCCATGCATTGACCGCCCACTGTTTTTAGCGAGTCCACAACGTGAGCTTTAATCTCAAGAAGTCCGAGCTCGAAAACCTGAAATAATCCGACAGGACCGGCCCCGACAATGACGGCATCGGTTTCGATGACATCCTCCGTACTCGGAGCAATTGTTAAATAATCTTCAATAGCCATTGCAGCAATCCATCATAAAAACGGGCGCAATTTTCGCACAATACGCAGGGAATTCCCAACAAAAACAGCAGGACAGGCGTTATGCAGGGTTCGTCGCCTTAGTTCGAATCCTTAAGTTGCGTACGTAGTGCCCGTAACTTGGCGTCAATCTCGCTCATTGTGTAAAAGTCTCCGTCGGCAGTTTTTTGGGCGTTATCGAATTGATAAAGCGCAGCTTTTAAATTGCCTAGGAGTAAGTACATGTCGCCGGTTGCAGCATATGCGCGTGACTTTTGTCCGAGAGCCTCGTAACTACGTGCCAGGAGACTGAAATAGTCGGGATTGTGTTTGTCAAGTGCTTTTTGACGACGCAAAAACCGAGGAACTTCGGCATTGTGACCGGCTTGTAACAACAAGTCGGCGTATGTTGCTGCCATCATGGCCGAGTAAGGGTAACTGTCGGCCGTTTTCTTCGCAAGCGCAAGGGCGGCGTCTTTTTCTTGCGAAGATTTAGCCCGGCTAAAAGCAATTTGTGCCAAGTTCTTGTCAATATAAATTGAGTGAGCAAAAGTTAGTTTTGCAGCTTTTCGTGCATGCTCAAGTGCCTCGTCGGGTTTCCCGAGGCGCTCTAAGGCAACGGAAAGTCCGTAGTGTGCGGCGGTAGCCTCGTCCCCCGAAGCCGTTTTAAGAATTCTTCGAAATTGATTGGCCGCGGTCAGATAGCCGTCGTAACGCGTTTCTTGCAAAACGCGTAATCTGGCGCGAATGAGTTGAAAGTCAAGACTGTCTTTGTGTTTATGTTCGGCCATCGCGCGCGTGCGATTTTGCATGTCACTCAGGCGCTCTGCGGTAAGCGGATGTGTTGACAGATAGGCCGTTGAAGCCGATTCATAGTAGCGATTGTTTTGCTGGAGCTTGGAAAAGAAACTTTCCATGCCTTTCGGGTCAAATCCTGCCGCCGCGAGGTTGGCAAGACCCACACGGTCGGCTTCACGTTCGGCATCGCGCGAATAGGACAGCTGTTTTTGAATCATCGCTGCTTGCGTGCCCATCGCGATGGCGGCAGCTGCATTGCCTCCGGAATTTCCGCCGGTACGGGCAGCTAAAATCGCCAGAAGAATTGATCCGATTGTCATCGCCAGAGAGCCGCGGCTGTTTTCAATCATGCGGGCGATGTGCCGTTGCGTGACGTGGCCGATTTCGTGCCCGATGACGCCGGCAAGCTCACTTTCATTTTCCGCGGCGACAATCAGCCCCGTGTGAACGGCAATAAAGCCGCCGGGAAGCGCAAAGGCGTTTAAGGACTTATCGCGAATCGGAAAGAAAAAGAAATCGTACGGTTGTGTTTTGCCGGCGGCAACGAGTCTGTATCCGAGTCGATTTAAATAGTCGAGTGTTTCCGCATCGGCAAGGTATGCATCATCGGCCCGGATGTGTTGCATGATTTCTTCGCCGTAGCGACGCTCCTCGGTGAGCGTTAAGTCTGCCCCGGCCACCGTTCCCAGGCTCGGAAGGTTCATCTCGGGGTTTTCTGCGGCAAAAACAGGGCCTCCTGCCAAGGCCAAGGAAACACTAGCCGTCAGTGAGATAAGGTATTTAGCAAGCATAGGATAGGAGCAAAACGGTCCGTTTTTTCGTATCATACAGCCCCGTTTTCCCGAAAGGGTGTTTCGTAACATTGTGAAATCAAAGTTTCTTTTAAGGGCTCGAGGTGTTTTCAAGCAGGCCTTAATCGATTCGGTCCCTGTCATGGCCGGATATGTTCCCATCGGGGCTGCGTTCGGTTTCTTAGCCGTGCAGTCCGGACTTCCTTCGTGGTTTGTCGTAGCCTCCTCGGTGCTTGTGTATGCCGGAGCTTCGCAATTTGCCATGATCCCGATGATTGTGGCGGGTTTGCCGGTGTTTTCGATTGCGTTTGCAACGTTCGTCATTAATTTGCGGCACGTGTTCTATTCGGTTGCACTTTTAGATCGCTTGCAGGCAACCGGTCCGATCCGTTGGTATTGTGCGTTTTCTCTGACAGATGAAACGTTTTCTTTGGTGGCGGCGTTCCCCAAAGAGACACCGATTGTTCGCATTGCGGCTCTGAGTTTTATCAATCAATTTTGGTGGGTTCTGGGAACGGTAATCGGGGTCCTTGCCGGATCGGCTGTGCAATTTTCTCTTTCAGGGCTAGATTTTGTCCTGTGTGCCCTTTTTGCCATGCTCGCCACCGAGCAGTGGCGATCGCGCAAAACAAGTCTCCCTTTGTGGTGTGCTCTTGTCTTTTACCCGCTTGCTCGGATGGCTGCGCCTTCCGAATCGCTCTTAATCGCCATTGCACTTTGCTCTGCGGCGGCCGTTTTCTGGGGAAAAACGCAAAAAAAAGAGAGTTGACCGTGACAGATAATCTTTATTTATTCTTTGTACTTATTTCGGCTGCAGGCGCAACCTTTCTGATTCGAGCGATTCCGTTTTTCTTGGGAGATCGTTTTGTGCAAGGTCACCCGTGGATTCGTTCGCTCGGCGATTTTCTGCCGCTCTCGGTCATGGTTATTTTGGTCTTGGCCGGTCTCCTGGATGCCGCCTCACAACGCGCTGATCTCGGATTTGTCGGACTTGCCAGTATTGCCGTTGTCGCGCTTTTGCAATGGTTTCGTCGGTCGGCTCTTTTATCGATTTTTGCCGGCGCGGCTTTGTATGTAGCATACGCCAACGGCTCTTTCCCGCTTGTTTTTTAGGAAGGACGAAGCAGTTCGGCTAAAATAATCGAAACAGTCGGAGCGCCTGAGTGACTCAGGCGTCGGTTTTTTGTTTTTTCTGCACACAGGGTGTGACAGATTCGGAACACAAGAATGACAGAGATTAGAAAAGAGCAAATGCCGGCGGCAAAGACCGTCAATTTCATTCGAACCATCATCGAAGAGGATTTAGCTCAAGGAAATAATCTGCCGCGCTACTGGTGCGGCCATCCGGCTCCGTATTCCGTACAACTGGCGCAAGGCAAACCCGATACAGCGCGCATTCGCACGCGTTTCCCGCCGGAACCGAACGGATATTTGCATATCGGGCATGCTAAGGCCATTTGCTTGAATTTCGGATTGGCGCGTGATTACGGCGGAGTCTGTCACATGCGCTTTGATGACACAAACCCGGTGAAGGAAGACCAGGAGTATGTCGATGCCATCAAAGATAATGTTCACTGGCTCGGGTTCGACTGGAAGCATGGAGACGAAGATAACCTGTATTACGCGTCCGAGTATTTTGACTATATGTACGCGTTTGCAGAGCATTTGATTAAAACGGGCTATGCGTATGTCGACGAGCAGACGCCCGATCAGATGCGAGAGAATCGCGGAACGCTCACGGAGCCGGGACGCGATTCACCTTTTCGCGGCAGGACCCCGGAGGAAAACTTAAGAATCTTCCGCCAAATGCGAGCCGGAGAGCATGCTGAGGGTTCTATGGTTCTAAGGGCCAAGATTGATATGGCCTCGCCCAATATCAATTTGCGTGATCCGGTGATTTACCGCATTCGATTTGCCGAACACCAAGCGACAGGGCGTACATGGTGCATCTACCCGATGTACACATTTGCCCACCCCATTGAAGATTCGCTCGAAAACATTACACACTCGATTTGTACGCTTGAGTTTGACGATCAGAGAGCGTTTTACGATTGGGCCTTGGAACGCGTTGTTCCTGTTTTGCGCACGCCGCAGTTTGAAGAGGCCAAGGCGCTTGTTGCCGCGATGAGCGAAGGCAAAGAGCCAAGAGCCGTTCCTTTTATGAAAGCGGCGTTTGAGGCTGTCGGAAAGCTCGGACAGAGCCGACCCGAACGCGCTATGGCGATGCTCTTGGATAAGTGGAAAGATGTCGGTGTACCTCAGGATGTTAAAGCTCCCGATGCCGTTGCTTTCTTCGAATTGCTCAAAAAAAATATCGAACAGTTCACGCCGCTTTTGCAGGCGGCGCTGTCGGTTATTCGAAAGAACTTTTTCCTTCTTTCGCACCAGTATGAGTTTAATCGCCTGAATTTGACCTATGTGGTTTTAAGTAAGCGCAAACTCATTCAGCTTGTGACCGAAGGGCTTGTCGACGGCTGGGACGACCCGCGCATGCCGACGATTGTCGGATTGCGTCGTCGTGGGTTTACGCCGGCATCGATTCAGAACTTTGTCGAGCACTGCGGAGTCTCGCGTGCGGCCGGCGGTTGGATTGACTACGCGGTCTTAGAGCAGAGCTTACGCGAAGATTTGGAAGGAACGGCTCCGCGTCGTTTTGCCGTCGTTCATCCGTTAAAGCTCATTTTGGACAACTATCCGGCCGATAAGACCGAAACCTTGAGGGCGCCTAATCATCCGCAAAAGCCGGAGATGGGTTCGCGCACTCTGACAATGGGGCGCGAACTTTGGATTGAACAAGACGACTTTGCTCTCGTTCCGCCTAAGGGCTATAGGAGACTGACGATTCCGGCTGACGGATCGCCTGCCAAGCCCGTACGCTTGCGTTACGGGTACGTGATTGTTCCTAAGTCGGTTGAAACGGATGAAAACGGGACCGTAACGTGTGTGCACGCCGAGTATCTGCCGGAAACAAAGACCGGAACGGCCGGCGCTGATTCCGTTAAGACGAAAGCGGCGATTCATTGGCTCAATGCGTCCGATGCCGTTGCAGCGACCTTTCGACTCTATGACAGGCTCTTTACCGAGGCTACTCCGGATTCGGTATCCGATTACCGTACACTCCTGAATCCGGAGAGTAAACGCATTTGTCGGGGGTACGTTGAGCCTGACCTGGCAAAAAGCGCACCGGACGTGCGTTTCCAGATCGAAAGAACTGGATACTTTGTAACGGATCGCGTCCTGCATATGTCAGATAAGCCGGTTTTGAATCTGGCTGTCGGATTGCGCGACAGCTGGGGTAAGAAGGCTTGACAATGAAGAAATTTTTTCAAGAATTTCAGGCGTTTATATCCCGTGGGAACGTTTTAGACTTGGCTGTCGCCGTGATTATCGGCGCAGCGTTTTCAGCGATTGTCAATAGTTTAGTTAAGGACATTATCAATCCTTTACTCGGATTTTTAATCGGAAAGCCTGATTTTACGAATCTGTTTTTGGTTCTTTCCAGGCCTGACGGATACACAGGACCCGAGACATACGAAGCATTGACAAAAGCCGGAGCAACGGTTTTCGGATACGGTGCATTTTTAACGGCAGTCGTCAATTTCGTTCTCTTGGCATTTGTCATTTTTTTGCTTATTAAGTGCGTGATGCGAGCCAGAAAACGCTTAGAAGAGCTCGTACACATCCAGGAAGAAGAGGAAAAAAAGGCAGCACCTCCGGCTACACCGCCTGAAAACGTGCTCTTGTTGCGTGAAATCCGGGACCTTTTGAAACAGTCACGGGAAAAAAGCATGCATTAAGGCCTTGTTTCGGCACATTTTTCCGTGGCGCGTACATGGTTGAGTCGGACAGGGGATGTCGGTCCCCTGACTTTTCTTTGAGCAACCCCCTATAATCAGATTCCTCTTTCCCCGAAATCAAGATGTTGTGGTTTTCGGGTACGGTATCTTTGTTTTTGCAGTGAGGTTTGTCATGTTTGAAAATAAAACGATTGCCCAGGTCGATCCCGAGTTGTGGGGCTATATCCAGGATGAGCAACGTCGCCAGGAAGACCACATCGAGTTGATTGCCAGTGAAAACTACGCAAGTCCGGCAGTCATGCAGGCGCAGGGGAGCTGCCTGACCAACAAGTACGCCGAAGGTTATCCGGGACATCGGTATTACGGCGGCTGTGAGAACGTTGACAATGTCGAACGGTTGGCTATTTCTCGAGCTAAAGCTCTGTTTTGCGAACCTGTAGGGGTCGACATGATGGTCAACGTCCAACCGCATTCGGGAGCGCAAGCGAACATGGCAGCCTTTATGGCGGTCATGGGGATGAGCTTGGCCGACGGCGGTCACCTGTCGCACGGCATGCGGCTTAATTTTTCGGGGCGATATTTCCGTGTTGTCAGTTACGGCCTTAAGGAAGATGAAACCATCGATTATGATCAAGTCGAACGACTCGCTTGTGAGAATAAACCCAAGCTCATTGTGGCCGGTGCTTCTGCCTATTCTCTGAAGATTGATTTTGCGCGCTTTGCTCAAATTGCCCACAAGGTCGGCGCTCTCTTAATGGCCGATATTGCGCACTATGCTGCTTTGGTGGCCGGCGGTGTTTATCCGACACCTTTCGGCTATGCCGACATTGTGACCACAACGACGCACAAGAGTTTGCGCGGGCCGCGCGGTGGCGTGATTTTCGCACGCCCGGAATTGGAAAAGGCTGTGAATTCGGCACTCTTCCCGGGAACACAGGGCGGCCCCCTGATGCATGTGATTGCCGCCAAGGCCGTGGCTTTCGGAGAAGCGTTAAAGCCTGAATTTAAGACCTATGCCGCGCAGATTGTCGCGAACGCAAAGGTTTTAGCCGAGACACTCGAATCGCGTGGACTGCGTATCGTTTCGGGCGGCACTGAAAGTCATGTGATGCTCGTGGATTTACGAAGCAAAGGCGTGACGGGGCGCGAGGCTCAGGACTTACTCGGACGTGCCAATATCACAGTCAACAAAAATGCCATTCACAATGATCCGCAAAAGCCGACCGTCACATCGGGTATCCGCCTAGGAACGCCCGCTGCGACGACACGCGGTTTTAAAGAGGATGAAATGGTTTTTGTCGGAAATTTGATTGCGGATCTTTTGGATTCGCCGACAAATGAAGCGGTTTTGCATCGCGTTCAATCTCAGGTGCTGGACTTGACCAAACGCTTCCCGGTTTATTCGGAAAACCCGGGAGCCTAAGGCATGCGTTGTCCTTTTTGCAAAAGTAAGGATACGGCCGTTATCGACTCGCGCGCGAGCGAGGACGGCTATTGCATTCGTCGGCGTCGTGAGTGCAGTCAGTGTTCCAAGCGCTTTACGACGTTCGAGCGCGTGGAATTGAATATGCCGGCCGTCCTTAAACGCACGGGATTAAAGCGTGAATACGATCGCGAAAAGATTCGTTCCTCTATGAAACTGGCGCTTCGCAAGAGGCCGGTCGGAAATGACCGCATTGAAGAGGCCATCGGACTTATCGAGCAACAGATTCGTACGCTCGGGGAGCGCGAAGTGACATCCATGCAAATCGGCGAATTTGTTTTGGAACAACTGAAAAAACTCGATTTGGTGGCGTACATCCGCTTTGCCAGTGTGTACTTTAATGTTGAAAACCCCGAAGGGTTCCAAAAGCTCATGCGCGAACTCGAAGGGATCGATCGCAGAAAGCACTAAGGGACGTGCGCATGATGTCCTGTAACGATGTGTACTGGATGCACGAGGCTTTAAAAGAAGGACGCAAAGCTTTACCGCTTTGCGCCCCGAACCCGGCCGTCGGGTGTGTCCTTGTTCGGGACGGCAAGGAGATTTCCCGCGGACATACACAAAGGCCCGGAGGCAATCACGCAGAAATTGAGGCCATTGAGGCGGCTCTGAAGGCACAACGCCCCGTTCGCGGGGCGACGGCGTACGTGACGCTCGAACCCTGTTCGCATCAGGGGAGAACACCTGCGTGTGCCAAGCGTTTGATTGCCGAGGGTATCGGTCGTGTTGTCTATGCTGTAAAAGATCCCAATCCTCTCGTTTGCGGCAAGGGCGATGCGATGCTGCGCGAGGCGGGCATTGCGGTTCTTTCCGGTGTTTGTGAAGACGAGGCAAGAGAGGCACACGCCGGCTTTTTTTCTCACATGATGCGACGCCGTCCCTGGGTTCGCCTTAAGACGGCCGCGTCACTTGACGGGCGTACGGCACTTGAAAACGGGGTCAGTCAGTGGATTACCGGATCTGCGGCTCGTGAAGATGCCCATCGGTACCGCGCTCTTTCCCAGGGGATTCTGACGGGAATCGGAACAATTCTTGCTGATAATCCGCAACTTAATGTTCGCCTGACAGGCGAGTTTATCAATCCCACGAAGTACATCATTGATCCGCGTGCGCAAACGCCGATTGCCTCGGCCGTCCTTGGCGGGGCAAAGACCGTTCTTTTTGTTTCCTCGGCAGCGCCGAAAGATTCTGTTGCAGCCCTTAAACAGGCCGGAGCCGAAATCCTGACGATGCCGACCGATCAATCCGGCCATTTTGATTTGAAGAGGATTCTTGAGACGATTGACGGACGCGGTGTTAACGATTTGCTTTTAGAGACGGGAGCACGACTGAGCGGAGCTTTTTTGCAAGCCGGACTTGTCGACGAGCTTCTCGTTTACATGGCTCCGGCCTTGATTGGTCCGGGAATGCCGTTTGCAAATATGGATACCAAAACGCGGATGGATCAAGTTGACCGTTGGCGGTTTGTCAGTGTTACGCCGATTGGCGATGATGTGCGTCTGATTTTGAAGAAAAAAACTGAACACGAAGGATAGTTGACTATGTTTACCGGAATTATTCAAGCCGTCGGACGCATCCGAGAACCGGAAAAGCTCGGTTCCGGACTACATTTAACGATTGTATGCCCGCCGTCGTTTCATCTTGAGACCGTGCGTATCGGCGATTCGATTGCCGTCAACGGTGCCTGTATGACGGTCGTCGGAAAAACCGGCGACAGTTTTTGCATTGACGTCAGTGCCGAAAGTTTGTCGAAAACGTGCGGACTAAATACATTCGGCGAGGTGAACTTGGAAAAAGCCTTAAGGCTAGGCGATAGTATCGACGGGCATCTCGTGAGCGGTCACGTCGACGGCGTCGGTCAAGTGGAGTCCATTGAAAAACGTGATGAGAGTTATCGTCTTGTCGTACGTGCCCCGGTCAAACTTTCCCCGTATTTTGCTTACAAGGGCTCGGTTGCCGTCAACGGCGTATCGCTCACGATCAACTCCGTGGAAGATACGGCCATGGGAGCTTTAATTTCCATTAACCTCATTCCGCATACGATGGCCGTAACGACGCTGAAAAATCTGAAAGCACAGGATATGGTCAATTTGGAAGTCGATACCATCGCCCGGTATGTCGAGCGCATGATGCATCTTCAAAACAATGCCGAAAATGAGTTGATCTAATTTACAATGGCATCGAAAGATTTCATCCGGACGCAAAGGAGGACCGTATGTCGCAAGTGGATGTGATTGAAAAAAACATGGATGGTAAGGACCTGCAAATCGGCATTGTGGTTTCTCGGTTTAATGACTATGCCGGCAAGGAACTTTACGAGGCATGTTTGGCAGAGTTAAAACGCCTTGGTGTAAGGGAAAAGAATATCACGAAGGTAACGGTTCCCGGCGCTTTAGAAACGCCGCTCATACTCTCTAAATTGGCCGGCACCGGCGAGTACGATGCGCTTATTGCCTTGGGCGCTGTCATCAAAGGTGAAACGTATCACTTTGAACTCGTTGCTGAGGAATCGGCTCGCGGTGTTTCTCATGTCGCTTTGGAGTACGGCATTCCGATTGCTAACGGTATTTTGACGTGTTATACCGACGAGCAGTGCAAGGAACGCACAAAGGTTAAGGGAGTCGATTGCGCGCAGTGCGCTGTCGAGATGGCCAATTTGGTGGCCGAATTCCCGGCTGTCGATGATTTTGATGAGGATGACGATTTTGACGACTAAGGAGCATTTGCCCGTCGGCGGAGCCCGTCGGCGATCGCGTGAGTTCGCACTTTTAGGCGTCTATCAGTCGATTATTGATCCGGATGTTGATTTTGCAGCTATTCAGGCCGGACTCCTGGATGTTTTAACTGACGAAAGCGAGGGGGCCCTTGCCTGCGAGTTGACTTCGGAAGATTTCAAGTCTTGTGATCAGGCGTTTTATCGCGCCATTTTGACCGGGGTTTTGTCCGAACGCGACGCTCTGATGGAGCTTTTGGCCAAGCATGTCGATCGGGATCCTGCGCGTCTTTCAGTCATTGAGCGCGCGTGTTTGATGATCGGAGCTTGGGAGTTAAAGCACTGTCCGGAAAATCCGTATCGCGTCATCATCAATGAGGCGGTGGAACTATCTAAACAGTTCGGAGCGGATAAGGGCTATCGACTTGTCAACGGCGTACTTGATAAGGTGGCATGCGAAGTGCGGCCGGAAGAGTTTGCCTCGCAACACGCTTCCTGAGCAAAGACTCCGTACTACAATCCGAGCGTCCGACATCTTTCTAAGAGCGGACGCTTTTTTTCAGAGAAGAGAGGGGAGAGATAATGGCTCAATCGGGTGAGTTTTCGATTATCGATCGGTATTTCACACATGCAACTTTCGGTGCCTGGACCAGCAAAGGCGTCGGTGATGACTGCGCCATTATTGATGCCGGAACAACACGCATTGCCGTGACAACCGACATGACAACCGTCGGCGTGCATTTTCCCGTTTCAACACGACCGGAAGATATCGGATACAAAGCGTTGGCCGTGAACTTGTCGGACTTGGCGGCTTCCGGAGCCGTCCCACGGGCTTTTTTTCTATCGATAGCTTTGCCCGAGCGTGACGATGCGTGGCTGGCTGCGTTCACGCACGGTTTGATGGAACTTTCCAAGCAGACCGATTGTCCGTTGCTCGGAGGCGATACGACACGCACGGCTCAGGTCGGCGAAAAGAGGGCTCCGACCGTTATTTCCATTACGGCAATCGGAGAGTTGCCTGCTCAGATGGGACTGACGCGCGCAGGCGCACACGAGGGCGATGATATTTACGTATCGGGAACGCTCGGAGCTGCCTGGGCGGCGTTGCATCATTTAACGGGTGACTTGACGCTTTCGGCCGAGGCTTTCCCGGCGGCCTTGCGCCGCTTAGAGCGTCCTGTGGCGCGTAATGCTCTTGGGACGGCGCTTTTAAGCGCGGCGAGTGCTTGCGCAGATATTTCCGACGGGCTTGCACAGGATTTAGGGCATATTTTGGACCGAAGCGATGTCGGAGCCGAGCTTGTGCTCGAGGCGATTCCCGCAGATCCTGCGGTGTGTTCCTTGAGCCGAGAAAATCGTTTGACCGCACTTTTGAACGGCGGAGATGACTACGAACTTGTTTTTACGGCGCCGGTGGAAAAACGCGGTCTGATTGAGCAAGCAGCCATCAGTGCCTTAACGCCGATTCGTCGTATCGGTCGCATTGTCGGCAAAGATGCGCAAATGCGGCGCCTGACGGTTCGTGATGCAGCCGGCCGGCCTTTGCCGTTTGTGTCCGAAGGCTTCGATCACTTTAGTTAAAGGAAAGGAAACCATGGGTTTGAAGGAAAAATACGCAGCGAACAATCCGGCTAATACGGTGCGCCCTGATTTGAAGTTCGTGTTTTCATCACCCGAGCACGCCATAGCCCTTTTTTTCGGAGTCGGGCTTCTAAGACCGGCTCCTGGGACATGGGGAACGGCGGCAGGTGTTCTGATTTGGATTGCTTTAATTCAATGGGCTCATCTTCCGGTTTCCGGTTATTTGGCCCTTATTGCCGCAGGACTACTTCTCGGTGTTTGGGCTAGTGAGAAAACCAATCAAGATCTCGGAGTGCACGATGCCGGTTGCATTGTCATTGACGAAGTTGTCGGCGTGTGGCTTGTTCTGATGATGTTCCCGCAGCATCCGGTCACGTGGATCGCCGCTTTTTTAGCCTTCCGCTTCTTTGATATTGTCAAATTTCCGCCGACCGACAAAATTGACGAGAAGTTCCAAGGCGGCAAGGGCGTTATGGCCGATGATATCGTGGCTGCTCTGTGGGCGATTGTGGCCCTGACGATTTTTGACAAGGCAGCCGGTCGCTTCGGCTATACCTTCTTAGGGCTTCTTTCATGAGTGAGGAACTCGACACGCTGGCTTTGTCCCTCGGAAACAGTTGTCAAAGGCGGGCGATGCGTCTTGTGACGGCCGAAAGTTGTACGGGCGGACTTATTGCCGCCACGGTTACCGATATTGCCGGCTCAAGTGCGTGGTTTGATCGAGGCTTTATTGTCTATACCCCCGAATCGAAAATGGAACTTCTCGGTGTGCAGCCGGAAACCCTGAATCGATGCGGCGTTGTGAGCGAACCGGTGGCTCGCGAAATGGCTGTCGGTGCTTTGGCGCACTCTAACGCGACGATCGCCGTTGCCGTGACGGGCGTGGCGGGCCCGGCAGGCGGAACGGAAAAAACACCTGTCGGGACAGTCTGTTTCGGATTTGCCGTCAAAACACCGCAGGCCGTTTGTGCTGAGTCTTCCGAGCAGCATTTTGTAGGTAATCGTTGCCAGGTGCGCGAGGAGGCAGTCAAATTTTCTCTAAAGACACTCATCGCGCTCCTTTCCTGAAAAGCTTTCTTTTGTTCTTTTCGACGAACAAGCGGGCAAAAAAATCCCCGAGATGGTCTTCTCGGGGAGCGGCTGATTTCGCTTCGGTCAGACAAAAGCCCACAGGACAACCAGAATCAGTTGGCCTGTCAAAATTCTTAAAAAGAGTGCCAGGGGATATACGGTTGAATAGGCTACGAGGGCTGCATTGGTTTCACTTTGCATTCCGGCGTAGGCAAGCGCAGGGACGTTTGTGGAGGCGCCGGCCAGCATCCCCATGATGTGGTGAAAGTTCATGCGGTAGCGCAGACGTGCCAGAGCTCCGGTCGCAAGACACGGAATGACCGTGACGGCAAGGCCCAAGGCCACATAAAGCGGGCCGTTCCCACGCAAGAGAGCATTGACGAAGTTTTCTCCGGCCGACAAACCGACACTGGCTAAAAAGAGAGCAATTCCGATTTCTCGAAGCATGAGATTGGCTGAATATGTGGTATAGGTCACAAGTTTAATCCGCGGACCGTAGTATCCGAGCAAGATTGCGACAATCAGAGGGCCGCCTGCCAAACCGAGCTTAAGCGGTACGGGGATTCCGGGAATGGCAAGGGGCACGGAGCCGATCAAAACGCCGATAAGAATTCCCAAGAAAATCACAATGATATTGGGATGATCGAGCTTTTGGACTTGGTTTCCTAAAAGGCTTGCCAAACGGGCAATCGAACGCTCCGGTCCGACACAGTAGACCTTGTCACCGAGTTGCAACCGCAACGCCTTGTGCGGGAAAAGCTGAATGCCGTTACGGTACACGCGTGTGATGTTCACACCGCCGTCCAGGCGGCTCAGGTGCAAGTCGCGCATTTGTGTTCCGTTAACATTCTCACGCGTAACGCGAATAAGAGCGCTTAAAACAGGAGAATGTTTGTCGTTCGCCAGATCCACGTCCGGCGTTTCCCGCCCGAAAAATGCTAAAAGCGCTTCTTTATCGGCCGGTTCGGAAACTAGGCGCATATTGTCGCCCACATGGAGAACACTATTGCCGGTCGGGCTGGAGATCGTCCCCTCATGCAAAATGCGTGAGCAAATAAAAGAACGTCCGATAAGGCGTCGCGCTTCGTGAATCGTCAGACCTTCCAGACGTGAGTTTTGAAGTTCCAATTGAAAGTAAATCGGGGCTGTATTGGCGGCACTTTCCTCGTCCAAAAGACGCTGGTCTTCTTCTTTCATATCGACCGAGAACAGATAGCGTAGTGCAATGAGCGACAAAATCGTAGCAACGACACCTAAGGGATAGGCACAGGCGTAGGCCACGGCAATGGATTCCCCTTTGTAGCCCATGACGTCAAGCGCTTCTTGTGTGGCGCCTAAGCCCGGTGTGTTCGTGACGGCACCGAAATGAACGCCGAGGATTTGCGGTAGCGTAATCTTCCCGTTCAAAATGAAAAACAAGGCAATCGTTACGGCAATGCTGACAAGAACGGAAAAAACTGTCAGCAAATTCAGATGCACGCCTTCGTGTTTAAAGGAGTTGAAAAACGAGGGGCCGACTTGAAGTCCCATGAGATACACGAAGAAAATAAGCCCGAAATCACGAAGGAACCCCAGCACGGTGGGATTGATGCGAATGCCGGCGTAGTTTGTCAGAAGCGCCACAAACAAAACGCATGTCACGCCGAAGGAGACGCCGAACACTTTAATGCGCCCTAGATACGTGCCCAGAGCAATGACAAATCCGTAGACAAAAACGATGTGCCCGATCGAGTCGGGATTGGTGAAAAGTTGGGATAACCAATTCATGGCAACAAGGTCTCCGAATCCAAAGAGACCGAATTAATAAGGTCAAAGAAATCGGGCCGAATTATGACACTCAATCAAAGGTTTCTCAATGGAAAATTCGTGCTTTGTTACACGTTTTAAGGCTTGAATCCGTCTAACGAAATGAGCAGTCCGCCTTGCCTTGCTCTTTCCCTTTTTCAAAAGTGTTACGAGAGATTGCGATTGGCACACAAAAAAACTCCGGTTCTCCCTTTCAGGAGGACCGGAGAAAACTCAGTGACTTGTGTCAAAGGATGATTACATCATTCCGTCCATGCCGCCCATTGAGCCGGGCATTCCGGCCGGCATGGGTTTGTCTTCCGGAATTTCGCCGACCATGCAATCGGTTGTCAGGATCAGACCTGCGACGCTAGCGGCATTTTGCAGTGCCGTACGCGTGACCTTCGCAGGATCGAGAACACCCATGGCAATCATGTCACCGAAAGCACCGGTCTGAGCGTTGTAGCCGTAGTTGCCCTTTTCCTGGCTCACGGCGTTGACAATCACACTCGGTTCTTCACCGGCGTTGGCAACAATCTGGCGCATCGGTTCTTCCATGGCACGCAGGACGATCTTGATACCGGCGTTCTGTTCGTCGTTGTCGCCCTTTAAGCCGGCAATGGCCTGCTTCGTGCGGATTAAAGCCGTGCCGCCGCCGGCAACAACGCCTTCTTCCACAGCGGCGCGTGTCGCGTGCAAAGCGTCCTCAACACGCATCTTCTTTTCTTTCATTTCCACTTCGGTGGCAGCGCCGACCTTCACGAGAGCCACACCGCCGGCGAGTTTCGCAACACGCTCCTGAAGCTTCTCGCGATCGTAATCGCTTGTGGTCGCTTCAATCTGCTGACGGATGCTCTTGACACGATCAGCGATGGCGTCCGTATTGCCGGCTCCGTCGATAATCGTCGTATTTTCCTTCGTGACTTCAACACGTTTGGCTTGTCCGAGTTGCTCCAATGTGGTCTTATCAAGCGACAGACCCAAATCCGAAGAAATGACAGTCGCACCGGTCAAAACGGCGATATCTTCGAGCATAGCCTTACGGCGATCGCCGAAGCCGGGGGCTTTGACGGCAACAACCTTCAAAATGCCGCGCAACGAGTTCACAACGAGCGTAGCGAGCGCTTCACCGTCCACATCCTCGGCAATAATCAGGAGAGGACGTCCGGCCTTGGCCACAAGTTCCAACACCGGCAGAAGGTCACGAATGTTGCTGATCTTCTTGTCGTGCAAGAGGATAAAGGGCTTATCCAAAACAGCCGTTTGGCGTTCCGGCGTATTAATAAAGTACGGAGAAAGGAATCCGCGGTCAAACTGCATGCCTTCGACGATTTCGAGCTCATTATTCAGGCTCTTGCCGTCTTCAATCGTGATGACGCCTTCCTTGCCGACCTTTTCCATAGCCTTGGCGATGATGTCACCGATTTCCTTATCGGCGTTTGCGCTGATCGTCCCGACCTGAGCAATTTCCTTGCTTGTCGTCACGGGCTTGCTAATCTTCTTAAGCTCAACAACAGCTGCTTCGACAGCCTTGTCAATGCCGCGCTTTAAATCCATCGGGTTCATGCCCGAGGCCACATACTTCATGCCCTCGCCGACGATTGCCTGCGCAAGAACCGTCGCCGTCGTTGTGCCGTCACCGGCGTTGTCGTTGGTCTTGGAAGCCACTTCCCGAACCATCTGGGCACCCATATTTTCGAACTTGTCTTTCAGTTCAATTTCCTTGGCAACCGTCACGCCGTCCTTGGTGATGAGCGGACCGCCGAAACTGCGTTCCAAAACAACATTACGACCCTTCGGACCGAGTGTCACCTTTACGGCATCTGCCAGGATATTAATGCCGCGCACCATCTTGGTGGTTGCATCATTACCGAACAAAACTTTCTTAGCAGCCATATGTCAATCTCCAAAAATTCTTTTTGAAATCAGGCAAGAACGCCCATGATGTCTTCTTCGCGCATGACGAGATACTCTTGTCCGTCAATCTTGACGGCCTGACCGGAGTATTTTCCGAACAGAACGCGATCACCGACTTTTACGCCCATTTCGATGAGCTTGCCGGCTTCGTCGCGACGACCGGGACCGACGGCCACAACTTCGCCCTGATCGGGTTTCTCAGCGGCGTTATCCGGGATAACGATGCCACTTGCGGTTGTGCGCTCCGATTCCAAGCGCTTGATAATCACGCGGTCATGCAAAGGACGAATCTGCATTTTCTAACTCCAAATAGTGAAAAATGGAAGACGCGAACTGGCGCGTCCTAATTTGTTAGGGAAGAAT
>ERZ808258.269-NODE-269-length-23113-cov-56.822014_pt1 | contig 23113 bp, 51 predicted proteins | sample MGYA00521280_ERZ808258 | MGnify/ENA primary metagenome ERZ808258 (study PRJEB31516, sample SAMN03275585) | gut metagenome | biome: mammalia-associated habitat; material: feces | host: Papio cynocephalus | place: Kenya | collected 2012-07-19 ...
ATAACGCAGCCGATAAGGTTGATACCGCTGGATTTGCTAAAAGCGCAGACTTATCCACTGTTGCTACTTCTGGTTCTTATACGGATTTAACGAATAAGCCTAATATTCCTGATGCGTATGAACTCCCTGTTGCGTCTGCTACTACTTTAGGTGGCGTAAAGGTAGGTAGTGGCTTAGATATTACAAACGGCGTTCTTAGCGCCACAGGTGGCGGCGTAGCTGATGCCGTTGATTGGAGTAAGGTATAGAATAAGCCTGAGTTCGCAGATGTAGCTACTAGCGGCGATTATAACGACTTATCTAATAAACCTACTATTCCAAGCGTAGAGGGATTAGCCAGTGAATCATATGTGAATGAAAAAGTGGCTGCTATCGTTATTCCAGAAGTCCCAACAAAAGTTAGTGAATTGGAAAATGATAAAGGTTATTTAACTGAACATCAAAGTTTAGAGGGATACGCGAAAACCGCAGATTTAGCACAGGTAGCAAAGACAGGTTCTTATAATGATTTAGCTGATAAGCCTACAATTCCTTCTACTGCTGGATTAGCTTCTACAAAGTATGTAGATGATAAAGTAGCTGGAATTGTAATTCCAGAAGTTCCAACGAAGGTAAGCGCATTTGAGAATGATAAAAATTATGCCACAAGGACAGAATTAAAAGGATATATAGGCGCGGAGCAAATAATTGTAAATGCAGAAAATAATGTTTCTCAAATTATTGGAAAAGATATCGCGGCTAAATATGATGAAGATAATAATGAAATAACTACTACTTATGCAAAGAAAACAGAAATCCAAACTGTTCCAACTAATGTATCTGCCTTTACCAATGACGCAGGATATTTAACAGAGCATTAGAGCCTTGCGGATTATGCCTTAAAGAGCGAAATTCCAAGCACTACTAATTTAGCAACCAAAGCAGAAGTTCAAGAGGTAGAAAATAAGATTCCCGCGCCTTATACACTTCCTACGGCTTCTACTTCTACTCTTGGCGGCGTTAAAGTAGATGGCAGCACAATCACTATTGCCAATGGTGTTATCAGTGCTAAAGGTAGTTCAGGCGGCTCAGAACCTGACGCATATATTAAGGATGCTTCTGTAAGCGGAAACACATTGACGCTTACAAAGAAGGATGATACAGAAGTTGTATTTACTCCTTCTGGCGGTTCAAGTAGTGGCGTTAGCGGTTATGCTTTTACTTCCAGTTAGACATTTACTGATGAGGATAAACTTCATTTAAAAGAAACGTATTAGAATAATAATATTTATATGACAATCGATAGATTAACGGTTGTTCGTGTGCTCGCCATAGGAAGCACAGTTGCATATGTTACCATAAATGCTAATGGCGTTTCTTCCAACCAAGTATTAATATATAGTGTCAATATAGATGAAAATAAAAACGTAATAAGTTCTACATTCTCTTTGCTCATGTCTTATTACTTAGTCGGAAACAATTCCGCTACTACCGGGGATGTAATTACAAGCGATAACTATAATAACTATATTGCTTTTCCTTATATTGCAGAATGGGTTCATACTACGGATACATCTAATAGTGACTTGTATAATGCAAAAGAATTGGTGATTTTATATACAATTAATTCATCATCGTAGCTCAATTATAATTATTTTAATGTTTCTATGGATTAGAACGGAAATTATGGAGCAACTTTAGGAACGGGAAGTTTAACAAATCAATTAATAAATATGGATACTTCCGAGTCTATATACTGGTGGTATGATGGAAATGGTATTTATACCAATGGCGGAATGAATATTTTGGGAATTCTCTATAAAACCTAATAGGAGGGAGGTAATACATTGATTAAAGTTAATTATAATGCGGAAACAGGAAAAGTTATCTCCTTCGGTAAAGATACACAACCTTATATTGAGATAACAGAGCAGGAGCGCAAATAGCCATTACCAGATAGATATTCTTATTATGCTGTTGTAGATGGTAAATTTACTATCAAGCGCAGAACACCGACAGATGAAGAAGTAAGTAGAGACAAGGCGCAAGCTATTAATAAGGAAATTAGCGAATTAAAGAGAAAGCTGTCTGACACTGACTATAAGGCTATCAAATATAGTGAAGGCTGGCTTACGGATGAAGAATATGCCGAAGTAAAGGCACAGCGCGAAGAATGGCGCAAGCGTATTAATGAATTAGAGCAGATGTAAATTAATTGGATGCATGTATTGACACTGTAATTACAATATGCTATAATAGCTATGTAATTAAGGAGGTTGCTTATATGCCTACAATCTGTATGTTCCGAGGAATTAAAATTTACATCAACTGGCGCGAACACCAACCGCCCCATTTCCACGCCAAGTATGGCGGCGATGAAGTAGTTGTTGGAATTAATGATGCCGAAGTCATTGAAGGCGGTATTCCAAGCAAGCAGCTGAAAATGCTCTTAGGCTGGACGGTTCTGCATCAAGATGAATTAATGGAAAATTGGAAGCTGGCAGAGCAGAAGCAAGAGTTGTTCCCGATTGAGCCGTTGAAATAAACGGCTCCTTCAGCATTGGAGGTTATGGAATGGAATTAGAACCAAGAGTGAAAGAATACTTTGATAACGGCAGGAAGAGACTTGTAGGCGTTCACGCTAACGATGATTATACTTTGCTATTGGAGTATAATAACGGCGAAAAGCGCTTATATGACGTAAAACCGCTTGATGGTGTGTTCGCAGCGTTAAAGCCTATGGAAGTATTTAAGCGCGTTTACATTGATGATTGCGGTTGTGTGGCTTGGGATAAGAACCCCGAGGTAGATAGCAACGTAGTATGGAGCAACAAAATTGATTTGTGTCCTGATAGCTGCTATCTTGATAGTAAAGAGGTTCAGTAATGGCTACAAAGACGGCAGTATTCCAAATCCGGCTTACCGAGGAAGAAAAGCATATTATCCAAGCGAACGCAGAAAGCCTAGGCTTATCGATGGGTAGATATTTGGTAATGCTGGCAATTCAAGATAAGCAATCGCGCCAAGAGAAAAAAGAATAAATTTTTTAAAGATTGGGACAGAGTTAGTTAATAGCTCTGTTCCATTTTTTATAACTAAATGAAGGGTTAGCATGAGCTAAAACTTATAATATATAAAGGGATTGCGAGAGCGCAATAACTTAGGAGGTTAAATAATTATGGAAGACAACAAAAACAATCAAGTAACAGGCGTAGAAACTACTGATACTTCTACTACTGGAACTGAAACAAAGACATATACGCAAGAAGAAGTTGACAAGATGCTTCAATCAGAAGTAGATAGACGTATTACTTCGGCTTTAAAGAAACAGGCTAAAAGCAATGAAGCCAAGATTAAGGAAGCACAAAAGCTTACGTAGATGAATGAAAGCGAAAAATTTCAATATGAATTAGAACAGCGCGAAAAGGCTATTGAAGAAAAAGAAAAGGCGCTTGCGCTGGCAGAAAATAAAAATGAAGCAAGTAAGATACTTGCTGATAAGGGATTATCATTAAGTTTAGTGGATTTTGTAATTGCAGAAGATGCCGAAACGATGAACTCTAACATTCGCCTTTTGGAAAAGGCATTTAAGGATAGTGTAAAAAGAGAAGTTGAAAAGCGTTTAGGCAGTTCCGCACCAAAGAAGAACCTTCCCGTAGAAGATACAATAACAAAAGAAAAAGCTATGAAGATGGGAATTAGAGAAAGGCAAAATCTTCTTAATGAAAATCCTGAACTTTACGCACAATTATTTAATTAATAAAGGAGATTTTAAATATGGCTGTTAATACTGTATATGATAACAAAGTTATCGAAAGCGTAGCAAAGGATTTACTTACTACTGCTATCAATACTCGTTCTTTAATGACGATTGACAATGAACTTGCTGAAAGTGCTGGTATGGTTAAGACTATCAATACTTACACTTACACAGGCGAAGCAGAGGAATTAGCTAATGGCGTTGGCAATACTGCTAACAAACGTGGCACTATTTCCTATGTTGGTGCTGATTATCGTGTCAAGCTCTGCCAACAGGCTTATGATTACACTGATGAAGAAGCTATGAAAGACCCGTATATCGTTGATGGTATGATGAAGGGTGCTGTTCAGGTTATGACTAACAAAATGACTTCTGATTTTGTTACCGCCATTACTGGAACTGGTGTTACCCTTGGCGTTACCTTCGCAAAGGGTGGAGCATTGAACTATGATACTATCGTTGATGCTATCAGCACACTTAATCTTGAAGATGAAAGCCAGTTATTCATTCTTATCCCTAACAAGTGGAAGGCAGCTCTTCGCAAGGATGAAGATTACAAATCTGCTATGATGGGACAAGTTATCTATAACGGCTAGGTTGGCACTATCTGCGGTATTCCTGTCATTGCGACTAAGGCTTTAACTGATAAGGCTTTTGTTATGACGAAAGAAGCTGTTAAACTTTTCATCAAGAAAGATGTTGAAGTTGAACCAGATAGAAACCCTGATACCCGTAAGAATAGCGTTTATCTTCGCGCTACTTACCTTGTTGCTCTTGCTGATGCTACCAAGATTGCCAGCATTACCGAAGCAACCGCTTAATTAAACCAATAGGAGGTTAGCAAATATGTTAGAGAAAGTAAAACTGTTATTAGGAATTACTGATAACTCAAAAGATGATTTGCTAACTTTTCTTATCGAACAAGCCATAGAGGAAGTAATGGCATATACGCATTTAGATTGCGTTGATGAATTAGGCACTATCATTATTAAAATGGTAGCATATAACTATAATCGCCTTGGCACAGAGGGGTTGAGTAGTGAAGGATACAGCGGTGTTAGTTTCAACTATACCGAAGACTATCCAGCTCCTATTGTTCGCGCATTGAAAGCCAAAAGGAAGATAATTACTTTATGACTTATATACGCGAAGCAAAACCAGTTTCAGTAGTCTCCTTCACTACTGGAACTGATGCCTACGGCTAGAAAAGACAATTAGGCAGCGCCACTAGAACGGTTGAAATGTTTGTAAAGATATATTCACAATCTAATGTAAGTGATATTCGCTATAATGATGTAACGAATATCGGCTTAACAAAAGATACTTCAATTACTGATGAAAACCAGATTGTTGTAGATGGCGTTACTTACAATGTGCTTTATGTTATTCCTTCTGGAAGATTACACTAGATTCTTATGAAGAAGGTGTAGTAATGGCTCAGATAGAAAATTTAGATAAATTATTAAATAAGCTGGAAAAGCTAGAGAAGATTGATTTGGATAAAGTCTTAAATAAGGCTTGTATTCTTGTTGAAAATGATGCTAAAAAGAAATGTCCTGTTGGCACAGGTGAATTAAGGAATTCAATTACGCACGAAGTAGAAGGGACAGAAGCAATAGTAGGCACAAATACGGAATACGCGCCTTATGTTGAGTTTGGAACCGGTATTTTTTCTAGTATGGGGGATGGTAGACAAACGCCTTGGAGCTATCAAGACGTAGAAGGACATTGGCATACTACGATAGGCTAGTAGCCATAGCCTTATTTAAATCCCGCACTTGATGAAAACCGGAGTAAAATTGTGGATTTATTTAAAGAAGAACTAAAGAAGGGAGTTTAGCAGTTATGATAGACTATAAACCAATTTTAAAGAAGAAGTTAGAAATGGTTGGCTTACCTGTTTATTATGAGCTGTTTGTTGATAGCTCAACGAAAACTCCTTGTATTACTTTTATAGAAAATAACAATATAGCTAAAGAGGAAGGAGACAATTTGTTTTACAGCCGCCTTTCTTATAATGTGAAGTTATGGGGTAATGATTTAGCTGTATTGATGCCAAAAGCTGTAGCCATAGATGATGTAATGAAAGAACAAGGATTTAAACGCACTTCTTTTAATGAATTATCTGTTGGCTCATAGTTAGAACTGATTATGAAATATGAAGCTACAGCATACGAAAAAATATAATAAAGGAGACTTATAAAATATGGCACAAGGTTTATTAAGCAAAGGTATTAAGTTTGAGTATTCCAGCAATGGAACAAGCTATACTGAAGTAAAGAATTTGTAGGAAATTCCTTCACTTGGTGGCACTCCTGAAAAAATTGATGTTACTTGCCTTGCTGATGGAAATAAGAAATATATCAATGGCTTAGTTGATTATGGTGATTTGGCTTTTAAATTCTTATATGATAATAGTGATGCGCAGTCTAATTATCGTGTATTAAAGGCTTTAACGGGTGTTAATCATTTCAAAATTACATTCCCGGATACTACCGCCTTTACTTTCACTGGCGAATGCTCTTGTTCTTTAGACGCTGCTTCTGTAAATGCTGCTTTAACGTTTACCGCGAATATTGCGCTCAACAGTGAAATTGAAGTCACTAATCCGTCTTGATTTAAAAGGGGATGTTTAAAGCATCCCCTATTTTTTAATATAAAGGAGATTGCAGTTATGTTATATACGATTTTAAATATTGGTAGTAAAGAATATAAATGCCGATTAACGGCTAAAGCTTGCGTTGATTTAGAGCGTCGAATGGGATAGAACCCACTTAATGTTTTTACTGAAATTTAGAAAACAAATGAACTTCCAAAAGTAGAAGATATTATTATGATTCTTCACGCAAGCTTACAGGCATTAGAACATAATATTAGTTTAGAAGATACTTATAATATCTATGATGAATTTGTTGATGAGGGTAATACTTTACTTGAACTCATTCCCATCATAGTTGATATTTTTAAAGTAAGCGGCTTTTTCAAGGAAGTTGATAACTCAAAAAACGTTCAACAGGCGAAGTAAGCGATTCTTCGCCTATGACATTTACATAGTTATTTGAAACGTTATATACCGTCGCTATCAAATGCGGTATTTCTATTTTTGACTACTGGGATTATACCTATGGTGAAATTGTTGAATTAATTAACAACTATAGGGAACGCCAAGAGGAAAAGCAGAAATAGTAGTTAGCGAATGACTATCAAATAGCTTTATTAACTTCAATATTTACGAACAGAGCCAATAATGGAAAATAGCCGCCTGCAATATATGAAGTGTATCCAGATGTTTTTGGAGAGTTTAAGCCAGAAGAACAAAATAACAGTTGGATATACTTAAAAGAATAGATGCTTGATTATGCAGAATAGCATAATTAGATGGAGGTTAATACCAAATGACATTAGAAGAATTGGTAGTAAAAATAACAGGCGAAACCTCTGGCTTATAGTCTGCTATGGGTTCTGCTATTTCCGCTGTTGGAAAATTTAGCGCGGCAGCTGTCGCGGCTGGTGCTACGGCTGTAACTGCCTTAACAAAATCCGCTGTTGAAAGTTATGCCGACTATGAGTAGCTTGTAGGCGGTGTAGAGACGCTTTTTAAGGATAGCGCAGGAATTGTATAGGAATATGCGGCAAACGCTTTTAAAACAGCTGGATTGTCTGCAAATGACTATATGGAAACTGTTACAGGCTTTAGCGCGAGTCTTTTACAGAGCGTCGGCGGTGATACAGAGGAAGCAGCGCGCATAGCAGATATGGCTATAACTGATATGGCTGATAATGCAAATAAGATGGGAACATCAATGGAAAGCATTTAGAACGCCTATCAAGGCTTCGCCAAATAGAACTATACGATGCTAGATAATCTTAAATTGGGTTATGGTGGCACAAAGGAAGAAATGAACCGCTTACTTGAAGATGCTGAAAAGTTGAGTGGTATTCGTTATGATATAAACAACCTAAAAGACGTGTATGAAGCAATTCATATTATCCAAGAAGAATTAGACATTACTGGAACAACGTCTAAAGAAGCAAGCACGACAATACAAGGTAGCGCGGCAGCAATGAAAGCGGCGTGGTAGAATATGCTTACCGGCATAGCTGACGAAAACGCAGATTTTGATACCTTGATAAATAATCTTGTTGAATCTGTTGCTACTTTTGGAGAAAATATAATTCCGCGCATTGAAACAGCGTTATCCGGTGTAGGAAAGCTTGTAAGCGGTTTAGCGCCGGTAATTGTAGAAGCATTACCAGAGCTGGTTTCTACGGTTCTTCCTGAATTTATAAATGCGGTAATGGGAATTGTGGATAGCATTATTGCGGTAATACCGGAATTATTACCCACGCTAATTTAGGCTGCTGTAGATGTTTTAATGCAGTTAATTGAAGCGTTAAGTGAAAACTTACCAACAATAATAGATGCTATTATGGATGGAATAGTAATGCTTATGGATGCGTTAAGCGAAAACTTACCGACTATTATTGAAGGCGTCGTAGCTGGATTAATGCAAATCGCAGATGCTATTATTTGTAATTTACCGACATTTTTAGATGCGTTTTTAGAGTTGTTGTTAAGCTTTAATGAAGCGCTTATTTAGGCAATTCCGCAAATCATAGCTGCTTTGCCGGAAATGTTCGATCACATAGTCGGCGCAATTCTTGAAGCTGTTCCATTGCTTATCGATGCTTACATACAATTAATGACAGCTTTGATACAAGCATTGCCGGATATCATAGAAGCAATCTCAGAAGCATTACCACAATTAATTGATGGTATCATAGATGGTATACTAATGCTCCTGCCTGAGATTATCTAGTGTGGCGTTGAATTATTTATAGCACTTATTGAAAACATAGGTGATATAATTTCCGGAATTGCCGAAGCATTACCAGAGTTAATAGAAGGTATTGTAAATGCAATTCTCGATAATTTACCATAGATAATTGCTTGCGGAGTTAAGCTGTTTGTTGCCTTAATTGAAAATTTACCAGAGATACTAAAGACGTTGGTTGAAGCGTGCGGCGAAATTCTTCAATCCATTTTTGATGCTCTTGGTAAGGGTGTATCCGGTATGGCGGAGATAGGCTTAAATCTAATCAAAGGTTTATGGCAAGGCATTAACGATGCAGCTGCTTGGTTAAGCGAGAAAATTAGTGGCTGGATTGACGGTGTAATTAGTGATATCAAAAGCTTCTTTGGTATACATTCGCCTTCTAAAGTAACCGCCGAAGATGGTAAATATATCGTAATGGGTTTAGGAAAAGGCATTATTGATAATGTCAAGTATGCTACTGATGCTGTTAAACAAATGGGTGAAGCAGTTGAAAGCTCATTTAATCCTAAACTCGAAATACCAGAAGTAGAGAATGATATGGGATTGAGTGCAGTTAAGCTTAATGCAACAGCGCAAATAACACCTACATTTACTGATACTGCTGGATTAGATATAGAAAAGGAAAACAAGCTTGAGATTGCTTTACAAAATAGTAATGCCGATGTAATATCCACTTTAGTTTAGATTGCACAACAGCTTATTCAAACTATTGAAGAAATTGATAATTCGGTTACTATTGGTGATGATGATATAGCTAATGCGGCAGCAAGAGGTAATGACAATTATAAGAAAAGAACGGGAAAACTATTATTTGTATAAGAGTGGGGAATACTCCCCACTCTATTATTAAGGAGGTGCAAAAATGGCACTAACAAAAGGTAAGATTATAATTAATAATAATGAATATGATGTTATGAGCTGTAAAGTAGATATTAACGGATTAGAAGCAAGTGATAGCGGAAGAACAGATGATGGTGTTTATCATTATAATTACATTTATAATAGAGGAAGAACAATTACATTCCAGTTACCGCCAACTACGCAAGAGACGGTAACAGCTCTTTTAAGCGCAGTTGTGGGGAAAACCTATAATTTGACCTATTATGACCCAATCGCCGGAGAGAAGACAATATAGGCTCATACAAAAAGCACAAGTGGTTCGTTATATAGTGGTGTTCTACTGAATGGCTTATGGAGTGGGGTTAGTGTTAAAGCAGAGCAAATAGGCGGTGAAACAGCGTGAAGAATAAGTTAGTTAGCAGTTCTCTTAATCTTACACTATTGGATGCTAATTTATATGGCGGTGTAACATTCCAACAGGAAGTAAATACAGGAAATGATTTTGCCTATGGTGTGGTTGCATCGGCTTCTATCAAGTTCACTATTGATAATGAAGATGGCGCGGCAGCAACCTATATGGATTAGTCCTTTGATTGGTATTGTGAAATGAGTGGCGAAACCGACTATACTTATAAAGGCACATATATAGTAAAAGACATATCCAAAAACGGCAAGAAAGCCACTCTTACCGCCTATGACTGTATTTGTAAATTAGATGCTGTAGCAGATGCTTGGATATCCGGCTTAACCTATCCTATTACATTAACAAGTATGGTTAATAGTATGGGAAACAAGTTAGGGTTGAGTATTAGCGCACTTACGGCAGATTATAGAGGAAGCTATAAAGTCTATAATAACTTTATGACGCGCAATATAACTTATCGTTAGATTTTAGAATATATTGCGCAAATAGCAAACGTGAATTTTATGGCGGATGCTTCTGGATAGAAAGATATTATCTATAAGAGATATACGGAAACCGCGACAACAATAGACAATAGCAAGTATGTGAAATTAACAATTTCGGATTATACGACAGCGCCAATAGACAAGGTGTAGATTCAAAGTACATTTGACGATATTGGTTATATTGTCGGCACAGGCGATAACGCTTATGTGATTACCGAAAATCCGCTGTTCTTCACAAATACAAAGCAATCTACAATTACTTCTATTGCTTCTTCTCTATTGGCTGAGTTAAAGACGATTACTTACACTCCAATGAAATTCAGCACGCTTAAAGATTTTGATATTAATTGCGGTGATATTATCAAAGTAAATAATATTCCTTGCTACATAATGAAGAAGTCTATTAAGCCTTCTGGATGTGAATTTGAGTGTGTCGGCAATAAACGCAGAGATACCCAAAAGACAGAAGTAAATAGCGCGATTACGGCATTGAACAACAAAACGAATGAATTAGTTAGAACTGTAGATGAAACGAAATCGACGCTTACAGAAGTAAAGGGTTCAATGAAAACTATTGAAGATGAGCAAGGTAATATAACAGAATAGATGGCTACATTGACAACTGATGTAAGTGAAGTAAAGCAAACAGCGCAAGGATTGACTTCTAAAGTAAGTTCCGTAGAAACTACTTTGAATAATCTTGATGGTGAAGTCACTACCTTAAAGAGCCGTGTTAGCACGGTTGAATAGACGGTTGATAGTATCACTTCAAGAGTTGAAGTAGTAGAGGGAACAGCCGATGAAGCTAAATCAATGGCGAGTGAGGCGAAGCAAACCGCAAACAGCTTTAGCACTAAAATTACTGAGGTTGAAGAAACCGCAAATAGCGCTAAGACAACAGCCAGCGAAGCAAAGCAGACGGCGAATAGCTTTAGCACAAAGATAACGGAAGTAGAAACTACTGCGAACGGCGCAGCCACTACAGCCAGTGAAGCAAAATAGACTGCGAACAGCTTTAGCACAAGAATTACAACCGCAGAGGGAAACGCAAGTTCGGCGTTACAAACCGCAAGTAAGATTGATTGGGTTATCAAGAGCGGCACAAGTTCAACCAACTTCACATTGACAGATAGAACAATTTCCCTTGTATCTTCAAACATTGATTTAACAGGCTACGTTACTATCAATTCATTAAAAGCCGGTGGCACGACTACCATAGACGGCGGCAGAATTACAACAGGCACAATCTCGGCAGATAGAATTGACTTAACAAGTTTAAAAGTAAGAAATGTTTATAATGATGATAATAATTTGATTTTAACAAGCGCTAGAGGATATATGTATATCGGTGGTGATACAAGCGCTAAAAGAACTGATTATGTATGGTTTAGAACGGGTTCAATATTTTTAAGCGCCATTGGTGATTCCACTATGACTTTTAATATATCAAATAAATATATATCAACCGATGGAACTTGGAAACTTGGCTTAAGCATAAGTTAGGGATTTAAAGAAGCATATATAAATACAATCTATCTTGGTGGCGGTGGCGGCTATATAAGTATGGATGCCAGCAAAAATTTTCTTGTGAATGGTGTAAAGATTACAGGCAGTAGTTCAACACTCAAAGAATTAGCCGATGGTGGTTATAAAGTCACTCTTAGTAGCCAGTTTTTAAAACCTTCAAGTAGTAGTATGTATTTGGGAAGTTCATCAAATTATTGGGGAACAGCATATATTTCAAAAATTTATTTATCTTCAACGTGCTATATTTCAGCTGGTAGCGCAACGACTATTAAGGTTGGCACAACAACAATAGGCGGTTCTAGTAGTTCCAGTAGTTATACAACAATAACACCTTCCAGAAATGCTACCTACGATTTGGGTTCATCTTCTTACTATTGGAACAATGTATATGCTTATGCTTTATGGTTAAAGAGCGGATATAACACAGTAAAACTAACTTGCTATGGTTCTAATGAACTTGCGATTGGTGGTAAGAAAGCAACACACGCATAATAAACAGACAAGGAGATTATAGTTATGAAAATTACATTAGGTAAAATTGTAAATTCTGTAGCGGCTTTAAGAAAGATGGCTTCATAGGATTTATCATTGAAAACAGCTTATGAGACTTACAAGTTGATTAAAATTATGAATGAACATTTGGGTTACTTTGATGAAAACCGCGATAGAATTTGTGAATTGGCAGACAATCAGGATAAGGAACTTAACGAATTGCTTGAAACAGAAGTAGAGCTTGCTGACTTCCAAAAGGTAAAAGTAAGTCTTTCTGAAAAAGTGAATATGTCTGCGTTGGATTTAATGGAGTTGGAGGAGTTTATAGACTTTACAGAATAATTCCAAAAGGAGAAAGATATGGAGACAATTATAGTTGCGGTAATAGGTTTAATAGGCACATTGGCAAGTGTTTATTTTGTCAATAAGAAAACTACGGCGCTAATCATATATAGAGTTGATTAGTTGGAGCAAAAGGTGAACAAGCACAACAACTTAATTGATAGAATGTATAAGGCTGAAAGTGATATAAGGGTAATACAAGAAGAAGTGGATACCTTAGAGCATAAATAAGCTAACTCGGGAAAATCGTCGAAATTTTGATGATTTTCCCGAACATTTGCTATTGACATCAAATATTTTTTCTGCTATAATCATTCTCGTTCCAAGGGAAGTCAACTATGGCAATCAACCAGCCAACTTCGCCATAATCAACTAGTCGAAGTTGAAAACCCCTTGAAAATCAAGCGAAATTTGCTGGTATAGCTCAGTTGGTAGAGCAGCTGATTTGTAAAAATCACAGCAAATTTTGAATTGACAATAAACCCGTCAAGCCTTGATTTTCAAGGGTTGGCGGTTTTTTTATGCCCCAAGTTGCGCGGTTGATTATTGTTCACCACCATAAAAATAAACCATTCAAGAACTGCGCGGTTGATTATAATGGTTGATTTCCTCCATCGAATATTGTAAAATAATGTTTGGAGGTTGAGAAGCAAATGAAAAGGAAGATTCAGGAAAGAAAAACATATGTTACCCTAGATACTGCCTTTAACGAGTTTATCCAACAGAAGGAAGCTAATGGGTTAGCGCCTTCTACCATCCGCAACTACAACTTGTCTTACCATATTTTCTATACCTATAATGAGTTCGACAAGGAAACCCCTGTCACTGAAATTAATAACAACGTGATTAACAAATGGGTTAGCCATATGCGCAAAAGTGAAATTGCGCCTTCCAGCATGAACCACTATTTGCGCGATATCCGCGCGTTTGCTAACTTTTGCGTGAAGCGCGAATACCTTGAAGCCAATATTGAAATTCCACAAGTAAAACAGCAAGAGGAATTGCCGAAATTCTATAGCGATGAAGATGTTGAAAAACTATTAACCAAGCCTACAAGCAATGATACCTTTGCTGAATGGCGTATGTGGGGTATCGTCAATTTTGTTCTTGCTACTGGCGCGAGAGCTGGCACAATTCGCAACGTTAAATTAGATGATATCAACTTTAATGATAATATAATTAATTTAAGCGCGCACACCAAGAACCGCGACGCGCTAACCGTTCCGCTTTCTTCTTCCCTAGGTAATGCATTAAGAGAATATACGCGCAAATGGGGTATCACTGATTATCTATTCCCTAATGTGGGTAACGAGCAATTAACCGATAGCGCATTACGAAGTGCTTATGTTCGCTACTGCCAAGCCAGAGGAGTTGAACAAACTAATATTCACGGCTTGCGCCATACATTCGCACGCTCTTGGATTGTCAATGGCGGCAATCAGTTTAAGCTACAGCGTATTATGGGACATAAAAACTTATCAATGACAAATAGATATGTTAAGCTATTCGCGCAAGACTTGAAGACAGACTATGAAAGCTATTCTGCGCTTGATGTGATTAAGAAGAAATCCAAAAGAACAAGCCAATTTAAGAAGAAATAAAGCAATCCCTCCTAGATTAATTTCTAGGAGGGATTTTCTTTTAGAGTTCATCAATTAAGTCGAAGAAGGATTTCTTTTTAGGAGCCTTTGTAGCAATCAGTTCCGGATAGAATTCCTTAATGAAGTGCTGCTTAATTTCAAGGAAGGTATAATGCCGTTTTGCCTCTTCCGGCTCCTTTGTCTTATCCTGCTTACGTCTGCCGCCTTCATTTACCGGCTTATCAGACAGCGGATATTTGTTATAGGTAATTTCGGCGTTGCGCTGTTCTTTCAGCCAAGCAACCTTACCATTCTTAACGCAGTAGTCGAGAATGAACTGCTGGGTAATGTCCTTAGCCTTTGTGCCGTCCTTAGCGACGAGTTCAACTTTCTCAGCTTTCTTTTCTTTTGCCATAATAACTAACTCCTTTGCTTAATATTTGTTTATCTTGCCTATTGGATTAACTTACATTAATACTATAACTCCAATAGCAAGATAAGTCAAGGATTAATTTATTTTTATTAAAAAATATATTATAATATATATACAAAAGATAAAGAAATTAAAAATAAATTTGAAGGAGATTATTATTTATGTCTAAGTTTTATGTTGAGAAGTATGTTAAGGTTCCTGTTCTGATTGAGGTTGAAGCAGACGATGAGTTTGGCGCGCTTAATAATGTTGCTTATGGAGATTGGGATGGCTTTGAATTTACTGATGATGTTGATGATTGGGTAATTGAAGGTATCAAGGGTAATGAAAGCAACGGCACAAACTATACTACAATTTATGATGAAAAATATAATGAAGTAAGGTATATGTCTAATGAAGTTGCTGATGGATATGTTGAATAATCCAATAGAAGAAAATCCGGTTTGGGTAAAATTTGATAATCCATAAAAAATATTCTATAATATATATAGAAAGTTAAGGATAGCGAAACGTGAATAACCTTTAGGAAAATCAGTTATTCGGCAGCTTCTCACACTGTCTGATTTTGCCGTGACTTCTTATCTTTCTAATAATAATATTTATGGTATAGTTTAGTCAAGTTTACTATACTCGGCAAGTAGATTAAACGCGCCAAGGCTCCTTTTTCTCATTTACATATTCTGAATTATTGTTCCTACCTTGGCGCGCTTACTCTTATGCTCTTACTATTGGAGCCAAAAATTTTTTGAAATTTTGGGACAACGATGATTAATCGATTAGTTTCAAATTTTATATATAGATGTAAGGTAGAAGAAATTTAAAAGCATATAAGTTTTTCTTACTTACAAATGGCATTAGCCAAATTGTTTTTTCCTCTTTTAATAAAATGGTAAGAAGGAAGCTAGGGGTTCAGCAGCCTAGCTTCTTTTTTATTAATTGAAATTGTGGGACAAAAACGTTAAATCATATTAAAAGGAGTTTTATATATAATGAAAGAGAATAGACAAGAGAACATTAAAGTTAGACTTACTCCAACAGAGAAAGAAAAAATAGTCAAATACTGCGAAGCACACAATATAAGCATTAGTGAATTTATTAGAATGGCAGCATCAAGAATATTTGCCGAATAAGCCAATAGACAAACGACAAAGGAGATTATAGTTATGGAAAAAGTGATATTTTCTAAAAAACTAGCGATTGAATTAAGAACGCGCGGTTTTAAGATTATTAGAACTGAGCCTAATAGAAGAAAACCGTAGTATGATTGTTATGTATTTGAATATACAGATGCATTGCAAAAAGAACTTGATAAAATATTTCAATAATTTAGGAGGATGCCAATTATGCCAGTAGCAAACCAATTAATAACGATTTCAAAGAAGCCAAGACATTATGAAAATGGTGATTATTTATAGATAAGCAATCCCGAGTGGGAAAAGGCATTTAGAGAACTATCTTCTAGCGCCTTTGGAATGTGGTTATGGCTTATCAGACACGACGGAACATTTAAAAATGAATTGAGTAAAGTAGCATTTAAAAAGGATTTGGGATTAAGCGATAGCACTTATGAAAGAGCTTGGAAAGAATTAAAGGATAAGGGGTATGCCGTTAAAGATAAAAAGCATAACAACCTTTACTTCATTTTACCAATAGTAGAAGTAAAGGAGGACACCCCCAAAAATGAGGGTATGCAACAGGTTAAAGCCGGAACACCCCCAAAAATGACGAATAACACCCCCAAAATTGAGGGTGAAACACCCCCAAAATTGAATAGAGAAATAAATAAGATAGATAATATAAATAAATAGGAAGAATTATTTGCTAACGCAAATAATTCTTCTTGGAGTGTAATTAGTGGCAGTAATGAGAACACCCCCAAAAATGGGGGTGTTCCGGAAGAACCAGCAGTAGAAAGAAATGGTAGGAGTAAAGAGACGGCAATAGTAATTGATAGAGAAAAATTATGTATTCTTGTTGATAATCAATATTATAAATTGTTAAATGGTAAGTATTATGAAATTGCCGGAAAATTATATACAGTTAAAGACTGAATGGTATTATCATTTTGATAATACCTATTATCAAAATGAATATAGCAACTAGGACAGTAATGATTAATCGCATTACTGTCTTTTTTATATCCAAAAGAGGAGGAAACAGAAATGAATGGATTTCAATAGCAAAAGAATAAAGGTAAGAAGGCAGAGTAGATAGTAAAGGAGCATTTACAATCAAGAGGAATAGAAGTGCTTGATGTTGCCGAAGTGCCTGATTACCAAAAAGTTGATATAGATTTTTTAATAAAGAAAAATGGAAAAACCGCAAGCCTAGAAGTTAAGGCAGATAACCGCATAAGCACAACAGGTAATTTCTTCTTTGAAGCAGGTGCGCAGCGCGGTAATTATTATAGTTCAGGCTGGTTATTAAAATGCCAAGCCGACTATTTATGTGTATATGACACAGCCAATTCGCGCGGTTATATCCTTGACTTCCCCTATACTTGTTCTCTACTGGAACAGCACGCTTAGGAAACTTCTTTCTATGACAGGCTTGATTAGAAAGTAGTTAAGGCATATTTATTTAGATTAGACTTGGCGCGCAAATACAATGCGATTATATATGAATGGCGCGATTAATATTTACTTTGGCTCTTGGTGTCTATAAAAAATTTAAGAGATGTGCAAATATACGCGCAATTAGAAATTTGCTCTGTAGAGCTAACAAGAATTATAGTTACGGAGGTAAAAGTAATGGATAGTGTCGATAAGAAGATGTAGGAACTCGGCGTTGAAGAATGGGATAGGCGTTGGATGGCATTTAGCCAGCGCCTTATAGATAAGTGTGATAAGGATATTGAAATGTTATTAGAAAAATATACGCCAATCTATGGCGGCAAGGAGGAATAGAAATGATTATTGGGATGATTACAGGCGTGATTATCTTTACTCTTGGTATTTTATTTGGTGGCGGCTTAGTTAAAGCTGGTATTGATATTGGTGGTGAAAAGTAATGGAGGAAATTTTAAAGTTATCTCCAAGGGAAAGAACCTTTTGTGAAGCCTATGCAGAGTGCTATAATGCAAAGGAAGCATATTTAATTGCATTTGATACTACTAACCCTGATTCTGCAAGAGCTAGTGGAAGCAGAATGTTAAAGCGTCCCTAGGTTAGAGAATATATAATCCAGCTCCAAAAGGAAGCATTTGAGCGTGCAATGATTACGCCGGAGCGCATAGCAAATAAGCTTGCTGATATAGCGTTCGCGCAAAAAGGCGATGAAACCTATGATACAAAAGCGCAGCTGAAAGCGCTTGATTTATTACAAAAGCAAATGTCTTTACAAAATCAAAATATTAATGCAAATGTAGAGACAACTATTAAAATCAATATAGAAGAATAAAAGGAGAAAATGCAATGGATATGATTAAAGAGAAATTAGCAAAATTAATTGATGTTAAAAGCATAGTTAGCCTTATTATGGTTATTTGCTTTGCGGTGCTTGCCTTAACCGGCGTGATTGTGGCGAGTGATTTCATTAATATGTTTTCTATAATTATCGTGTTCTATTTTACGCGCGAAAATAATATTGATAAGAAGAATAGTTAGCAGTAATGCCACAAATCGAACTGAATTTAAGAAAGAGCCTGTTTGTTCCTAAATTCTACCCTTATCTTTTGGATTATAGCCATAGGTGGGAGTTTTATATGGGTTCGGCAGGCTCGGCAAAGTCTTATTTTATTACATAGAAGATTTTAGTAAGATGTATTAATGAGAGAATTAAAGTATTGGTGTGCCGCCGCTATGGAACTACAATTAGAAATACCTGTTTCAGCCTATTTAAAGATATACTTGAGAAATGGCAATTAACGCCGTTTGTGAAGATTAATTAGAGCGACTTTAGAATTGTCTTTCCTAATGGAAGTGAAATAATCTTTATGGGATTAGATGAAGAAACAAAATTGCTTTCTTTAAACAATATCGGCACTATCTTTATTGAAGAAGCGTATGAGGTTCCGCAAAGTATTGTTGAGTAGCTTAATTTGCGTATGCGTGGTAATGTTCCCAATTAGCAAATATTAATGGCTTGGAACCCTATTAGCAAAAATAGCTGGCTTTATGAATTTTCGGTAGTAAAGCCGCCGGAGAACTCTATTTTTATCCATAGCACCTATAGAGACAATCCATTTTTGAATAAGGCTTACATAGATACGCTTGAAGAACTGTATGTGCGCAACCCCTAGAAAGCGCGTATCTTCTGTGATGGCGAATGGGGTATCAATACTGATAACCTTGTATTCCATAATTGGCGCGTTGAAGACTTTGATGCGCTTTCATTGGCTGCTATTGGATTGGAGCATAGAGCCGGTGCGGATTTCGGCTATGTAGACCCGACAACAGTGATTGACAGCCTGTATGATGCAGAGAACAAGCGCATTTATGTGTTTAATGAGTTCTACAAGCGCGGCTGTTAGCTGGACGAGGTTGCAGCGGCAATGGATGGGATGGATTTGCGCAAAGTGAAAATCTTCATGGATGCGGCTGAACCGCGCAGTATAGACTATTTTCGCAAACAAGGCTTTAATGCCGTTCCATGTATTAAAGGCTAGAATAGCGTGAAAGCGCGCATTAGCTTTTTACAGAACCAAGAGATTATTATAAGCCCCACTTGTCAAAACCTGATAACAGAGTTTGAAAACTTCTCTTATCTACTGGATAAGAAAACAGAGTAGCTAACCGAAGATACTACACACGAATTTTCACACGCCGTTGATGGTTTAGGCTACGCTTATAGTGATATATATACCAAGAGCAAGTTAAAGTCATTTGATAAGGCTTTACTTGGATTATAAAAGGAGGTATTTAAAATTGTTTATAATTGATAAACAAGCAGAATTAACAGAACGTTATATAGCTGATACCATTTAGCAATTTGAATTGAAAGACAAGCCTAGATTAAATAAGTATCTGAAATACTATAAAGGCAATCAAGAGATTATGCAGAAGGTTGCTACGGATGTCGGCAAGCCGTGCAACCGCATTGTTACTAACTATTGCTTCAATATTGTTTAGAACTATCTCGGCTATATAGCTGGCGTAGATATTGCATATAGTTCTTGCAATGATTTTGATGATGTATAGCAAGTGTTAAACTATAATGATGTTAGAACAGAAGATAGTGAATATTTGCGCAATGCTTTAATTTTCGGTAGAGCATTTGAAATTAACTATGTAGATGAAGAAGCCAAACAGCGCTTTAAGGTGTTAGACAGCAGAGAGTGTATACCGATTTACTCTAATGACTTGAATAATGATTTGCTATATGTTATCAGATACTATATAGCTGATACAGTGAATAATGATTAGGATGAATATTATATAGAAATATATGGTAATGACTTTATCCGCAAATATAAAAGCAGTAATGCTTTTGCTACTCTTTCTCTTTTGGAAGATAAGCCTAATATTTATAATCAAGTTCCTGTTACGGTGTTTAGCTTAAATGCGGATGAAGAAAGCATTTTTGATAAAGTAATTACATTACAGGATGCTTATAATAAGTTGCTTTCTAGTGAAGTAGATGATTTTGAAAGCTTCTGCGATGCTTATTTGGTTCTTAAAGGGTGTATGGCTGATGCTGATGATTTGGTAGCAATGAAATAGAACCGTGTTCTTATGATGGATGCCGATGCGGAAGCCAGCTACTTAACCAAGAGCGTAAGCGATACACAAATTGAAAATATGTTAAAGAATATCAATGACACAATTCATAAGATTGCTAACTCCCCTGACTTCAATGATGAGAAGTTAATGGCGCAATCTGGTATTGCTATGCGCTATAAACTGCTTGGCTTTGAAAATGTAAGTTCTAGCATTGTGGCTAATATGACGAAAGCACTCCAAAAGCGCATTGAATTAATCTGTTCTATTCTTGCTCTTACGAATGGCGATAGTAAATGGCGTGATATTCATATTGTGTTTACGCGCAACTTGCCTGAAAACATTACTGATACCGCGCAAGTGATTAACCAATTAAGAGGTATTGTAAGTGATAAGACATTACTTTCCTTGCTTCCGTTTGTTAAGGATGTAGACGCAGAATTAGAGCAAATCCAATAGGAAAAAGAAGCAAATATGAGTATGTATGGTTTTGATACTATGAATACAAAGGATAACACAGATGAATGATTATTGGATTTCACGCGAAATAGAATAGCGTGATGCCATTTTCAATCAGACGATAAACAGCTATAATAGAGAGCTGGTAAAGCAATATAGGCGCTGCTTAGAAGCAACCAAGCGCGCAATGGCTGATTTATATGATGAAATACTTATTGCTTCTGGAAATGATACTTTGCTTGCGAGTGATTTATATAAATATAACCGCTACTACAAATTGATATAGGTGCTGAATAAACAGTTAAAGGCGCTCGGCGCAGATGAAGTAAAACTTACGGAAAAGAAGCTGCTTGATATGTATGCTAAAACTTCTGCTGCTGTTGGAAAGTCAATTAACTTCAATGCGGATTTCAACCAGAAGGCAGCGCACAGGGTTATAGACAATGTTTGGTGCGCCGACGGTAAGCATTGGAGCGATAGAATATGGAAAGATAAAGCAGCGCTTTAGGTGCGCTTGGAAAAAGGCTTGATAGATTGTGTAAGCCGTGGCACAAGCAAAGATGAATTGGTGAAAACTCTTATGGCTGATTTTGATATTGGCTTTAGGAGCGCTGACAGAATCGCACGAACAGAACTATCACATATATAGAATTAGGCAGCGCTTGATAAGTATAATGAAGCTGGCGTAAAGAAATATGAGATACTGGCAGCGCACGACGCTAGAACTTGCGATATATGTAATGAAATGAATGGTAAGGTATTTGAATTAAGTAAGGCGCAAGCTGGTGTGAATATGCCGCCGTTTCACCCTAATTGTAGATGTGCTGTTTTAGGTGTTATAGATGATAGTTTGACAAATAAAAGAAAACTGGATATAATACAAGAGGAAGCGCAAAAGAGAACTAATGAAATTAAATCACAAAAGGATATTCATATTTTTAAATAGACACAGCGCCATTTATAGCACGCAAAAGAAATTACCGGTTTAGATAATGATAAGGCTTGGAAAGAATATGAATAGTTTGCTAGTGAATTTATCAAGAAAGATATTGACGGCGTAAATGTTGATGGCTTTATTAGCAATGAAGGAAGTAAAAGCGGCTGGCTTTACAAATACGATAAAACCACTAATGAATTTGCTATTTTAAGCGCGATGGGAACAATATCTACATATTTTAAGCCTGATAAGGGAATGGAATATTGGCTGAGCGAATTGAAGAAACATAACATAAGGAGTAAGGAATAATGGATAATCCAGCAAAAAGAATGTGTCCTGTATGCGGTAAGCATTTATTTACTGAGCCGATGGAAGAATGTCCTATTTGTAATTGGGGTAATGACATTGTTCAGGAAGATAATCCCGATTGGAAAGGGTGCTTTAATTTTATGAGTTTGAATGAAGCGAAAAAGGCTTACAAAGAGGGAAAAGAAATTATCTAAAGAACGCTGTTTTTCAGCGTTCTTTTTCTATGATATAAGGAGGTTTTTAATGTTTAAGATTAATTAGAAAACCAACAAAATTAGCATTACCAAAGGTGATAATGCATCTATCAAAGTAAAGGTATATGATAGCAATGGTGTCGAAAGAGAAATATTTGAAGATGATGTAATTACTTTAACAGTTAAAAAGACAGCTGATAGCACGTCTGTATTAACCAAAACGGCAGACAAAGGCGTAATTAATTTAGTTCCCGCGGATACCAAATCGCTTGCTTCTGGAACATATGTATATGATATTTAGCTTACTACTTTTGGCGGTAATATTTATACCATTGTCCCTATCTCTTACTTTGAAATTGGCTAGGAGGTAACGCAATGATTGACTTATATGGTGTCCTCCAAGAGCAGGAAGTAATTAACGGCAATATTGGGTTAGGCGTTGACTATTACAAAGGCGAAACAGGTGCGCAAGGTATCCCCGGTAAGGATGGTAAAACGCCAATTAAAGGTGTTGATTACTATACCGATGAAGAAATAGATGCTATCAAAGATGAAATTGCCAAAGAAGTAACCGTTGGCGCAAAGGGTGAAGATGGTAAGAGCGTTTATTAGATTGCCGTGGATGAAGGGTTTGAAGGCTCGGAAGCTGATTGGTTAGCCAGTCTTAAAGGCGCAGACGGAAGAAACGGTATTGATGGTATAAACGGCACGAATGGTAAAGATGGCACGAACGGCGTTGATGGAAAAACACCTGTAAAGGGTGTAGATTACTTTACACAAGAGGAAATCCAACAGATAGAAGATAACGCAGCCGATAAGGTTGATACCGCTGGATTTGCTAAAAGCGCAGACTTATC
>ERZ808258.272-NODE-272-length-22983-cov-17.016661_pt1 | contig 22983 bp, 23 predicted proteins | sample MGYA00521280_ERZ808258 | MGnify/ENA primary metagenome ERZ808258 (study PRJEB31516, sample SAMN03275585) | gut metagenome | biome: mammalia-associated habitat; material: feces | host: Papio cynocephalus | place: Kenya | collected 2012-07-19 ...
TTGGCTGGCAGCGGAAAGCCGCTTAGCCTTTATCTCAAATTTTAACGAACTATTGATGTAGTTTTTCTTACATCAAATGTGATTTTTTTTGGCGCTCGGGAAAGGACGGGCGGTTATGGTTTTGCTATAATCGTACTGGCGTATGGCATACGCCCTAAACATTACCGCCTAAACCGCACGGCGCAAACAATGCAAACCTTCGCGGCAATGTGGCGAAACAGCGCAAGCCTGTCCAAATTTTAGAAGTCTCTTATCCCGAACTCGCGTAATTATTAGTAAATTTGCGTGCGGAAGACTATATAATACAGAGCATAAGATGAACAAAAACCCTTTTCGCGGTTTGGGTGTGGCTTTGGTAACACCTTTCAACACAGACGGCACGATTGATTTCCCCACATTGGAAAACCTTGTGGAACGGCAGATTAACGACGGCGCGGACTTTATCTGCGCCTTGGGCAGCACGAGCGAAGTGCCGTGCATATCGCCCGAGGAGGCCGAGATGATAAAGGCCGCAGTCGTGAGGAAAGTGAACCGCAGAATACCCCTGCTGATAGGAATCAGCGACAACTGCACCGCACGCCTCGTGGAAACTGTGAGGAATGCTGACCTTGGCGGTTTCGACGGCATCCTGTCGGCCGCGCCTTCGTACAACAAACCCTCGCAGGAGGGCATATACCGCCATTTTTCCGCTCTTGCAAAGGCTTCCAAGCTCCCCATAGTGCTTTATAACATTCCCGGGCGCACCGGGGTGAACATAACGGCGGAGACAACCTTGAGGCTCGCGCGCGAGTTTGGCAACATAATCGCCATAAAGGAGGCCTCGGGAAACATAACGCAGATTGAGGACATAATGCAGGGAAAGCCCGAAGGTTTCGACCTGCTCAGCGGGGACGACGCAATAACCTACGAGCTGATAGGCCTGGGGGCGGTTGGCGTTATTTCGGTAATAGGAAACTCGCTTACAAAGCTCTTTTCCGGAATGGTACACCTGCAGCTCGGCGGAAAGGAGGCCGAGGCACGGGAGATACACCGAAGGCTCAACACAATGTACAAGCTTATGTCGGTTAACGGCAACCCGGCGGGCATAAAGGCGTTGCTGTCGATAGAGGGCAGGGTCAACGATGTCCTGCGTCTGCCCCTTGTGCCGGCAACACCGCAAACCCACGAGGAACTCAAGGAAGCGCTTGCCGCGCTGAGGCAGCGGGAAAATTGAAAAAGGAACATAATCAAAAAACAAACAACATGAAAAAGAACTTACCCAATGTGTCCGGGCGCGGAAAAAGCCTTCTGCTCGCATTTGCTGCGGCAATGACGGTGGCGTTCTCCGCACAGGCTGACGACAAGGTGAAGGTGGGCAACTTCTACTACTATCTGGACGCCGAAAGCAAGACCGCCGAACTTGCACCCACCGATAAAACCACGGCATACGCCACCGGCAGGCTGTCAATCCCCGGCTCCATATCCTATGATGGGGAAGCCTACAGCGTTACCGCAGTCGGCGACTACGCATTCTCCTTTTGCGACGGAATAACAACCGTCTCCATACCGACAACGGTTATCCGCATCGGCAACGGAGCGTTCCAGGGATGCAAGAAAATCAACACGGTGGCTTTCTCCATGTCAAAAGTCGAGGAAATAGGCGACGCCGCTTTTGAGGGATGCGAAACCCTCGGCTCAATCACGCTTCCCGCCACGCTCAAAAAGCTCGGCGCATGGGCTTTTGCAGGATGCACGGGGCTGAGAACGGCAAACATACCCGCCGGCGTGCAGTCCATAGGGAAAAATGCCTATATGCGCTGCACCGCAATGAGCGCGGCGGCGTTCCGCTGCAAGCTCTCCGAAATCCCGGACGGTATGTTCGGCCACTGCACGTCGCTCGCAAGGGTGACAATGCCCGACTCGGTAAAGAACAACATAAAGAGAATTGGCGTGGGCGCGTTCTACGACTGCCCCAAGCTCACGGCTTTCGCTTTCGGCGACTCAATTGCCAAAATCGACGCCTGTGGCTTTATGAGCTGCACCTCACTGGGCAAGGTTTCGCTCCCCGAAAGCGTGGGGCATATAGGACACGACGCTTTTTCCGCCTGTCAGAAGATGACCGAAATCAACATCCCCGCAAATGTTGACAGCATAGGAGACCACGCATTCAAGGATGCGCACGCCCTGAAGCAGATAGCAATGAGCGACTCCGTGAAGTATCTCGGCGAACAGGCTTTCGCGTATTGCAAGAGCCTGACAAGCGCGAAACTTTCGAAGCAAATCACGGAAATTCCTTTCAAGGCTTTTGCCGGATGCACGAGCCTCACGGACTTCACCCTTGCAAAGGGCGTAACAAGCATCGCCGACTCCGCTTTCCAAGGCACGAAATGCTTCGACTCCCTGAGAATTTACAACGCGACCACTATAGGCGACTACGCCTTTGCCGACTGCGGGAACATCACATACGTATATATGCCCGAAAAGGTGGCAAAGCTCGGCAGCTACGTTTTCAAGGGCGACTCGATAAGCCAGTTCTTTGTGGAATGGAACAGTGCGCCGACAATCAAGAGCGGGTTCTTCACCTTCTGCGACACGCTTTTCATCCCGCAAGGCACATACTACAAGTTCCGCACAGGTTGGAAAGAGGCAAAGAACATAAAGGAATATGACAAGACCGCAACGGGAATAAACACCCCGGTGATAAACAGGCGCGATGACGAGGACGGCGCATACTACACCGTGGACGGCATAAAGGTCGTCGAACCCAAGAAGGGCGGGATATATATACACAACGGCAAAAAGGTGATAATAAGATGAGGGCAATGAACATGAAAAAAATGCTGACAGGCGTTATTCTTTCCCTGTCCGCCATATCCGCCGCGTTTGCCGACAAGGGGGACGGCAAAGCCACATTCAGCAATCCCATAATACCGAAATCCGTGCCCGACCCCACGGTAATTAAGGCCGATGACGGTTATTTCTACCTCTACGGCACGGAAGATACGTATAATATGCCAATATACCGTTCGCAAAACCTTACCGACTGGACTTTCATAGGCACGGCGTTCACCGACAACACACGTCCGCGCACTGTGAAGCCGTTCGCGAAGAAAGGCAAGATGTGGGCTCCCGACATTAACTACATAAACGGACAATATGTGCTTTACTACACAATAGGCCTTTGGGGCGAAGAATGGGACAGTGGGGTCGGCGTGGCCACTGCCCCAAGCCCCGAAGGTCCTTTTATTGACCACGGCAAGCTTATCGACTCGCGAGAGATTGGCGTGCAGAACTCAATCGACCAGTTCTACATCGAGGACGGCGGCAAAAAGTACCTTGCGTGGGGTTCGTTCCACGGAATATACATCATACAGCTCACCGACGACGGACTTGGCATAATGCCCGGGGCGCGGAAGCAGAAGATTTGCGGCAACCAGTCGGAAGGTTCTTACATAATAAAGCGCAAGGGATACTACTACTATTTCGGCTCGGTGGGAACTTGTTGCGAGGGGGCAAAGAGTACATACCACGTGATGTATGGGCGTTCCAAGAGCCTGTTTGGCCCGTATCTCACAAAAAGCGGCGAGCGCATTCTCGACGGCAAGTACGACACGCTCATAAAGGGAAACGACTTCGTGGCAGGCCCGGGACACAACGCCGAGTTTGTTGAGGACGACAAAAAACAGACATGGATTATATACCACGGCTACCTGAGGCAGGAGCCGAAAAAGGGGCGCATGGTGTTCATGTCGCAGGTGAAATGGAAAGGCGGTTGGCCTTATGTTGACGGCGGAGTGCCGGCAAAGAACGCCCCCGCGCCGTATTTCAAAAAGTCGAAGAAAAAGTAAAAACAGAAAACTACCCCAATCCAAAGGAACATGAGAAAGATATTTTTTGCAGTCGTAATGGCATTGGTCGGGACGCTCACATCGTCTGCCGAGAACAACGCCAAGAGACTGACATTCACCAACCCGATAATAAAGCAGTCGATTCCCGACCCGACTATAATAAAGGCGGATGACGGTTATTTCTATCTTTACGGCACAGAGGACACGCGCAATATGCCAATCTACCGTTCGCGCAACCTTATTGACTGGACATTTGTAGGCACGGCGTTCTCCGAAGCCACGCGCCCGCGAACCGTAACCCCCTATGTGGGCTACAAAAACAGCAGCGGCAACACCGTGAACGCCATGATGTGGGCGCCCGACATTAACTACATTAACGGGCAATACGTGCTCTACTACGCAATAGGCGTGTGGGGCGTGGAAAACAAGAGCGGCGTTGGCGTGGCAACATCCGAGCGTCCCGAAGGCCCGTTTGTTGACCGTGGCGCAATGTTCACGAGCGAGACAATCGGCGTGAACAACTCCATCGACCAGTTCTATATCGAGGACAACGGCAAGAAGTACCTTGTGTGGGGTTCGTTTCGCGGAATATACATCGTGCAGCTCACCGACGACGGGCTGCGCGTTATGCCCGGGGCTACAAAGCGGCAGATTGCCGGGGGGCTTATGGAAGCGTCCTACATATACAAGAAGGACGGCTACTACTACCTGTTCGGTTCCGCCGGCTCATGCTGCGAGGGGGCGGGCAGCACCTACCACGTGGTTTACGGACGTTCGAAGAGCCTCTTCGGGCCTTACGTGAACAAGTCGGGCGGCACAATGCTCAACAACCAGGCTGAAACCATGCTGAAAAGCGACTCTTTCGTTGCCGGTCCGGGACACAACGCCGAGTTTGTTGAGGACGACAAGGGGCAGACGTGGATTATATACCACGGCTACCTCAAAGAGGAGGCCGACAAGGGACGCTGCGTGTTCCTCGACCAGGTGAAGTGGGACAACGGCTGGCCATACATGGAGGGCGGAGTGGCATCCAAGACATCAGACGCTCCCTATTTCAACAACTGACGCAAACATAAATTTACAGACTAACATACAAACGGTCAGGGTTCCGCAATGCCGGGACCCTGATTTTTGTGATAAATCGGAAATATGGCATCATGAACGGAATTTACACATTATTGCTCCTGCTGCTGAGCAATGTTTTCATGACACTTGCGTGGTACGGACACCTTAAGTTGCAGCAGACAGGCGTCAGCAGCCGTTGGCCGCTGATAGGGGTCATAGCGTTTTCATGGGGGATAGCCTTTTTTGAATACTGCTGCCAAGTACCCGCCAACCGCATCGGCTTCGACGGCAACGGCGGCCCGTTCTCGCTCGTGCAGCTCAAGGTGATACAGGAATGCGTGAGCCTTGTGGTATTCGCCGTTGTGGCAAACATCCTTTTCCAAGGGCAAAGCCTCCACTGGAACCACATCGCGGCTTTCGTGTGCCTCGTGGCGGCGGTTTATTTCGTGTTCATGAAATGATGCGCCAAGAAAAAAACGCCGTCCGCCGCATTGCAAGACATACTGCTTTCCCCAGACGCAGACCGCAAAAGTCGTAAAAAGATGCAATGTACTGACTAATAGTATTTTGCCTAATTTCGAAGGGTGCAATGTAATGTTTTGTTTCCCAGAGGTTTGCGACGGCGCAAAAAAGGTCTGATGTAGTTTGAATTATGTCTGATGTAGGAAAAATTACATCAGACATAGTTTTTCCTGCGTCCGATATAGTTTTTTTATAATAAAACATTATCGGGAAAAGTTTTGGGGCAAAGGAGATAACTCGTATCTTTGTTGCAGGGAACTCACAAAACTTTATGAAAACAATAATCACGGCAATAGTAGTAAGAATAGCAACAATATATAATGCGTGCGAGGCTTTCTTTTCGACAAGAAGGAGGAGGCCGGAAGAGGACGTGGCGGAAAAGGAAAACGAATGCGGCCCGAAATACGACAAAAGTCTGGAAAAGCAGGGGACAAGGGATTTGTGCATAGAGCTGCTGAAACGTTCGGAGTTCAGTTTTGAGATAAACGAGGAGGATGAAATTGTTGTTCCGTTTGATGAGGATTTCTCGCTTTTTATAAACACGAGCAACGAATCCTTGTTTGTGAAAATTTGGGACTGGAATTGGGGCGACATTGACGCGGATGACATTGACGGGATGTCAGGATGCCGGCGGCTGATAAACGAGTTTAACGGCAAGAAGCTGTCTTCAAACCTGTTCTACGTTTATGGCTTCAATGATGCCAACAGGATGTATATGGCGAGTTGCATAAAATTTTTGCTGATGCCGGAAATTCCTGAAATAAAGTCCTACTTTATTGACCATATATCGACTTTACTGTATTCCCACAAGGAGTTTGCGCAGCGGCTCGAACAGTTGAGGGCAAACAACACTAACAAACAGCAATAAATACAATGCAATGAAAGTGGTTCTCATAGTGGCGGCTTTGATTTTGGCTTTGGCTCTCATGATATTTGCCGGTTATAAATTGCTTTCCCGGAGAAAAGGCGGCAAGCGGGAAAAGGAAGTGGCGGCAGATGATGGGGCGAAGGATTTGCATACGCGGGATTTGTGCTTTGAGGCGCTGAAACGCCTTAACTGCAATCTGGTGGAAAATGACAGGAACGATGACATTGTTTTCAAGTACCAAAATGAGTTTTTTACAATAAACGCGGTTGACGACTCCATGTTCATACATATTTGGGACTATGGGTGGGAGGAAGTTGACATGAGCGATATAGACGAGCTTTCAAGGTATCGCCGCGCAGTGAACGAAATGAACTGGCATCTGCTGACTGTGTTGTGCTACACCTGCGACGAGGAAGAGAAAGACGGCAAGAGGCTCATGCACATACACAGTTGCATAAGCATTCCGCTTGTCCCGGAAATACCGGACATAGACTCTTTTTTCGCTTACATTCTCGGGCATTTCTTCTTTGCCCACCGAAAGTTCGGGTTGGAGCTGGACAGGCTCAGGAGCAGGAACGAATGAAAGGCTGCCGTATGCGTGGCGGTCAGAAAGCGAGTTCGGGGGCTTCTGCAGGGGCGTATGTGCTGCGTATGCGCCATGCGGCAGGATAGGCGTTGTTGAGGCGCGAGCCTACATTGTTTGCAAAGCCGAGCGGAAGGTTTCGGTATGAAACCGTAACCCAGCCGCGTGGTGCGGCAACTTGCAGCGCGAGGCTTTCGCCGCGAAGGTATTTTATGGCATCGGCGTATTCAAGGCTCACGTCGGGGAACGCCCCGCCGGCAAGGCACGTGCTGAATGCAAGTGCGGGGGCGGGAATGTATTGCTTTTTCGGTTTTCGTGCGGATACGGAGGATTTTGCAGGTTTTTCTGTGCAAACCCGCACGCCCGCGCTTACCACGTTCAGGTTTTGCGATATGGCGGCGTAGTCGTCTGCAAACTTTTTGCGCAGGGCGGTTATGCCGTCTCTGGTGTTGTAAAAGTTGAAATCTTCGCGGTTGCCAATCCATTCCGCGTACTCTCCGGGACGCACCGTTTGCGCTGTCCTTTTCGCGACGCGCCTTTCAGGGGACGGTGTGTCGGCGGTCTTTTTCAGCAGCGCGAGGAAAAAGCCTTCGCCGCGTGCTTTGTGGGGGAAAAAGTGGTACACCGGCAAATTACGCCCTGTGGTGTCGCCGCAAATGCGCCAGTTGTCATCCGTGGCAAGGCCGATGATTTCCGCGCCAAGCTCTTTGGCGGTGAAACATACGTTGTCCTCGTCCTCGTGGCGGTTGAAGGTGCAGGTGCTGTATATAAGGCATCCGCCCTTGCGAAGCGCGGGCCAGATGCTGCGCAGGATGCCGCGCTGCCTCTCCACGCAGTTCTCCACATTTTTCAGGCTCCATTCCGAACGCGCCGCCTCGTCCTTGCGGAACATTCCCTCGCCCGAACACGGAACGTCTGTGGAAATAAGGTCGAAGAAGCCGTCCAGCCCTTCAAAGTCCTCGGGAAAGTTTGACGTAACCACTACGTCGGGATTTCCCCACTTTGCCAGGTTTTCTGCCAGCACCGCCGCACGTTTGGGAAGCGGTTCGTTTGCTACGAGAAGCCCGCCCGGCATTGTGCTGCGCAGCATGATGCTTTTTCCGCCAGGGGCGGCGCAAAGGTCGAGGGCGCGGTTTATTTCCATGTTTTTCAGAACGTGGCTTAGGGCGCACTCAACGAACATAGACGACGGTTCTTCCACGTAGTAAGCCCCGGCGTGCATCAGCGGGTCAAAGGTGAAGCGCGGGCGGCTCGCGAGGTAGAAGCCGTTTGAAGCCCAGCCCACTTTTTGTGCGCTTGCCGGGAATGTTTCGCCAGCCTTTCGTATTTTTCCGGGGTTGGCGTGAATGCTTAGTGTCGGCTCTCCGCTTAGCGATGTGAGGAACTCCGCGCTTTCGCTGCCGAAAAGCGATTTTGCCGTGCCGAGAAAATCCTTAGGAATGTCGGTGTTCATTCTTTGTGCGTATTGTTCAGTTGCGCTTTCGCGTGAAGCTGACGAAATCGAACGGCTTTTCGTTTTTCTCGTCGGCTTCGTGATGCTCGCGTGCCGTCTCGTTCCATTCGCCGAAGTCGGTTTCGGGGAAAAACACATCGGCGTTTTCCGGCGTGGCTTTGACGCAGGTCAGTTCAAGCCGCGTGGCGAGCGGACAGGCTTCGGCATAGACAGACGCGCCTCCTATTACGAACACTTTCTCGTCCTCGGCGCAATGTTCCAGAGCCTCGTCAAGGGAACTGTAAACGTCGCAGCCCTCGAAATGGCTGACAGTGCGGCTCACGACTATGTTGCGGCGGTTGGGCAGTGCGCCCTTGGGCAGCGACTCAAAGGTTTTGCGCCCCATGAGTACCGTGTGGCCCGTGGTGAGAAGCCTGAAATGTTTCAGGTCTGCCGACAGGCGGTAGATTAGTCTGTTTTTGTATCCTATTGCGCGGTTTTCAGCCACCGCTGCTATTATTGTGATTTCGGGCATATATTATATGATGTGCGTCAGGTGGTATGTTGTCATACCGATACGGCGGCCTTTATGTGCGGCCAGGGATTGTAGTTCTCGAGTTCGAAGTCCTCGAACTTGAAGTCGAAGATGTTTTTCACCTCCGGGTTAAGCCGCATTGTGGGGAGCGGGCGCGGCTCGCGCGAGAGCTGGAGCTTTGCCTGCTCAATGTGGTTCAGGTAAAGGTGGGTGTCGCCTGTGGTGTAAACAAAGTCGCCCGGTTCAAGCCCAGTAACTTGCGCCGTCATCATCAGCAGGAGCGAATAGGACGCGATGTTGAACGGAACTCCCAGGAATGTGTCTGCGCTTCGCTGGTATAGCTGCAAACTCAGACGCCCTCCCGCCACGTAGTATTGGAACAGTATGTGGCAAGGCGGCAGGTTCATTTTGTCGAGGTCGGCAACGTTCCACGCGCTTACTATTATGCGGCGCGAGTCGGGCGAGTGCTTTATCATTTCAACGGCGTTTGAAATCTGGTCTATCGTGCCGCCGTTGTAGTCGTGCCATTTGCGCCACTGGTAGCCGTATATGTGTCCGAGGCCGCCGTTTTCGTCTGCCCATTCGTCCCAAATGGAGACATTGTGGTCGTGGAGGTATTTCACGTTTGTGTCTCCGCGCAGGAACCACAGCAGTTCGTATATTATTGATTTCAGGTGCAGCTTTTTTGTGGTGAGAAGCGGGAAGCCTTTGGCAAGGTCAAAGCGCATCTGGTTGCCGAACACGCTTATTGTTCCTGTGCCTGTGCGGTCGTCCTTGCGTGTGCCTTCGGTGAGGATGCGGTCGAGGAGGTCGAGATATTGTTTCATGTTGGTTTTCGTTTTTACATTTCGTTGTCGCGGTGGTTGCGGTATATCATGTAGTCGCTGATGCCTATGCACAGAACCACAATTCCGCCCAAGGCGATAATCGTGAGTCCCGTGAGCAGCGAGAACGCCGTAACTCCGCCGCCTATGCAGATGTTGCGTATGGCGTTGTCGCGGCGGTGCAGGCAGTGCCGTTTTTCCGTCTGCCGTTTTGTTTCGCCGTTTTCCTGTGTGCCTTCACCGGGGGCGGCGGCTGCGGTATGCCGGTGCAGGTCCTCGTTGCGCGCCTTGCGGCGGTTGCGCAAAACATACCACACAAGCAGGGCGGCGATGAGCAGCGGGAAAAGTATTATAAGGATGAACACCAAAGTCATTCCCGCCCCGGCTATCCCTATCATGGGGAATATCCATTTCAGCGACGGAAACAGGAATCCGCTTTCCGTCTCATCGGCAAAATTGTCGAGCATCTTGACAAATCCCTTGGGGATGTGGGTGGAGACAACGTAGTCCGCCGTGTCATCAATTATTGTGTCGCTCACAACGGTTACTGCCGTGGCGGAATTTATGCCCGTGGTGTCGTCGGGCTGCGTTGCCGCACGGCAGTTGGCTGCGGCAAACACAAGAATGAGTGCAAAAAGGTGTTTCATCCCGAATGCTTTGTTGGTTTATGCAAAGGTAGTCAAATTATTTTGCTAAATTCGCAAGTGCATAAAACATATCATGATGAAAAGGACGGTAATCGGCGCACTGTCGCTTGTTCTTGCATTTGGCATGGGCGGCAATGTTTCTGCGCAAAAGACAAAGGGCGGGGTGTTCGACCTCGCGGGTTATACGCTCAAGGACGGCGGAGCTTTGAAAAAGGGTGTTGAGGAGAGTTTTCAGGGCTTCGCCATACACAAGGGCTATATGGTTGGACTTTATAACGGCGGCTTTGCCTCGCTCTACAAGGTTCACCCCGACGGCACGTTCGTTAGACTAAGCACATTCCCGCTCGGAAGCAATTCGAAGTACAACCACGCCAACGTTGCCAACTTCGGCGTGGAGAAATACCAAAAGGGCGATGTGTTCCCGCTGCTGTATGTTTCGCAGACCAAGACAGACAAGGAGAGGAACCTGACCGACGCCTGTTTTGTGGAGAGGATTTTGCCCGAGGGCAAGGCGGAGCTTGTGCAGACCATAGTGCTCGACAACCACGACGAATACTATGGCTGGGCTGTGCAGTGGGCGATAGACAAAAAGCGCAAGCGTCTGGTAGGCTTCGGCAACACCATAAACAACACCGACCCCAAGAACAATTTCCGCATAATGGTGTTCAAACTCCCCAAGCTCAAAGAGGGCAGGGTCGTGATATTGAAAAAGGAGGACATATTGGAGAACTATCTCATTCAGGACTACGACAAATCGTTCCCCCACGTACAGATAGGGCAGGGCGGCGTTATTGCCGGCAACTGTCTCGTAATGCCCACGGGTGTGGGTTCACAGCAATTCCCGAGCGTTATATATTCGTGGGACTTGAAGAACCACAGAATGGTCAGCACGGTGAATATGCAGGCGGAAGTGCCTTATGAGTTCGAGGACTGCGACTTTTTCCAGGACAAGATGTACATACAGTGCAACGAATGGCCGCAGGGAAGAATGAAGATAATGGAATGGAAAGACAAGAAATGAGGTTTGCGCCTCGCTTCTTTTGTTTTTGTGGAAATATGCCGTGAGGAAGCGCCCGGCATCCAATCAACCAATGAATTGCAACTCCGTATGGGCGTATTGCATACGCTCTGAATTGCGCCGATTATGCAATTTGGTATGGCGGTTTGCGGTGCGGTTTATGCGGCATCGTACAGGGCGTATGCAATACGCCCCTACAAACGGCGCAAAACCAATACCGCTAAAATTATATTTGATGTAGGAAAAACTACATAGGACGTAGAAAAAATTATGTCTGATATAATTGAAACTACATCAGACCTTTTTTCCGTTTTTTCAAGTCTTTGAAAAACAAGAACTTATATGGTTACTTTGGGGAATGCTTAATATTTTGTAAACCAGTGGCTTATAGAAAGGTTGTGCTTGTGCGCAAAAATGGGATAACAAAAAAGTAAGGCGAAGAGCCTTACTTTTTGTTTTATGCGGTGTCTGCAATGTTCAGCGGTTGCCGTACATACGCTCGTAATACTTCTGGTAGTCGCCCGAAGTAACCTCGCCAATCCATTTGCGGTTTTCGAGATTCCACAGCACGGTTTTCTCAATTCCCACTGCGAAAGTGGTTTCGGGATACCAGCCGAGGTCTTTCTTAATCTTTTCGGGGTCGATGGCATAGCGCAGGTCGTGTCCCAGACGGTCGGTTACGTATGTAATCAGGTCGTAGTTAATCCACGAAAGGTCATCACTTTTCACGAGCAGGCTGCGGAACTCGGGACGCTGCTCCATTGTGCGGCGTATGATGTCGATAATCAGGCGCACTATGTCGATGTTCTTTTGCTCGTTGTGCCCGCCCACGTTGTAGATGCTGCCGTCGGGCGCGTTGTCAATCACGAGGTCTATCGCCTTGCAATGGTCGTCAACATACAGCCAGTCGCGCACGTTCAGCCCCTTGCCATATACGGGGAGCTTCTTGCCCTCGAGGATGTTGTTGATGATTAGCGGTATCAGCTTTTCGGGGAACTGGTATGGGCCGTAGTTGTTCGAGCAGCGCGTGATGCTCACGGGGAAGTGGTATGTGTCGCGGTATGCGCCCACGATGAAGTCTGCGCTTGCCTTCGACGCGCTGTAGGGGCTGTGGGGCGAGAGCGGGGTTTCCTCACGGAAGAAGCCCTCCGCGCCGAGTGCGCCGTAAACCTCGTCGGTTGAAACCTGGTGGAAGCGCACCCCCTTGCGCCATGTGGGGTATCCGCCCGCGTCCTTGCCGGTGTTCCACGCCTTGCGTGCGCAGTCCATAAGGTTCTGCGTGCCGAGAATGTTGGTGGTGAGGAAAATCTGCGGGTTTTCTATGCTTCGGTCAACGTGGCTTTCGGCTGCGAAGTTCACCACAACGTCAAAGTTGTGTTCCGCAAAAAGTTTCTCAACGAGGGCGCGGTCGCAAATGTCGCCGCGCACGAAGAAGCACCGCCCGTTGTCGATGTCGTCCTTTATCGTGCCGAGGTTTCCGGCGTATGTCAGCGCGTCGAGCACCACGATTTTTATGTCGCCGTGCTTGCGCAGCATATACTTGATGAAGTTTGCGCCGATGAACCCGGCGGCTCCTGTAACAAGATATGTTTTCATGTCTTTCTGCTTATAGTATGTTATGTTTCGTACAAAGTTATACATTTTCGCAGACTAAAGCCGGATTTATCAGGCAAACATTAAAATTGTGCGCATTCCGCGTGCGTTTTTGGGGCGCGTGCCTGCTTTTGCGGCGGAAATGCGGCGGCGTTTGCGCGGAAAAGGCTAAATTTACACCATGAAAACGGTAACAATGACACTTACAGGCAAAATCATCTCAAACATCATCAGGACGGCAATGCCGCTTTTGGCGGCGGTGTCTGCATTTTCGGCTTCCGCACGCAATGCGGCAACATACGGCGAGGACTACACCGCCCCCGACAGTTCACTTATAACCCACGCGGTGGCAAAGGAGTTCCCCATGGAGGCAGAACCCACGTTCAAGGTTACGGTGAACGGCAGGAAAGTGGGGCTTTACAACGACCGCAGCCATTGGGGCGGGCTTGTGAACTTCGGCAGCTTCGAGTTTAAGAATGGCAAGGAAATCACAATACGCATCACATACGCCAAGGAACTGAAAAGCTACGAGGTGCTCCCCATAAGGCAGCTCGACCTCCTGTCGGTGAAGAAAAAGGGCGGCAGGACAATTGAGATAAAGACCGCCCGCGCCGACCAGAATATCACAGTGCTCGTGAACGGCGAGCCGAAAAAGGACGCGCTTCACCTTTTCTGCAACAGCGTTGACGCAAAAGCCCCGCTTGTTCCCGACCGCAAGGGCTATCACCGCTATGAGGACATGAAGCTGCACTATTTCGGGCCGGGCTTTCACGACCTGAAGAAGATTTTCAAGGACAAGGACATGCTTGTCCTTGACGACGGCTGGAGGGTTTACATTGCCGGCGGCGCGGTGCTTTACGGGCGCATAGGACTTTGGGGCACGAGCAAGGGTACAAAGGTTTACGGCCGGGGCATGGTGTATAACGACACAAAGAACCCGCGTGTGATTTTCGAAGCAAACAACTGCAAGGGCGCGGACGTGGAGGGCGTGCTTTTCCACTGCCACCGCCCGGGAGTTTGGCAGGTTGTGATTAACCACTGCCAGAACGTGGAGTTCAAAGGAGTGAAGATACTTTCCACGAGATACGCCTCAACCGACGGGCTTGACATTGTGAACAGCCAGCAATGCGCCTTCCTAAACACGTTCATACGCGCAAACGACGACGCAATAGCCATAAAGGGGCTTGACTCGCGCAAACCGGCGGAGTGTCCCCCAACGCGCAACATCACATTCTGCGGAATGCAGCTTTGGAACGACTGCAACTGCGCCATGGGCATCGGCGCGGAAAACCATTGCAGCCTCTACGAGAACATTCGCTTCATGAACAGCAGCATATTGTTCAGCTATGACGACCCTGACTATCACACGGTGCTCGATGAGCGCGCCGCAATGACGATATGCAGCATACACGGCACGTATTACCGCAACATTTCATACGAGAACATAGATGTTTACCATTGCGAGCGTCTCATTGCGGCGGGCTTCCAACCTTCGTTCTGGTTCGGGGCTTTGCCCGGCGACCAGACCACCCCCGGCGGAATGCAAAACATAAAATACCAGAACATAAACTCGTACAACAACAGCGGCAGTTCGATCGCGAACCAAATCCACATTTACGGCTGGGACAAGGAGGGAACTCCGGCAAAGAGCGTTGACGGCGTGGTGTTCGACAACGTGAACATTGAGGGCAGGAAGGTTTCCTCGCTGTCCGACCCCCATTTCCTGCTCGGCCCCAACGTGAAGAACGTGGAGTTCAAATGACCTGTGGGGCAAGGGTATTTTCATTAACTTTGCAGGGACTACAAACATGCTTCCGATGAGAATAGACATTATAACCGTTCTGCCCGAAATGCTCGAGGGATTTGTAAACTTGTCGATACTTGCCCGCGCACAGAAAAAGGGGCTTGTGGAAATCCACGTCCACAACCTGCGCGACTACACCGAGGACAAGCACCGCAGGGTTGACGATTATCCTTTCGGCGGCTTTGCGGGAATGGTGATGAAGTGTCAGCCGATAGACGCGTGCATATCCAGGCTGAAAAGCGAACGCCACTACGACGAGATAATTTTCACCACGCCCGACGGGGAGCAGTTTGACCAGAAAATGGCGAACGACCTGTCAATGCTCAAGAACATTATAATACTCTGCGGGCATTACAAGGGGGTGGACTACCGTGTGCGCGAACACCTTGTAACCAAAGAGGTGAGCATGGGCGACTTTGTGCTTACGGGCGGGGAGATTGCCGCTGCGGCAATGGCGGATGCCATAACGCGGCTCGTGCCCGGGGTGCTGAGCGACGAGCAGAGCGCACTTTCCGACTCGTTTCAGGACAATCTGCTCGCCGCGCCGGTTTACACGCGCCCCGCAGACTACAAGGGGTGGAAAGTGCCAGGCATACTGCTGAGCGGGCACGATGCCAAAATAAAGGAGTGGGAGATAAGCCAGTCGCTCGAGCGCACTAAAAGGCTGCGTCCCGACTTGCTGGGGGATTAATCTGTGGCTTTTACGCAACTTGTTGATTTATATAGAATTGTTTGCTTTATAGGAGAAATGAATAAGCATTTGTCTTTCAGAGGATTGTATATGGCGTAAAAAAGGTCTGATGTAATTTGAATTATATCAGACATAATTTTTCCTGTGTCCTATGTAGTTTTTCCTACATCAAATATAATTTTAACGGTATTGGCTTTGCGTCATTTGTAGGGGCGTATTGCATACGCCCTGTACGTTACCGCATGAACCGCATTGCACGGGCATTAAAAAATCCCGTTCCCGGCGCAATGGTGAATATGCTTTGCCGGAAACGGGACAGTGGCTTTTTGTGTGTTTTCGGGGAGGGTGTATTTTAATCTTTCATTTCGTCAATCTGCTTCAGTATTCCGTTGAGGCGTTTTTTGGACTGCCTGTAGTTTATTATCCCCATGACTGTGGCGATGACACCTCCCGTGAGGCCTCCGGCAACAAGTCCGCCGGCAAAGTCGGGGCGTGCGCCTCTGGTGGCGAAGTGGAAAAAGCCGGTGAGCCAAAAGACGAGGAACGGAACGGAGAATTTCAGCCAGTTGTCTCCGAAGCGTTTGTATTTCACTATTTTCTCAGCCACGGTGAGCAGGTTGCCGTTGAGCAGGTTCTCGGAGACGTAGCGTTTCAGCGAGAACAACGAGGCCGCCATTGCGGACAGGAAGAAGATAATGGTGATGACGGTGAACCATAAGGGGAGACCGAGGTGCGGACGCAATGCGCAGAACAGCGGTATGGCCAGGGCTGCCATGATGATGCAGAGGCGTATGTTTTTCCTCTCCTTGCCGTAGCTTGCGTTCATGGCGCGGCGCATCAGTTTTTCGTTCACAATCTCCTGTTCCCTGAGCAGGGACTTCAGCTCGCACATTTCGCTGCGCATTTGTTCCATTTCGTGTGAATAGGTTGCTTCCATAATTATAGCGTATAAGTTAATCGTTGGGCATTTGTTTAAGTTTTTCGCGTATTCTCGTGAGGCGCACCGACACGTTCTTTGCCGAGATGCCGAGTATCAGGCCTATCTCCTCGTAGCTCATGTCCTCGAGCCACAGCAGCACAACGGCGCGGTCGAACGGCTGGAGGCGGGCTATGCGCCTGTGGAGCATTTCCACCTGGCGTTCCCTTTCGCCTTTCGCGTCGAAGAGGTCGATGTCCATTGTAAGCGGCACGGTGGGGCGGCTGCGCTTTTTGCGGTCGAGCGATATGCACGTGTTCAACGCCACGCGGTATATCCAGCCTTTTATGTTGCTTTCGGCGTCAAAATCGGGCATTCCTTTCCACAGGTGGATGAGTGTTTCCTGGAACAGGTCCGCCACCTCGTCCCTGTCGTGTGAGAACATATAGCATACGGTGTAGATAGTGCCTTTGTTCTGCCTCACCATCTGCTCAAAGCGTTTTTGTTTGTAGTCCATTGCTTTTGTTGTTGTGATTTTACCATATAAACGCAAGAGTGTGTGCCAAAACTACAACACATCGCGCTTTTTTTGCGGAAAAAGTAAAAAATAATGCCGCACCTGCAACAGGCGCGGCATCCCTTATGTCCGTTTCCCTTTTTAGTAGGCAAAGAGGGGGTAGTTCTTCATCGTTTCCACAACCTTGGCCTTCACGCTTTCGATGACCTTTGTGTCTTCGGGGGCGTTGAGCACTTCCTCTATGAGGTCGGCAATGAGATCCATCATGTCCTCCTTTGCGCCGCGTGTGGTTATTGCGGGGGTTCCGAGGCGTATTCCCGAAGTCTGGAACGCGCTGCGCGTGTCGTAGGGCACCATGTTCTTGTTTACGGTGATGTTTGCAGCGACAAGGGCGTTTTCAGCCACCTTGCCGGTGAGGTCGGGATATTTGGAGCGCAGGTCAACGAGCATGGAGTGGTTGTCAGTTCCGCCGCTCACGATGTTGAAGCCTTTCTGGATTAGCTGGTCCGCAAGGCGTGCGGCGTTCTTCTTCACCTGCTTTGCGTATTCCGTGAACCCGGGCTGCAGGTTCTCATTGAACGCGACAGCCTTTGCGGCGATGACGTGTTCGAGAGGGCCGCCCTGTATGCCGGGGAACACTGCGCTGTTGAGTAGTGTGCTCATCATCTTCACTTCGCCTTTCTTCGTAGTAAGTCCCCACGGATTCTCGAAGTCCTTGCCGAGAAGTATGATTCCGCCACGCGGGCCGCGGAGGGTCTTGTGGGTGGTGGAGGTTACGATGTGGGCGTATTCGAGAGGGTTGTTGAGCAGGCGGGCGGCTATAAGCCCTGCGGGGTGCGCCATGTCAATCATCAGCAGCGCGCCAACCGAGTCGGCGATTTCGCGCATACGCTTGTAGTCCCAGTCGCGGGAGTATGCCGAGCCGCCGCCGATAATCAGCTTGGGCTTGCACTCGTGTGCCTTTTTCTCCATGTCGTCGTAGTCAACGCGCCCGGTTTCCGGGTTGATGTTGTATCCTACCGGGTTGTAGAGCACGCCCGACGTGTTCACTTTCGAGCCGTGTGAGAGGTGTCCGCCCTGGTCAAGGTTCAGCCCCATGAAGGTGTCGCCCGGTTTCAGCACGGCGAGCAATACTGCGGCGTTGGCCTGTGCGCCCGAGTGGGGCTGCACGTTAGCGTATTCCGCACCGAAGAGTTTCTTCACCCTTTCTATCGCGAGGGTTTCCACTTGGTCAACAACCTGGCAGCCTCCGTAGTATCTGTGCCCGGGATACCCCTCGGCGTATTTGTTTGTGAGGTAAGACCCCATGGCTTCCATTACTTCGGGGCTTACAAAATTTTCGGAGGCAATGAGTTCCATTCCTTCGAGCTGGCGTTGGTGTTCAGCTTCAATTAGCTTGAAAATCTCCGGATCTCTGTTCATTTCTTCTTTTGCGGTTTATTGTTTCGTTTCTGTATGTCCTTATTTTATTAGCTTGCCGGGGTCGATTGTCTGCTCCTTTTCGCAGTAGTGGCAGCGTATGTTCCCCTTTTCCTTGTCTATGACCTTGAACCTCGTGGTCATGGGCTCGTGGTTTGTGATGCACTTCGGGTTTGCGCATTTCACTATGCCGTGAAGCTCATCGGGCATCACCACCTGCCGCTTTTCGCACACCTCGTATTCCTTAATCACGTTCAGGGTAACGTTTGGGGCTATCACCGAAAGTTGGTTAAGCTCCTGGTCGGAGAAGTAGCGGTCGCTCACCTTTATGATGCTTTTGCCGCCCTTCATCTTAAGGCTGCCAACGTTGTACCCGAATATCATTTCGCTTTTCAGGGTGTCGAGGTGCAGGAGCGACATTACCTGAAACAGCTTGTCCGAGGGTATGTGGTCTATTACAGTCCCGTTTCTGAGCGCGGGGACCATTATTTCCTGCTTGTTTGTTGTCTTTCCCATGATGTTGCGTTCTTTGGGTTCACATTAGGATTGTCTTGTCGTTGCGTATGTCGTCGAGCGTAAAACCGAGCGAGCGGCATATAAGCGCTTCGCGGGTGTAAAGCCCGTTTTGGGCCTGCTGGAAATAATATGCGTGCGGGTCGTCGTCAACATCGGGCGCAATTTCGTTCACTCGCGGCAGCGGGTGGAGTATCTTCATCGTCTTTTTGCACTTGCGCAGCATTTCGCGGCGCAGGATGTACACATTTTTCACGCGCTCGTATTCCATTAGGTCGGTGAAGCGTTCGCGCTGCACGCGGGTCATATATAAAATGTCTGCGTCGGCGATCACGTTTTCGTTGAACTCCGAAGTCTCGGTGTACTCTATGTTGTTTTCCTTGCAGAACACCTTGTATTCCTCCGGCATCTCAAGCACTTTCGGGGCTATGAAGTGGAAAGTTGACTTGAAGTGCCTCATGGCCATCAGCAGCGAGTGCACCGTGCGCCCGTATTTGAGGTCGCCAACAAGGTAAACCTTCAGTCCGTCGAGCGTGCCTTGTGTTTTTTTTATGGAATAGAGGTCGAGCATGGTTTGTGAGGGATGCTGGTTCGCGCCGTCGCCAGCATTCAGTATCGGGCGGCGCGAAACTTCGGCGGCGTAGGTTGCCGCCCCCTCAAGGAAGTGCCTCATCACAATCACGTCAGCGTAGTTCGACACTATCTGTATTGTGTCGTTAAGCGTCTCGCCCTTGGATGTAGATGTAACCTTTGGATCGTTGAATCCCACGACTTTCGCCCCGAGGCGCACGGCTGCCGTCTCAAAGCTGAGGCGTGTGCGCGTTGAAGGCTCAAAGAAAAGCGTGGCGACAACCTTGCCGTTAAGAATGTTGCGGTTCGGGTGAGCCTCGAACTCTGCCGTCATTTCAAGCAGGTGCTCGATTTCCTTTTTCGGAAGGGTCTCTATTGTAACCAGGTCCTTGCCTGTCTTCCTTGCCATGGTGGTACGGTTTTATGTTTGAATGCAAAATTACTACAAATTTCTTAGGCGCGGAAATAAGCAATGGCAAAAAGGGACGGCGTGTGCGGCTCGTCTGCCAAAAACTGCATTTGGTCGATTTTTACTGCGGATGTGCGGCGTAACTCTTAAACTTTCGCTTATTTTACACCGTCTAAGTTGCGAAAGCCCCGAAAATGGGGGTGAAAAAACTAACAACAAACAGACAAAGTGAACATGAAAAAGATTATTTTTGCAGTGCTTGCACTCTCGGTGTTCTCGCTCAGCGGGGCGTTTGCTCAGGAAAAGGCCAAGAACGGACAAAACCGCGAGGAAATGCGCAAGGCGATGGTGTCGAAACAGGCTGGGAGGCTTGTCGAGGAAATGAAGCTCGACGACTCCAAGGCCGCCGACTTCAAGAAACTGTTCGAGGAGTACAAGAACAAGGAGATTGAGCTGGCATTTGCAGGAAAAAGGGAAAATGGCGGCTCAGACAAGGCCGGCAAGCGGGAGAAAGGCAAGCGTGCCGCGATGACCGACGCGAAGGCTGACAGTCTGATGAACGCATCGTTTGAAAAGCAGGAAAAGGAACTGCAACTGCGCAAGGAGTATTACGCCAAGTTCAAGGCACAATTGGGCGCGGCAAACGCATACAAGGTGGTGATGCCGCGACCGCAGATGATGCCGGGAATGAACAACCGCGCTAATGGGCGCGGCGGCTTTGGCGGAGGTCCGCAGGGAAGACCCGAAGGAAACTTCGGCGCACCCGGCGGCATGGGCGGGGACTTCTGACGCCCGCAAGTGCCGGAATTGGCGCTGATTTTAATGTAGAACAATCAAGGTTTGTGTGTATTTTTCCGCTCCGCTTTCGCCGTGATGGTGAGGGCGGAGCTTTTTTTGTTTACATAAATACCCGCCAATGAGCGGCAAACCAAAATTAATTGCTACCTTTGCAATCGGTAAGGAATAAACATATCCGCGTGAAGATAAAGGATGTCATTGCGACCCTTGAGCGTTTCGCGCCTCTGCCGCTGCAAGACGGCTTCGACAATGCAGGCTTGCAGATTGGACAAACGGAGGCGGAAGTTTCAGGGGTCTTATTGTGTTTGGACGTAACCGAGGCTGTGGTGGACGAAGCCGTTGCCTGCGGGGCGAACCTCATTGTGGCGCACCACCCGCTGCTTTTCCACGGGCTGAAGTGCATCGCCGGGCGCAACACGGCGGAACGCTGCGTTGTAAAGGCGATTGAAAACCGCATAGCCGTGTATGCCGCCCACACCAACCTCGACAATGCCCGGGGCGGGGTGAACTACAAGATTGCCGAAAAGCTCGGCGCGGCGGTGGAGTGCTTTCTCCAGCCCAAGGATGCCGAAAGCGGCAGCGGGGTTGTCGCCGTTCTTCCGCAACCGCTTGGCACGGCGGAGTTTCTGCAAAAGGTAAAAGACGTGTTTGGTGTGGAAAGTCTGATGCACAACAGTTGCAGTTTCGACCACGGCATTTCCAAGGTGGGAATATGCGGCGGCGCGGGGGCTTTCCTCCTGCAAAACGCCGTTGCCGCCGGCTGTGATGCGTTCCTCACGGGAGAGATGCACTACCACGACTGGTTCGGACACGAGGACGAGATACAAATTGCCGTGGCGGGGCATTACCAGACGGAAAAGTTCACGACGGAGATTTTCTGCGGCACAATAAAGGCGGAATTTCCCGCATTGCGCGTGGACACAACCGAAACAGAAACAAATCCAATAAAATATCTTTGAACAATGATTAAAGAAGTGAACAAGGACTCCAACGAAATGACAGTGGAGGAGAAGCTCAGCGCCCTTTACAAGCTGCAGACGCTCATGTCGGAAATCGACAAGATTAAAAGCCTTCGGGGGGAGCTTCCGCTTGAGGTGCAGGACATAGAGGACGAGATAAGCCGGCTTCGCACCCGCAATCAGAAAATTGAAGACGAAATAGCTTCGCACAAAAAGAACATTGCCGCGCTGCGCGGGGGGATAGAGAAATCCCAAACGTCGATAGACCGCTACAAGGAGCAGATCGACCACGTGCGCAACAACCGCGAATACGACACGCTGAGCAAGGAGATTGAGTTCCAGTCGCTCGAAATAGAGCTGGCGCAGAAAAAGATAGGTCAGGCTGGCGCGAAGGTTGAGGAACTCAAGGAGGACATCGCCAGGAACAACGCGCAGATAGAGGAACTAGAGGACAACCTGAAGCACAAGAAGTCGGAACTCGACGGAATTGTTGCCGAGACAAAGGCGCAGGAAGACGACCTCCGCTCAAAGGCTCTCGACGTAGAGGAGACCATAGAGCCGCGCCTTTTGAACGCCTTCAAGCGCATACGCAAGAACAGCCGCAACGGCTTGGGCATTGTTTACGTGCAGCGCGACTCGTGCGGCGGATGCTTCAACAAGGTCCCGCCCCAGCGCCAGATTGACATCCGTATGCGCAAAAAGGTGATTGTCTGCGAATATTGCGGGCGCATCCTCATCGACCCCGAACTTGCAGGTGTGGAAACTCCCAAGGTTGAGGAGGAGAAGCCGAAGCGCAAGGCACGCAAGACAACGGTACGCAAGGCTGCCGCAACAAAGAAAGCCAAGCAAGAGGAGGACGAAAAGCCCGAGTTCGAGGCTTGATTTGAGGGGCATTCCCCGCAACGTCAGCGCAATAGGGAGTGTGTGGCGCATGATGCCGCCGTTCCCTCCTGCAAACCGCAGTTTGGGCATTCCCGCCCAAGCTGCGGTTTTTGTTTTGGCAACGGCTCGCGGTGTGGTTCGTGCGCTGGCATGCCATACGCCCCTGCAATTGGCGCAAACCCTCGGCCGGTTATTTCTCCCCAGACACCCAGGAAACTGCATGGGACATGGGAAAAACTATGTCTGATGTAGTTTGAATTATGTCTGATATAATTTTTCCTGCATCGGACATAATTTTCGCCGTTGCAAAGTTCTGGAAAACAAAAACTTATATACTTTCTTTGAAACAAGGACAATTCTTTGGAAACCAGAGGGTTGTGGAAAATCCGGGCATTCCGCCCCCTGTGGCATCAAAAAAGGAAAAACCGCAACTTGGTTTGTCTTGCCTAAGTTGCGGTTTGTGCTGTTTGCATTGCGGCTGGCATCCTGATGCGCCTCGCCTTTGTTTTGAGCCTCTTGTCGGATTCGAACCAACGACCCCGAGATTACAAATCACGTGCTCTGGCCAACTGAGCTAAAGAGGCGGGTGGG
>ERZ808258.273-NODE-273-length-22959-cov-4.081034_pt1 | contig 22959 bp, 23 predicted proteins | sample MGYA00521280_ERZ808258 | MGnify/ENA primary metagenome ERZ808258 (study PRJEB31516, sample SAMN03275585) | gut metagenome | biome: mammalia-associated habitat; material: feces | host: Papio cynocephalus | place: Kenya | collected 2012-07-19 ...
TCTTAATGCTCCTGCTAATACTAAAGTAGTTGCCCCAACAACTACCATTTTTTTACTATTATTGATGAACGCATTTTGTTTTTCTTTTAATCTTGCTCTAGCTTCACGTTCCATATTTTCTCTTTCAAACATATTTTCTATTTTTTTATTCATACACTTTACCCCCTATATTAAATTTAAAATTTGTTCTTTTTCATTATTTATTTGATTTTTTATTTTTTCTCTATCTTGATCATCATATTTATAACCATCAGTGTATGTGTAATTATTAATACTATCAATTTTTTCATTTTCTACTTTAGTTATAATTTCTTTAGTTGTCATTCCTTTTTCAATACCTGCTTGTTCAAATATATACATAGTACCTTTATAACCATATTGTACAGAAGATGCAAATATCAATTCTTTCATTGCTTTATTATTCATATCTATTCCATATTTAGATTTTAAATCTTTCATTGTATTTTCTACATAAGTTATATAAAGATATTGGAATTGATAATTTTTCATTTTATCTTCATCTTGTCTAGCTGCAGTTTGCCAACCAGTAGTAAAAGTTGTAGTCCCAGGACCATTGACATTACCAAAATATTTTTGATAAAATTCAGGATCTACTTGTTTAAAATAATCTGTTACATTTTTTACATAACGCAAACCAGATTTAGGTGAATCTGTAAATTCTCCTAATCCATAAGTGTTACATACACTTACATTGATTTCCCCGTTTTCTTCATATCTAACATATCCTTTACCATAATAATCAGATTTTCCGTTAACTCTATTATTAAAATAAACGTCACCGTAAGTTTGTTCAGCAGAAGCAGCTTGTATAGTTTTTGATGCTTTTTTATTGTCTTTTTTTACTGTTTTATTTTCAACTTGTTTAGTTTCCCCTGTTTCTATTGATTGTTGCATAGATGCAATATTATCGTGTAATACTCCATTTTGATGTCTAGTATAAATAATACATCCTGTTAATAACAATATTAATGATAATACAATACCTATGACCATCTTTTGTTTTCTTTCTGAAAACGTAGTCATTATTTGATTCAACAACATAAGGCATTCTAATAATTCATTTATTATCCATTTTATTATCATGAATCCCATTTTAAATAATTTAGCAAATATTTTGAACGTTTTCTTAACTAAAGTGAAAGCTAAACTTGGTATAGCTTTCAATGCTTTTATAAATGCGTTTTGTTGATTTTTATTAATATCTCCTGATTTTCTGTTGATTTTTCTTTTTTCCTCTTGATTCACATACTCATTAAATTTCATATACAATTACCCCCTTATTAATTTTATTCAATTATATAATATATAATTGAAACTTACATGTTTTTCATGAGGAACATACAAAAAGAAATCTTAAATTAATTAAGATTCAAATTATAAATATTACTCTTTTTTTTATTACAAATTTGTTAGATATCTAATGAAATTTTAATTTATAAAAAAAAATATAAGCCTAGTAAAAACTAGGCTTATATCTTATATTATTTCTTTATCATATCGATAATTTCATCTTCTAAATCAATTCCTTTAATATCTATATAATCATCTATTTCTCCATTCCACACTTCATCCACTTCTTCTCCTTTACAGAAGAATAACGTATATTCGTGTTCATCATCTCTATAACGTCTTCCTGAATAAATGCATTTTATTATTCTTAATTTTCCATCATTTGGTATTTTTAATAATTTTACATCCCAATCACCAATACGTCCAGCATCCCCATCTGCTCCATTACCATATGCCAATTCTTCAATATCATCACCTAGTAAAATAGAGATAGAACCACAACCCCTTCTAGTATATCCTTTATAAGAATCTATTATTACATATATAAATGGTTCAACATTTTCATTAATATTATAGTTAATTCTTGGTTTTCCTGATTTTGATAAACCTATTGTTAGATCAGAATGTTTTCCTTCTTTAAAATATCTTCTATTTGGGTTTTCTCTTTCTAAAAGTCTTTTAGGAACTGGTAATGCGAATAATTTTCTTCCTCTACCTTCTTCACCCAATTCAACACATTCTAATTTTCCCCATTTCATTTCTCTTTCCACAACTTCAAATTTTTTGTTTAAATATAACATAATATTACCTCCAATAATTTTATTTCAATTATATAATATATAATTGAAATATGTATGTTTTTCATTTTATTAGTATGTATATATTCATATAAAAAATAACAAGGAACATAGAAAAAATAAGGCAGGATGTAAAGTCCTACCTCTCAAAACTAAATTAAAATTCTTCACCACGCAACATGGCAAGTATTTCTAATTCTAATTCTAAAGCTTTAGTTTTGGCTTCTGTAGTTGTTGAAAATCTTCCAAATTTTTCTAGAGCCACGATTTCTTCTTTGTGGTATATTGTTTCCATTGCTATTTCTTCATATATGCTTTCCATGTATTTTTTTTCTTTCATTTTAAAACCCCCTGTATAATATAAAAAGATATAAGACATAAACCATTTTACATCTTATTCACAGATATAATATAGTAATGAAATCTCATGAATTACAGAACGATAAAAAAAAGATATATGAGAAACTCATATATCCTTAATTTTTCTTTAATAAATCTATTATTAGTTTATCACCTATATTGGGCACAGCATATTCAGAATTAAGTTTTATAATTCTACCACTTAATGTCCAATCAGTTTGAGCTAACCTACCTTTTGTTGGATGATATACATTTATTGTATATATTTTATTCTCAACACTAGGAGTTGTTATCGTAAATTGAGTTTGATTTGACATTGTACATAAAATGGTTTCTTCTATCATTTCACAAGTAGAAATGACATCAGTAGCATTTATTATTGGTCTTCTAAAAGATTGTAATAAATCAACCCATTCACTAGATAATATTGTACCAATTTTAGGTTTATCAACTGTAGCTACGTATATATGATGTGTACCATCATCATCTTGTTTATATACTTTTTCATCTTTTTTGTATTGTTTAGTCGAACTATAATCAGTAACTTCTTCTATACCTCCGCATGTAATAACATCTAATAAGAAGGTTATTAGATTATCATTATCTAATTTATATAAAGCTTTTTTTATATATTCTATAGAACTCATATAAATCACCCCTTATTTTTCCATGTTAATGTTTCTGAATTTTTATTTATTGTTCTCCAATTATGTTTTTGTAATATATTAGCCATAATTTTATTATTTGTCTTTGTTTTAGCTAAATCTCCAGGTTTACAAAATTGTTTTAATAACTTATTACATATACCTTTATTTCTATACTTAGGATCTATATATAACATATCCAATAGATTTTTATCTTTATATAAAAATCCTATAATAGAACCTTCATATTTAATCATCACAAAATTATTCATTTTACAATCATCTAATTTATAATCTATAGCAAGATATTCTCTATCTTTTTTAGATATATTATCTATAAAATCTAATAATTCTTCAAATTCATAATCTTTTCGTACTCTTTCATTATCATATTGAAATTCTTCAAAATAACATATAGATTCCATAATATAATTTACTCTATCATTAAAATTATTTTTCATTATCATCACCGTTTTCTTTATTTTCTATATTTTCTGTAGTACCATTACCTTTAGTAACTATTTTATTAAAATCACTATATGCTTTTTTAATACATTTCATTGAATATACACATATTTTTTCTACTATTCCTGTATGTGTTTTTAATAAACTAGTAAATTGTCTAGATGTTTTTTGATCCATTTGTCCTGCTCTAAATTGTTGATAAATATCCATATCCGTTTTTTGCATAGTAGATCTAAGATCATTCTTCCATCTTTCTATGTTATTAACAGTATCATTAGCACCTAATAAATAACTAGATACTATTTGCTCGTTTAATTGCCCTATAGTTATTTTTATCTTTTCATTTTTTTTAATAAAACAAGCATATGTTCTAGCTTTAAGAGCTCCACCTCCAAGAGAATCTATATCAAAAGCTCGTATTACTTGTTGTTTATAATCATCCATACTTGGATTCTTAGCTTTTATACTATTATTTAATATACCAGTAGCTTTACTTATTAATTCATTAGCATTAGCCACACCATTTCGCATATTTATATAATTATACACTTTTATTTTCTTTTTATGTTTATTTGGATCGACAAATATTTCTTTTATTAATTTTTTGTGATTTAAATTTCTAAATCCTTTAAAAAAAGCACTCATTGCATCTTTAAGTCTAGTAAACCATTGTATTAATATTCTAATCATATCAGCTATAGCTTTTTTAGCATCAAAATTAAATCGCTTATCATTTTCTTTTAAATTATCTTTATCATTATTTGCATTAGCATTTTTATTATCATTATTATCTTCTTCTAATAATATATCTATTGATTCACAAAGATAATCTAATGGGTCAAAATAATTATATGCTATAGATTCCATTATTAAATTTTTTTCAATAATTAAATCATTTATATTAGTCATCTACAAATCCTCCTTTATATTTAAAACCATTGGGTTAATATAACCCAATGATTCTAAAAATAATATTTGTATTATAGAAATTTCTTTTAGTCATTTCTAGTTACTCTCTTAGCTCTACCTACAGCTAATGAAATTTTATTTACTAAAACTGCTAATGTTTTTACTCCTGTACCTAAAACTCTTTGTGTCATCTTATTTGTACTTTTAGCTCTAACTATTATTTTATCTGTTTGTTCTTTATTAGCATCTTTAAATCTTTCAATATTTCTTTGCATTTCTTTATATGAATCTTCTAAGCTTTTTTGATAACTTCTTAATTTATCTAAACAATCTTTACCAACTTCTTCACTATAAGAACCATATATAGGATTTTTAGCTAATTCTTTTAATGTTATTTTTTGTTCTTGATTACCATCTAAAAAGTATGATTTAGGATCAGCATCAAAATATTCATCAGGTTTATTTGCTCTTAATGCATTTTGACAATCTTTTATTAAAGAAGCTACTGCTTTTTTAGCATCTTTTAATTTTGGTAATTTAACTACATTATCAGCATCCGAAGTTGTTTTCGTTTTACTAGATCCCGATTCTGCTTTTTTTTCACTATTTGTTGTAGATGAATCTGAAGATGATTTCTTTCTACCTTTACCACTAAATTTATCAGCAACAAAACTTATTAATTTACTAAGCCATCCTTTTATCATTTCATATAAAGCTTTTAATTTTTCTACTATACCTCCAACAACACCTTCAGTAACAACAACATTATGTTCTTCTAGAATCAATGGATTAAAATAACTCATTGATTCTATTATGATATCTTTTTCATTGAATATATCTTTTATATTTGCCATGATATATCTCCAACCTCCTTTATTTTATTAATAATCTTATTAAATTGTTCTTATTATTATCTTTTTTTGCTTTCTTTATGATAAACCATTTAATTCTGTTTCACAATCTTTAATTCTTTGTGTTGCATGTGCTATTTGTTCTTTATATAGCTCCATGTAATCTTCTTTCATATCTTGTAATTTAGCTTCTTCTGATCTTAATACGGAAGCATTGTTACGTGTATCTACGCTATATTTTGATCTTAAACTACCTATTCTATCAACATAACCAGATAACATTGTTACTGCTCCTTTTAATACTTGTTGTGTTATTTGATTAACTCCTTTAGCTTTATTTAATATTTTATCTGCTTCATTTTTATTTGCCACTGATATATGAGTCGCTCTCTGTTGTAAAGCATTATATGTTGCATCCACACTTTTTTCGTATTTTCTTAATTGATCGACACAGTCTTGACCTGCATCATAATTGTAAGAAGCAAAATCTTTATTTTGTAAAAAATCTCTCAATAACATATCTAATTCTCTATTACTTTTAAGAAAATACATTTTTATTGTTTTTCCTCTAAAACTTTCATAAGGATTATCAGTCATTATAGCTTTTTTACAATCATTCATTATATCATTTATAGCACTTTTTGCATTTTTTAAATCTGGAACTTTAAGACGTTTAACATCATATCCTATTTCATTATTTTTTAATTTAGCTATTTTATTTTCTTGTTCTTTTATTCTTTTTGGTAAACTTCCCATTCTCTTTTTAATTTTTTCTATATCATTTTTACATTCTGTTATATTATTTCTTAATCTTTCTTTTTCTTTTTCTATTTCTTGTAACATTTCTTTCTTTTTTTGCTCGTCTTCTTTCTTTTTCTTAATAACTTCTGCTTTTTTAGATACTTCTTTTGCTTTTTTAGATACTTGCTCTGTTTTTTTAGATATAGTATCATTCAATTTTTTCAATTCATCTTTTTCTTTTTCTAGTTGTTTTGTTTTTTCTTGTAAATCATTTAATGTGTCTCCAGCATTTTTATTTGCTTCCTTAGCTCGTTCAACACTATCGTTACTAGTACTAACTTTTCCGCCTTTTTTACCTCTACTAAATTTACTTGCAATGAAATCGATAAGTTTTTTTATCCATCCTTTTATCATTTCATATAAAGCTTTTAATTTTTCTACTATACCCCCGACAATGCCTTCAGTAACGACAACATTATGTTCTTCTATAATCAATGGATTAAAATAACTCATTGAATCGATAATACAATCTCTTTCTAATAATATGTTATTTATATTATTCATGTTAATTCACTCCTATCTCTATCATTAATTTTGCTTGCTCCATGGCTTTTGTTACTACATCTGAATAATGTAGAAAACATTTTATTGCTATACCCATTGTTTTTTGGGTCATCATATTTATTCCTTTTGCTTTTTTTACTAAAGCTTGTGCTTTCTCTTGATTAGTTTCTTTAACTGCTGCATTGTGTAAATGAGTATATTCATTTTCCAATGCTTTTTTATATGCTCTAAGTTGATCAACACAAATTTTTCCACCTTCATCAGTATATGATAGATAAACACTATCTTTTATTAATTTACTATGAGATATTTCTTTTTCACTACCGATAACAAAGAATTTACGTATCGCTTGTTCATCTTTAGAAGCATAACTACCTGGGTCTTTTTGTTTTAATGCTGTTTCACATTCTCGTTTTATATCAGAAATAGCTTTTTTAGCATCTTTTAATGTTGGTAATTTAAACATTTTTAAGCTTTTAACAGGACCATCATCTTTTAAAATCTCATCCATTTTTTTACTATTAGGATGATTTTTTAATGCATCTTGTTGTTTTTTTTCTCGTTTAGCTAATTCCTTTGTAAAAGAACTTTTATCTTTTGAGTATACATGTTTAATTACTAATTTGGCATGAGCGATTCTTCTTTTAGAAAAATATCCATCTTTTATTAACATACTTAAAACTTTATCCATATACGATTTATCCCAATGTTCCTCATTTCTATCATAACCTTCTTTATTATCTTCATCATATAAACCTTTTATTCTATGAGCTATTCTGGTCATATTATCATAAGTCTTAAATGATAAATCTGTTAATAATGCATCTTTTAGCATTATTCTAAGTTTTTTAACATTTTCTTTTTCAACTGCATCATAAAAAGCATCAGATAAACCATTATTTCCATTATCATCAGATTGATTATTATTTTTCTTTGTTTTTGTTGATTTATCATCAGAAGAAGATTTTTTATTTTTTTTTCTTCTACTAAATTTACTTGCAACAAAATCGATTAATTTACCTATCCAACCACGAATCATTTCAAATAATTTTCGTATAGTTTCCGCTATATTGCCTATTATACCTTCAGTAACAATAGCATTATGTTCTTCTATTATTAATGGATTAAAATAACTCATTGATTCTATTATATTATCACGATTATCTAAAATATCGTCTATATTATACATATCCTTAGCCTCCTTTATAATTTATAAACAGAAGTAATATTATCTACATCAACTAATTTAAGTTTATTATCTTCAAAAATAATATTATTATTGTTATACATAATACTACTTTGAGTATTCATTATATTATTGTATAATCGCATAGGTATATAATTTTCTAATATTACACTATTATTATTTCTAATCGCTCTAGCTTTTAATAAAGAACTAGAAGCATTTATCATGGATAAAGATATCTTATTTTCAAATAAACTTAATATATAAATATTTCCATCACTTGTACGTATTGCTTGGGTTGGAGATTCAAATTCATCAGTTACATTTTCTAATTCAACATTATTTCCATTTACATAACATTTATAATTAACATTAGTAACCATATCATGTAATTTCAATGGACCGATAGTTAAATTAGTAGAACTTCCAGTATAAGAAGTAAATTTAAGTTCATTATTATCTATTGAAATAGAATACATATTTCCATTTTTATCTGTAATTTTATCAATAATATCTTTAACTAAAACTAATTTACCATTTATCATTATTAAAATAAATTCATCATCATAATTATTATATATAAATAATTCTGTTTTGGCATTAGTAGGAGCGGTTGTTATAGCATCTATTTGTAATATATCATTATCCATATATAACATATAATATTTTCTAGTAACAGCATCTTTTAAATATACCACTTTATCTATTTTAACATCTTTTTCCATATATGAACGATATGTTACAACTTGATTATCTTTAACACCTAAAGAATATATATTATCGTCACTACTACGCAATAATATATATTTATCATTTATGTTAGTTATTTTTTTAGTAACTATATCACCATTACCATTTGCTGATAATGAAAATTTAACTTTATTTTCAGATTCCATAACAAAATCTCGGCTTATAGTATAAGATAATGCTTTATTATAAATATTATTAAATATTTTTTCTAACACAACGCTCGTTCCGTTTAATTTTATATTATACCAACCTTTAGATGAATATAATAATGAACTGATATTATATAATATCAGTTTATCAGCTTCAGTTTTTTCAAATATCAGATTACCATTAGATATTTTTCCTATATAATATTCACCATTATTATTTTTAAGATATAAATAACCTGCACCTAAATCATAGTATTCATGAGAAGATGATATCTGATTTAATGTTATTGATTCATTACCTCTATTTCCTGTAACATCTAATAAATATTTATTACCGTTTGTAGATTTTATTCTATGCGTTATAGTAGATACAGGTTTAATATTAACTACATTATTATTAATATCAATTATATTAATCATTTCTTTGTTTTTAACAACCATTTTCTGTTTTTTATTTTCAACAACAAAATCATTTTCATTACATTCAACAATATTAACACTATACCCACTAGGAACTAATTGATATACTTTATTATCTGAACCTAATATATAATGATTTTTATATATAAATGTTATATCTGAAGGTTTATTACCTATAGTTAATCCTACATTATTAGAATCAACAGTTATCATATTTAAATTACTATATACTAACCCGTATTCTAAAGGGGCGGAAAATGTTCCTCGTCTAGATAAATCTATGAATTCTATTACTTCAACTTCATTATTATCATGTAATATAAATTTACATAATATTCCCCCATTACTTATTAGATTTATTCCTCTAGAATCTCTAACAACAACTTCATCACATGATTGATATGTTAAATTATTTCTATCTCCTATATACAATTTCCAATTATCCAATTCTTGATTATAAAAATATAAATCATCATATATATCACTATATGTTTTAGCAGAATCCATTGTATTTGATAAATACATCATTAAATTATCATCTACGTTTAAATTATATATAACATTATTTAGTTTAGATTTTAATCGTACGTTATTGTATGGTGTATTAGGTAAATAATCAACAAATCGTATCATTCCATTATTAACATCTAACATTTTATCCTTATAATCATCAGATTTTAATGTAAATCCAATATTATGATCTTTAACTAATAATGATGTATTAGTCATACGAATAGGAGCTATAGAAGATTCTGTTATATCAAATTCATAAAATACTTTATCGGATCCCATTATATATTTAACCCCTTCTTCAATATCAGGTTCATATTTTATACTTAAAAAATCGTTTTCTGAAAGATGTATACTATATACTTTACCATCTCTAGATTGTAGATATTTTCTAAAATCTTCAAATAAACCTAATACGGGCTTTGTTTTACTATTATCGACCATTAAATAATATCGTGTATCACCATATATCAATTTAGCTCGTTTAATATCTCGTATAGGATCTTTTTGAGTTATTCTCATTACTTGAACAATTCCTGTATCTGTTATTATTACATTATAAGGATTATCGTCTTTATCATATAACACAATACCAATTATTATGTTTGCTATTATACCTAATCTTTCTCTAAGTTCTATTATTATTCTTTGATTTGCAGTTAATGGTTTAGTAAATGTTATATCTTTACCTTTTATTTCAAAATCATACCCTCTAGCAAAACGAGTCATTCCTCTATATATTGCAACTGAAGTTTGATTTGTATCAAAATCTAATTTTATAGTATAGTTACTAACCGAACTAGTCGGAATATATACTTCTTCTCGTATTCTGATAGTATTAAATGTTAATGTTGGACCATTGTACATTTTACATATCGGAACCCAATTATTAGAATTAAAAGAACCTGTTGTATTATTAACTATACATTCATATACATAATGATCATTATTTTGTTCTAAATATATTAAATCGCCTATTCTATATACTTTAGAACTATTAAAATTTTCAACATCATTTATATTTTGTAATATCAAATCTATTATCATTTTAATCAGATCATTATGTGATAATTTGGAAGTATTTGCTTTTGCATAACTTATATCCATATAAATTCACCTCCTTATTTCTCATCTGAATAATGAATAATATCATCTAACAAATCATTCAAATATTTAGTAAATACAGTTATTATTAATCTATAGTCTTGATGTGTATTACAATTATAAATTAATATTTTTAAATTATCCCAATCAATTTTATATTCTCCTCTTTTTTCATCCATAATTCTATCATTTTTATGAACTTCTATATTCATAAAAGTATCCAGAGGTATACCATTCTTTCTATGATATTTAATTGCTTCATTTAAACTAGTATTTATGAATTCTTTAAAACTTAATTCATATGGTGGTTTTCCATTATAATCACTTAAATCAAATAATGGAGCAGTATATAAATTCCAACCTTCGGGTATTCTAGAATTACTGTATAATTGTTGTGGAGTTATAACTGGTACTATACTATCTACTAATAAATCATCATTAGAAGGTAATTGATTATTAAATATATTATCATTATCAGACATATAATAATACAGTCCAGCTGTAATAAAATCACATCTAACAGAAAATGTTATATTATAACTATCATATATCTGACCTTTTTTATTACCTTCATCAATAGCTAAATTTTGTATAGTAACATTCAAATGACATGGATGAAATCTAAAAAATTCATGTCTACCCGAACTATTTTTATATTTAACTGTAACTGGATATATTGAATGGGAATTTACATATGATAAAAAATCCCCCATACGTTTTCCATCTGTAAATACATCCTCGTAACCAGCATCAACTGCTAATAGATACATTATATCTCTAGATATAAATGATTCTAAATCTGCAATCATTACAGAAGTCCATTCTTGTCTAACTCTTTGTTTAAAATAATGATACAAATTTAGTTGTTCCATTAATGTATCTACTATTAAAGTAACATCAAAATTTATTCTTAATGCTGTCATCAGGAATTGAATTTGTCTATGATTTTCTTCATCATAGAAAAATTGTTGTAAATTACCAGTATCAATATCATCATTAGCCATATCATATATTCTATTAGCTAAATATGTTTGATTTATAGGTAAATCATCTAAAGTATCTGTTTCTATTCTAGGTCTCATAACCAACATTGGTTTATTTTTCTTAAGAAATTCACTTCGTTTACTAGTATATTGAGCAAAATCCTTATATGCTATTGTAGAATTAACATAATTAGTTTTGAAATATTTTTTAGGAAATAATCTAGTCAACCATTGGTTTACTAATGTTGTGACATTTCCATAAGTATGTGCCATACTTGCACTTGACATTGAATAACGCATATTATTTCCTCCTTATTAAATTTTATCTTATAGTCTTGTTTTTTAATAAAAAAAATAAACAAAGTAGGAAAATCCTACTTTGTTTATTATAATAAGTTTACTAATGTCATTATAACATCGCTATCTTTTCCTGCTTTAATAAGTATAGGTTTAAATAAATTATCAACTTCATTTATCATAAAATTTCTAACACATACTACAGTAGAACCCACCATAGTTATAACTGAAGACTTATCTTTACAATATTGACTATTAATAACATAATTACAAAAATCTGTCATTATATTTTCAATTTCATCTGTTTTTTTATCACATATATTATTATATAAATCCTCAATTAAACTATTTTTTCGTTTATGCAATATATCATATACATCTTTTGATTTTATACCCATTTTAACTTTATTTAACATTTCTATATTAATTTTTTTAATTTTTTCCTCAATATTTGCTATTTTTTTTAAATCATCATCATCTATCTTTTTAAAGTTATTTAAAGTTAAATCAAATCTATTTACATCTAAATCTTTATATATTTCAGGATCCAATATAATTATTGGGGCATCCCCAGGAAATATTAATTCTGAAGAATCTTTTTTAGATAAACGATCCATTACATCATCAACTATTTGATCAACATTTATTTTTGATGTAATATCTTCTGCTATTTCATTTATATCTATACTACTATAATCATAATCTTCATCGAATTCATCATCATCTAAGCCTTCTAAACATTGCATTGTTTTATAATATATACCATCATCTATATTCTTTTCTTCTTCAAAAAACTTTATATCTTTAAATGGAGTATCATTTGTACCTCCCAACATATATAAAGCATTTATAAGTATCTCATCGAATTGATTTTTATTCATATAAATACCTCCTATTAATCTATTTAGTTATTTGTTAATATTTATATAAAAAAATAAAAGGAACTTCAGAGTTCCTTTTATTTTTTTATTCATTTATAGAGAAGATGTTATTTTTTTATAATATTCATCAAATAATGTCTTATTTTCCAATATTGTTCTTGCATTATCTAACTCTTCTTGTAATGAGCGAGATATGAAAGTATATTTTCTATCATAATATTTTTCTTTTAAATGTGAATATACTTCTCTATATATTTTTTCTTCATTAAATCCTTTGTTTTTATTATATTGATATGATCTAGATATCATTAGATATATATTCGTACTTCTATCGGCATCAGAAACTATCTTTGATACCAATGAAGTATATTCTTCATTAAATCCTGATCGATGTTCTAATACTGCACTGAATATTTTGTATATTTCTTCTTCATTGAAATATCTAGATAACATATCAATATGTTCTGTTACATATATTGCTGAACCTATATGGTGTATTTTTCTTGAATAATTCAATAATCCTATATCATGCAATAATGCAGCAGTACAACAAACTTCAGGATTTTCTCCAAATTCAATAGCCATGTGATAAGATTTAGTAATGACATCAATAATATGTTCTCTACCATGACCACCTTCGTTAACTTTATCATATTCAGGTAAGATATCTCTTATCATCTCTATTATTTCTGTTTTCATAAAAAATTACCTCCTGTTTATTATATTCACTACTATGATATATAATTGAAATATTCGTGTTTTTCACTAGGAACATATAAAAAAATAAATAGGGAATAACCCTATTTATTTTTTAAGAATAATGATTTATGAATCAATGAATTAGTTTTAGGATCTCTAACATACATATCTTTTAATCCACAATCATTACAATCATAATTACAGTTTGTGCATTCTAATGGTTTAATTTTATCTAACCATTCTTTGGTACTATTTGACCAATTAACTATTGATCTACAATATAGCTCTTGTAATAAATTTTCTGATTCAGTATTTAAATACGCCATTATTATTTCATTATCTGGAGTTTTTCTATCGAAATATCCTCCACTTATTTCATTCCAATATTCACTATAATTCTTTTCTATACTCATAAGAGCACCTCCATATTTTATAAATATATAAGATATAAACTATTTTATACCTTATTCAATATTATAATATAGTAATGAAAACTCATGAATTACATATTGTTTTTAAAATAATCTATGGCAGCATTAGTCATAAATGATATAGTATCTAAATGTAAAAATTCATCAAAATCCATCCAGAATAAATTTCTATGCTTATTTGGTTCTTTATTATATGGAATTCCAGTAAAATTTTCACATAAATAAACGTAGCTATTCATATGCACTGTTATTCCATTTCTAACCTCTTGATTTTTAAAATGAACTATTTGTTTTAAATTTCGTAATCTAATTCCTATTTCTTCTTGAGTTTCTCTTATCATAGCATCTTCTGGAGATTCACCATCGTCTCCTTTTCCTACAGGTATTGTTAACATATTAAATTTTATATGATCTAACATAAGTACCTTGTTATTTATTAATATAACAACTCCAACAGCATCATGATCTTTTAAATCATCTTTATTTAATTTTTTATTTATCATATTAGATTCACATAATACTTCATGTACTATACTATCTCTAATCTTAAAAAAATTATTCATATAACCATCTCCTTTTATATTTTTGTTATATAAAAAATATATGGGAGCTATTATAGCTCCCATATATTTATATTTTATTGAACTCACTTATACCTATTGCTAAATCTTTAATAGGCAACATATTAAAATTAAGCAAACCGTCATCATGTGAAATCATCATATATTTTTTAGGATTAAATCTTTTCCATTCTTCGATTTGTTCTTTAGATGATAATTTCATTGTAGTTAAATTATCACCATCATAATCGGCATTTAATCCTGGTAATATCATAAATGAAATCGACATAGTCAAATCGTCTATTTCATGAGTTACATCGACAATTCTTTGTAACAATACTGAACCATAATCAATAGTTGGTGGTCTATTAATTCCATAATATGCTCCTTCATCAATTATACGTTTCATTATTTCATAAATTTTATTGCTAAATTTTATGCACCCATAATACCATTCATTATAAGCCTGTGATTCACTTATATTTTGAGTTTTAGCCAACATTCGTATTATCTCAAACTTATATTCTTCTAAAAACGACATATAAGGTACAATAATTTCATCAGCTGCTAAATTTGGATTTGGTATTATTACATGTCGTCCTGTGAAATTCATCTTACCTGCAATGACTCCTGATTTGATAAAACCATCTTTTTTATTTATTAATGAGAACATTTTCTCATATAGATTCTGCATTTGTTTCTGAATATATGCTAATTTTTTATTTATAGTCATTTGTATATTATCGTTAGCTTTATTTAGACTTGACACTGTGCTGAATAAAATATTATATATTTTATCTGCACCATGAACAAAGTTTATCTCATCTTGTATCACAGAAAATCTTAATGCCGAACTAAATACTGGAATATATCTTATAAAAATCTTATCTCTATTTTGTCTAATAAACTCTGCATTACCTGCCATTTTTTTATTTCTTTTATTCTTTTCAACATAATATTCAAATATTTCATCAAATCTTCGTTGAAATTCCAACATGCCGATCTTAGCATATGGTTGGTCTTTGTATTGTTCTTCATCTTCATATCCTTTAACAGGATTACCTTCTTCATCTGTATCAATATGTTTAGGAATTTTCAATATATTATTTAATACACTTGCTTTGTTTTTCTTTCCAAACATATTGTCAAGGAACATATAAATTTGGGGGTGTATTATTCTATGATTTTTTAATACTATATACCCAAATTTACTTAAATCAATATCTACTAATTTTACTGGTTTTCTACAATACGGACACACTGCAGATTCATATGATTTTCCCATCAAATATCCACATTCACAACTATATCTTTCTTTGAATGCATTATCAGTATGCATCTCACTATAAAAGAAATCAGATCTAATGCCCCATTTATTATAAGTATTATCAGTACTTTTTTTATCTTTTATCGGTTCTGTTACAACGAAGCCTTTACCTGTTCTCAAATCAAGTTCAGCTTGTTTATCCATATCTAAAATGGTAAGATGATATGCACCTATTTTGGACTCATTATCTTTTATTATCATATTAACCTCCTTTTATAATAAAAACACACCACACATTATACACACCAATCTATATTATCACATAGTGATAATATAGAATTAAAATGTCTATGTTTTACACTTTATTTAATTTTTATCTTAACATTATGATTTTTAGAAACATTATATATTTCTTCAAATTCAAATTCTTCAACATCTATTTTACCTATATCTAATTCTAGAAAATCATTTAATATATCATTTATTTTTTTTATTATATTTTCTGTATTATTAGATACTCTTTTAAAATAAGTGTGGTTTTTTACTATAATAATATTATATGGAACATCATAACATTTACAAATATCAACAAATTCTTTTAATGTTAATGGTATTTTATTATCACATTTTTCCATTATATTTTTATAATACGTTTTATCCATTTTAGCAACTTCATGCATAACAGGATTATTTTTTCTAGATTCAAAAATATTATTGAATCTATATTTTTTATTTATTAAAATCATACTCTATCACCTCATTTATATAATATATAATTATTATCATCGTAGATTACAGTAACCCCATCAAATATATTTGATGGGGTTAATATTTTATAATAAGAAATCTATTAAATTAACATGTTCTATGTCAACAATCTTTCTCATTTCTACTAAATCATATTTTTCTGTTAATAATGGTATATTTGTTAATTCACCATATTTATTATAACCTTTTTGTGTTATATTTACTTGTATTTCATCATAATCTTTAAGTGTTGTATTTATATCTGCAAATACAGTATATTTTAACAATAAAGTTATACATTCTCTAATTACTTCATTTCGGCTCATATCTGAATTAGGATTTTCTTGTTTCCAAGCTTCAGCTAATTCATGAGCATCAAATGAATAATCGTAAATTTTATTTTCTTCCATTTTATTCATCCTCCTTATTAATTTGTTATTATAATACTAGAAAGTTATATCATCCAGATCGATAATATTTGTCTTTACTGATGTATCATGAAAAGATTTCATTTTAATATTAACAAGACTACCTGTTAAAGCACTACCTGTTAATCCAACAACATTTATTCCTATTTTTTTAAAACTCAATCCTGCACATGTTAAACATACACCATAATCACAACCACAATATAAAATAGATCTCAATTTAACTTTTTTACCTATATATTTATTCATATTTTCACTTGTAAGTAAAACTGTTTTATTACCATCTATAATATATCGATCATTACATTTTTTAGCTACAGTCGGAGTTAATAATATTTCAACATATCCTTTAGAACCACAATCTTGAACATCTTCTCGTAATACAATAGATTGTAAAGCTGAGTTCATTTGTTTAGCTTTATATCCTGTATCCTTAACTTCACATGTTTTTGGGAAAGCACCATTTACAACATTAGAACCTGTAGGAGATATTTCATCTTTAGATATTCCCTCATAGAAATTTTTAGTTACAAATTCATATTTACCAGATGCTAGATTCATAATAGGTCCTTTCATTATAGATAACTGTTTATAGTTATTACTTATAGAACCTTTAGCTCCTGAATAGTATAAATCCATAGAAGGATCATCTCCTATTTCATCTTCAGCCATTTTAGTTAATTTAGATTCTATTTCTGACATCGTGATTATATCACCTTTTTCAAGTGCCTTTTTATTTTCTTTTATTAATTTATCTCTTTCTTTTATTACTTTAGGAACTGGTTTCATTCCTTTCATAGTAAATGAAGATGCTATTGGTTCATTTAATTTATTACCCAACCACTGTATTCTCATCAAATAATCAGCAAAATCTGCTGGTTCTATTTTATCATCTCTAAGCAATTCTGCTAATCTAGCTTCTAAATTCTCTAGATTTTTCCCATTAATAACATCATTATCATAACCTATTAATGTAGAAAATCTGGGTTCTATTATAAACTTATTAAATATAAAACTTCCTACAGTAGTATCTATTGTATCTTTATTTATATATTCCCCTTTGTTTAATTTAAATACATCTTGAGGTAAAAATCTAGCAGGTTTTACTTTACCATCTACTAAATTTTTACCAAATAAATCCATTAATAATGTATATGTTATTTGGTCAGGAGTTATTTGTAATAACTCCTTTTTTTCTGCTTCACTTATTCTTCTAGTCACTATTTACACCTCCTATGAAGTATAAATTCTATATATAATAGTCATATCTTTATTGTTAACAAGCATTTCATTAGGTATGTTTAATTTAGAAAATAATTTTACTTGTTTATAATCTTCTGTACCATCAGATAAAGTTTGTTTTATTCCAGTAAATAATCCTATTGAATTTATTCTGGCTGTTTCAATATCACCATTTATTTCGAAATATTCTCTGACATCTCTTTTAGTTATCTTTAATATCATTTCTGCAAATGTTTCTATTGGTTCAGTACGAGCAGTATCATGAACACCACTACTAACTTCAGAACCATCTTCGTCTTCATCTCCATCTTTCCATAAAACTTTTATAGTTGGATCTTGTTCAAATTTTTTTAAGAAATATGAAGTTCTTCCATCGTTTTCTTTACGTTTAAACCAATATTTTTCTTTATCTTCTTCATTTAATTCATCGTCTGTAACTCTAAAAGGAACCATATCAAATATTTCTCTTTCATAGAAATTAACATCAACTACGGATAGTGAAGAATCACCACACCCACCTATGCCTACACCAAATAAGCATACTGATGTGTTCTTAGGATATTTTTCTTCAATAGGGTTTTCTGCTGCTATACCCATTATATTATTTAAATATTCTACAGTTATAGGAGAATTAACATTAAATACTTTTTCTAATATAAATAATGCTCCTCCTAAAACTATTTGGTTTTCTGTTTCAAACAAAACTTCTTTAGTTAAAGAATCTAAACCTATTATTTTTGTTTTTAAATTACCTTGTTTAGATTCTATTCTCATAGGTCTGATTTTATCATTATTATTGACATTATCTTTTAATATCTTGGTCATTTACATCAACTCCTTTTATTTCTATTTTTGGTAAATTTTCTCTGATGAAATCTATTTGTTTGTCAACATCATCTATAGAAGTATCGTCTGGTTCAACGAACCCTGTTTTTAAAACAGCTCTGTCTTTATAATCATTTCTATACTCATCATACATTTTAATTTCAGGTTGTATTCCTTTAAAACTAGAAGTTGTTTGAATATCTGTTTTGCATATATAAATAACATTGTCTATTTTTACAGTAGCAACAGCTTCTCCTTCTTCTAATTTCCCTAATATTGTTAATTTCATTTTATCATCTTTCATTTCATTACCTCCAAAAAAAACTAATCTTATTATAATGTTTAGTCATAAATAATTTGTAATTTGTCTCTAAGATTGATTTTATCATCATTATAAATTTTATTATTAATCATACTATATCTCATTAACATTCTATCCATTGTACCATTATCACCAATATCTATTGCATTTACATATGATAAATTTACTTTTTCATTAATATTATAATTCGAACTAATAAAATTAATATCATTATATTCTAATGGTTTTTCTCTAGGTTGTATTTTTACATGTAAATCAACATTTTCTACAGTTCTTATTCTATTCCAATAAGGATCATCGAATATATATACAACATTAAGATTTCTTAAATCTACAGTATATGATTTAAAAAATTTTATAAGTTCTATTATACAATCAACGATATTATTATTAACACCATTTAAAGTTGATAAATATGTTAATGATGGTATTAATTCATTTAATTTACCCAATATATGTTCTATTATAACACCACATTCATCTTTTTCTAATGAATCTATATAATCTGCTATATATGGTAATTTATCTCTAACATATTCCATATAAGTAATAGCAACCAATCCGTTGTTCATTTTAAAAGCTTTAGTTGTCTCTTTTTTAATCATTAATGTTTTATATAAATCTTGATATGCTCTGAATACTTTTACATCATCGGTTGTATTCATTTGTTCTATACAAAAATTAGCAAAATTTTTAAAATTAGTATATAATGTGTTTATATCTTCTACGCTTTGAATATTTAATAAATTAAGATATTTTGTTATTTCTTGATTTTTAAATATCCTAGGATTTTCTCTTATTTTCTTATTTATCAAATCAAAATTGGCTTCAAAATTAAATCCTAAAACTGATAATATTTGTGCTGGTTTTACTAATATATTACCTTTCATACTATTTTTCTTACATAATAAAGCTGCCAATATAACTATTGAATCAAATATAGATATTGGCGTATCTGTTATTCTTTCTAATTTAATATACAGATAATCTGTACCTTCATGCATAGCATCATCATTAAATAATCTATCATCTATATTTGTTTTAATATCTTTATTATCAATTAACATATTTAAAAAATAAATAGATTCATATAATATTTTTGTTAAATTATATGATATACTTATTCCTATATACTTTGTATCAATATAATTAAATTCCCTTTCATATAATTCTTTTTTTAAATCTGCATCATCCCACCATAATTCATCTTCTTCAGTTACTTCTTTATATTCATATCTATTTGATTTATCTTCAATAGCTAATATAGTATTATTATCCATAATATCAGTTGATTGAAAATAAACATCATATATTTTTTCATAATCAGGTGCTTCACTAGTAGTACCATCTTCATTTATTATTGTTTTAGTAGCTTCTATTGGGATATCGTTTTCATCCATTAATCGTTCTTTTACTAAAAAATATTTATATACACTTATTCTTTCATACATCAATGTATTTGCTATATCATATAAACATTGATCTGTTGATTTAGTTCTGACCATTATATTTAAATGTTTTATTATTATTCTCTGATAATCTAAAGGTAACGATTCGAAAAATGGTATTCCGTATACATTAAACATTTTCTTTATAGACATTAAATCAAAAAAATCCCTATCGACAGACATCTGTATTATATCTATAACAAAACGTTGTATTGTCATCATCATTATATTCATAGCTATAAAATTATCATAATAATCATATACACTTCTTAAATCCGAATTATAAATAACTGATATATAATAATCTCTACATATATTATATGTTTCAAAAAATTTATCAATAAACATTTTATCTATATCTGAGTCAAAATATATTATTTGGAAATTTTTAGCTGTTCTAGCTGTAACTAAATCTACTGCTTTACTACCCATATGTTTAAGATATGTTTTTTCTGGGTATTGTTCTATTAAATCAGGTATTATTTTTCTTTCTAATTTAGAAATAATTTCACTAGGATAATCGTGTATAGGTCTAATTTCATCTATATCATAAAATTTCATCTGAGATTCAGTTAAATATATAAATTCAGATTCATCTTCATCAATAGGTGGTCTACCTATTAATTCCCTATAATAATCATTTTGTTCTTCATATTCCTTTATAATCAATTCTCTTTTATATTTTAATACTAAATCTCGTTTATTACGAGGTATTAAATATTTATTTTCATGATAATTATAAATTTTTTCTTTATCAGTTATACCTGCTTTAGCAATAACTGATGGTTCATATAAAGGATGTGATTCAAATCTATCTAATTCCTGTTTAGCATTTAAATATTTCTCTGCTGATCTTAAAATATCAATGGTTTCATATTTAGAAGCATCAGCAGATAACTTTATTATACTATTTTCAAGAATCGTTTTTATATTATCAAGCACAACACTTTGTGTAAATGCTAATTGATTATCTATCATATGTTTATAACCTCCTTTTTGTTTAATTTATTAATACAATATATTAATAAATTGTATTAATAAATAAGTTTATAAAAAAGGAGTGAATACGTATGAAAAACGGTATACCTGGTATAGATGTAAAAACACCTATTCAGAATCCAACGATAGATTCTGATGAGAGTTATTACGAATTACCATTTTATAAAAAAGAAGATTATTTTTTTGATATAGAAAATGAAGTTAAATTTATAGAAGGCGTTGAACGTAACGTGAGAAAATCAAAATACTATAAACGATATATAGCTCATATCAAAAAAGATTTAGGATTAAATTTCTGTCAAGTAAAAGGAAATGTATCAGAAAAAGAAGAAGATGAAGGTAAAGTACGAAGTAAACTGATAGAGATGCATCATGGTCCACTATTTACATTATTTGATGTATGTTCGATAATATTGCATAAAATGATGTTGGATGGTGAAAAAATAACTACTTTTAGAGTAGCTAAAAGAGTTATTGATGAACATTTTGCTCACAGAGTACAAACTGTTATGTTACTTGAAACTGTACATCAAATGGTACATGATAGAAAAGTTTTTTTAAATTTAAATATGGGATTTGGGGATATTTATAGTTTCCTAGATAAATATATGGATGCTATAGAAAAAGAAGATATTGTTAAAATACAGGATTATATTGAAAGATCAAAAAAATATAAAAGTAATGATTTCGGTAACCTAGAAATATTTGTTACTGAATGGAGTCGATTAAATCCAGATTTTATGGATGATGATAATGATTTAGAATTTATAAGTTAAGGAGGAATTTATTATGATATTAATATTATTAACATTAGTTATTTTATGTGGAATAAACATGTCAAGAGCTTTAAAATCATATAATGGTTATAAAGAAGATATATTTAATAAAAATATGTACGAATTAAAAATAAAAGAAGAAGAAAGAGAAAGAAAAGAAAGATTAGAACGTGAAGAAAGAGAAAGAAAGTTTGCATTAGAAAAAGAAGAAAGAGAAAGAAAAGAAAGATTAGAAAAAGAAGAAAGAGAAAGAAAAGAAAGATTAGAACGTGAAGAAAGAGAAAGAAAGTTTG
>ERZ808258.274-NODE-274-length-22952-cov-4.690658_pt1 | contig 22952 bp, 15 predicted proteins | sample MGYA00521280_ERZ808258 | MGnify/ENA primary metagenome ERZ808258 (study PRJEB31516, sample SAMN03275585) | gut metagenome | biome: mammalia-associated habitat; material: feces | host: Papio cynocephalus | place: Kenya | collected 2012-07-19 ...
GACCATGGCCGCCAGGATAGACGAGCTGGCGGACGCGGGCCTCGTGAGGAAGGAGCCCGTAGGGTACCGCGGAAGCGGGACCGCGCTCCATCTGACCGAGAAGGGCGCGGAGGTGGCCTGCAGGCTGTCCGAGATCTCCAGGCTCCTCGCGGCCCGAGATCTCCGATCGGAACGGCGGGGACGTCGCCCTCGCGCATTCGGGCGATCCGTCTCCGTGCCGTCCTCTTCTTTTCCGAAGCGCTTCGGTGCCGGGACGAGCGCACCCACGGCGGCCCCTACGGCCAGGATCGGCACGCTCTGCAGGGGGAAGCACAGGAACAGGAGGAGGACGGTCATCAGACCCTTCCTCATGGTTCCGCCGACGAGCGCCGCGGTCGACGCGCAGACGGCGAACATCGGATCGATGCCGAGGAGGAGCGACAGCCCGTAACCGAGAGATATGCCCGAGAAGATCACGGGGAAGAAGTGCCCTCCCCTCCATCCCATGTTCACGCAGAACGCGGTGGCGGCGACCTTCACGAAGGCCGTGGCTATCAGGGTCGCCGCGCCCATTGATATCCATGTCTCGTCCAGGATCTCCGTCTGGGCCTCTCCTGAGAACAGAGTGAGCGGGAGGATCATCCCGCAGACTCCCAGCACTGCTCCTCCGATGACCGCCCTGAGGACGTCCCTGTCGCCCAGACGGTCCGATGCGTTCTCGAACGCCGAATCGAGGATGCGGAACAGCCACCCTCCGCACGCTCCTATGAGGCATACCGGTATCAGAAGGAGCAGCTCGTCGCGCCCGACGGCGATGTCCCCGTATCTCGGCATGGACATCCCTCCTCCGAACACGGAGGTCAGGCCGTGCATCGCGGCCATGGCCCCTATGATCGCGGCGATGTAGACGACGATGCGCATCCTCTTCGACAGGACGAGGTCTCCGCCTTTCCCGCCGTCCTCCGCCACTCCGGCGAACCCGAAGAGGGGGGCGGTGAATATCGCCGACAGGGTGGCGTACATCCCGATGTCCGTGAGGCCCTTGAGATCCCTTCCGAATCCCTTGAAGCGGTCTCCGACCCATGTGCACAGCGCGGCGATGACTCCCGTGAGGCCGGCCTCCGGCCCTACGGATCCTCCGAACACCAGTGGCAGGACGGCTCCGACGGACATGCGTCCCAGACTGTCGTAGCGGTAGCGTCCGTTCCTCTTGACCTCCGCCATGACCGTCGGAAGGTTCTCCGGATAGCGTCCGAACCTCTTGGTGAAGAGCCCTATGACGATGCCTCCGCACACGCAGACGATGAGGGGATACATCGTGCCCAGATGGGACGGGAACTCGTTCCACAGGGCGGATATGCCCACGTTCATGGCGAACAGCACGGCCCAGATGGCGGCGCCGGCGATCATGCCCGTTAGGAGCACGCAAGCGAGGAACATCGCGCCGTTTGCCGCTTCGACTCTGGAGACCATGGTCCGAGTACAGGATGCCGATATAAAAACGGGTTTCATCGGGTGTATGGCAGGGCATTATGATATTCTATATACTATCAGATTATCATTTTGATATAGTGTGATATTATGTGTCATATCATATCCAAGGATGCATGCATCCCTCGCGATCACTACATGTCCCTTCTCCGCGAGTCCCGCGGTTCCGACTTCATCAAGGTGCTGACCGGGATCCGCCGGTGCGGGAAGTCCACGCTCATGAGGATGTTCATCGACGAGCTCAAGGCTTCCGGAGTGCCGGACGACCGGATCCTGTTCCTAAATCTGGACGATGCGGGCGCGGGGATCGAGTCGTTCCGCGATCTCGTGGATCGCGCGGAATCGGAGCTGGGCGATGTCGGGGGTGCGTTCATCCTCCTCGACGAGGTGCAGAGCGTTTCCGAATGGGAGCGCGCCGTGTCGACGTTCCATATCCGCGGAGCGGACGTGTACATCGCGGGGTCCAATTCCGAGATGCTCTCCTCGGAGATAGCCACCAGGCTGTCCGGGAGATGCCTGGAGATCCGCATGCAGCCCCTGGTCTTCTCCGAATACGTCAGATTCAGAGAACCTGGAGATCGCGAGAGGCTGTTGGAGGACTACATCCGCTACGGCGGATTCCCAGCCGTGTCCCTGGCCATGGATCGGATGCCGGCCTTGGTCGACGGCATCCTGGACGGCATCTACAGCACGGTGTTCAACAAGGACGTCGCAGGCAGGCACGAGATCCGCGGCAATGCTCTGATACGGCATCTCTGCGACCACCTCATGAGGAACATCGGCGACCGCGTTTCCGTCAGAGGCGTCGCGAGATATCTGACAAGCAAGGGGATGAAGACCCAGCCTCCGACGGTCGACCAGTACCTCGGCTTCCTGGAGGACGCTCTCCTGTTCCTCAGGGCCAGAAGGCTGGATTCGAAGGCCAAGGAGTACCTCAGGACGACGGACAAGTTCTACGTAGCCGACCTGGGCATCCGCCACTGCAGGGTCCCGTTCCGTCCGGAGGATCTCGACGGCATCATGGAGAACGTAGTGTACAACGAGCTCGTGTACCGTTTCGGGAGCGTCGCGGTCTGCGCCGTCGACGGATACGAGGTGGACTTCGTGGCGGATCCCATGGGATCGCCGTCGTACTATCAGGTGTCCGTCAGCATCCTCGACCCGGCTACGAGGGAGAGGGAGCTTCGTTCGCTGAGGGCGATAGGGGACAACTATCCGAAGACGGTGATCGTCTACGACAGGTTCCCGATGGCGGACATCGACGGCATCCGCGTCGTCGGCATGCTGGACTGGCTCATGGAGTCCGCATGACGCGTCGGGACCGGTCTTCCGACGGCGCCGAACGACCGCCTTCGGAATTTCGAACGAATACTGATTTTCAAATAACTTATTTACGAATAAGTGATTTATGAATCGATGACCGTCATCGACTTCATCGGCCGCGAGAAGGAGCTCGACGCTCTGGAGAGGGAGTACTCCAAGCCAGGATTCGGCATGTTCGTGCTGTACGGCCGCAGGAGGGTCGGCAAGAGCACCCTGATCAGGAGGTTCATATCCGACAAGAGGGCCGTGCACGTCACAGGCGTGAAGTCGGATTATCGGAGGAACGTCATGGCGCTGAGGGCCTCCGTCCCGGAGCGGTACAGGAGCTCGGCCGAGATGACTCCCGAGGACGTCCTCGGGGCATGGGCCTCGATGTCCTCCGACGGCAGGCTCGTCGTAGCGATCGACGAGTACCCCTATCTGGCGAACGCGTTCCCGTCGTTCTCCAGCGTGCTCCAGAACCATATCGACGACGTGTTCTCCGGATGCGACGTCTTCATCATCCTCTGCGGCTCGTCGATCGGCGCCATGGAGGACGGCGTCCTCGGCTACGAGAGCCCTCTGTACGGAAGACGCACGTCGCAGATGCTCATGGCCCCTCTGACGTATCTCGAGGCGGTGCCGTTCCTGAAGGGGTTCGATCGTTCCGAATGCCTCCGCATATACTCGATGGTCGGCGGCATTCCCGCGTATCTGCTCATGTTCGACCCGTCGAAGGGGATCGACCGCTGCATCGCCGATCTCTTCCTCTCGGACACGGCGTTCTTCAGGATGGAGCCCGAGTACATGCTGAGGGAGGAGCTGAGGGATCCCTCCTCCTATTCATCGGTGATCGCGGCAATGGCTTCGGGGAAGTTCAGGCTGAGCGAGATCGCGGACGAGGCTTCGATGGATTCGGCCGCGGCATCGGCCAAGCTGTCGCAGCTGATGAGGCTGCACATAGTCGAGAAGGTCGTTCCGTACGGGGAGAAGTCGGGCAGGAAGACGGGATACCGTCTCGCGGACAACATGTTCCGCTTCTGCTACCGCTTCATCATCGGTTCGTATGTTCCGTTCACGCAGGAGGAGGAGGCCTCCTCCTTGAGACGCATAGAGAACGGGATGCCGGCGTACATGGGGCACGTGTTCGAGGACGTCTGCAGGACGTATACGAGACGGAACCTGGGGTGCAATGCCGTCGGGACATGGTGGGGCGCCGATCCCGCGACGAGATCATCTGCGGAGATAGACGTCGTCGGCTGCGATATCGACGATCCGGACGCGCCGGTGCTGTTCGGAGAGTGCAAGTGCACTAGATCTCCGGTGACCATCGATATCCTGGACGATCTGATGAAGGCATCCCTTCTCGTGCGGTGCAGGGAGCGCAGATACGTCCTGTTCTCCGCAGGCGGCTTCTCGGAGAAGGTCGTCGAGGCGTCGGAGAAGGGTCCGGTGACCCTCGTGTCCATGGACGACCTGTATTCCGGGAGGCGATGCGCCCGAGGTCGCGCGTCCATCCAAGGTTTATTATCTGGAACGCTATAGCCGATTATGGTTCCCAAGAGCAAGATCGACGAGATTCTGGACGGCTACGACACCAGCGACCTCACGATCGCCACGCTGTGCTCGCATTCATCGCTCCAGATCTTCCACGGTGCCAGGAAGATGGGGTTCAAGACGCTGGGCCTCACCATCACCCACAGCACGAAGTACTACGACGCCTTCCCCCTGGCCAAGCCCGACGAGATCCTGAGGTACAAGGACTTCGACGACTTCGAGGAGCGCACAGGGGAGCTTCTGGACCGCAACGTCATCATCATCCCGCACGGGTCGTTCGTGGAGTACATGGGGCCCCGCAGATTCGCGGACATGCCGGTTCCGTCCTACGGGAACAGGGCGGTGCTCGGATGGGAGTCGGACAGGGACAAGCAGAGGGAGTGGATCACGGGCGCAGGTGTCCCCATGCCCAAGCTCATCACCGATGCCAGGGAGATCAACGAACCCGTCATGGTCAAGTACCATGGAGCCAAGGGCGGAAGGGGGTACTTCATCGCCATGGACTACCCCGACTTCAAGATGTCCATCGACCAGAGCCAGCCCTACACGATACAGGAGTACTGCCTCGGAACCAGGTACTATCTCCACTTCTTCTACGATCCGTTCAAGACCGACGGCTACAGGTGCGAGCAGGGCGGCTCTCTCGAGCTCATGTCCATCGACAGGCGCGATGAGTCCAACATCGACGAGATGTACAAGCTCGGATCCATCGACGAGGCCAGGAGGCACGGGCTGTACCCGTCGTTCGTGGTCACCGGGAACACCGCGGCCGTCCTGAGGGAGTCGCTTCTTCCGAAGGCGTTCGAGATGGCGGAGGCCGTCGTCAACAAGTCCTACGAGCTCTTCGGAGGGATGTGGGGGCCGTTCTGCCTGGAGACCGTCGTCTCCGACAAGCTCCAGTTCAAGGTCTTCGAGATCTCCACCAGGATCGTCGCGGGCACCAACCCCTTCATCTCGGGGTCCCCGTACGCCGACCTCATCTATCCCGGTCTGAGCACCGGCGCCAGGCTGGCCATGGAGATCAGGGACTCCATCCAGCAGGGCCATCTCAAGGACATCATGTCCTGAGCAGGGGCATCGCCCGGGCCGATCCCCGGGCATCCCCGACGTTCCTCGCATTCTATTTATCGCATCGCGCGCATGCGAGCGCATACAGAGGAACATCCATGGCATCCAAGAGGATACAGCAGGTCCCGCCTTCGGGAACCATAGCCATCTCGAATCTGGTCAGCCAGATGAAGGCCGAGGGAGTGGACGTAGTATCGTTCTCCCTCGGAGAGCCCGATTTCACCACGCCCGCCAACATCATCGATTCGTGCTGCGGAGCGCTCCACGACGGATTCACCCATTATACGCCATCCATGGGGATCCCCGAGCTCAGGGCCGCGGTATCCGACTTCGAGAACACCGACGGGGTGCCCTGCAAGCCGGCCAACGTCCTGATCACCCCTACGAAGCAGGCCATCTTCATGGCGGCCCTGGGATTCATCGATCCCGGGGACGAGGTCATCCTTCCCGATCCCTGCTGGGTGTCCTACGAGGCCGTCATCCGTTTGGCAGGGGGGGTCCCGGTATACGTCCCGACGAGGTACGAGGACGATTTCATCATCGATCCCGCCCTCGTGGAGGCCGCGGTCACGCCCAGGACGAGGATGATCGTCATCAACACCCCGTCCAATCCGACCGGGGCCGTGATCCCGAAGAAGGTCCTCGAGGAGATCGCTGACATAGCGATCAGGCACGACCTGCTGGTCATGTCCGACGAGATCTACGAGCACATCATCTACGACGGCGAGCATGTCTCTATCGCATCCCTTCCAGGGATGTTCGAGCGCACCATCCTTGTGTCCGGCCTTTCCAAGACCTACGCCATGACCGGATGGAGGCTCGGATGGGCGGTGGCCTCCGAGGAGAACATCAAGGTCCTCAACAAGCTCCAGTCCCATTCGATCTCCTGCTGCGTGTCCTTTGTCCAGAAGGCCGCCGTCGAGGCCCTGAGGGGTCCCCAGGACTCCAGGCGCGAGATGGTCGCGGAGTTCAGGAGGAGGAGGGACCTGTGCCTCGACCTCATCTCCGAGATCCCCCAGCTGGAGTGCAACGTGCCCCAGGGGGCGTTCTACGTCTTCCCGAAGTACTCGGTCGACATGCCGTCCGCCAAGCTGGCGGAGGTCCTTCTGAGGGAGGGGCATGTCGCGGTGACCCCCGGAACCGCATTCGGCCCCGGAGGAGAAGGCTTCCTCAGGATATCCTATGCGACGTCCGAGGATCAGATAAGGGAAGGCTTCGACAGGCTGAAGAACGTCCTGTCGAAGCTCTGATTCTATCGGAGCGGGGTCCGGGTCGGACTCCGCTCCTTCATGCATCTTCGGATTCCCTCCCCTCTTTTCAAGTCGCTGTCGCAGAGGGTCTCCTAGGGAACGTCCATTATGCTGTTCATCTGCTCGAGGCACTCTGCAATGCGGACGCCCTTGCTGGTGAGCTTCAGGATCGTGGTCCCCGACAGGCCGGACCTGCTCTGAGTCAGAAGCCCCATGGACTCCAGCTCGTCGAGCCTCTTGGGCATCTGCGCATTGCGGGAGGTGGCTTCGTACAGCTCCGTCTTCATGCAGCCCGGATTCCTGTAGATGAACAGGATGGTGGCTATCACATGTTTCCTGTCGAGGATCTCGTAGGCGCTCACGCCTCCTTCCTCCTTCTCAGTATCGCTACTGCGGCGATCAGGACGATGCAGATGGCGATGGCGATCGGCAGCATCGGGAATCCAGCCTCCTTATCGTCGGAGGTCGGTACAGATTCGGCCATGATCAGGACGTTGCCGTCCACTGACAGGATGCGGATGCTCCCTTCGATGAAGGCAGATCCGGTGATGTCCTCGTACGTCATGTACGCCACGGCCTTAACCCCGCCTCCGGAGACGGATTTCAGAGGGAGCTCCAGGGACGACCCCTCCATGACCCATTCGGGGAGTCCGACCGTCTCGACGCCGTCAAGGTGCGCTACGACCCTGAAGTATTGCCTGTATCCGGAGAGGAATACCTCCATGTCCTTGTCCACGGAACCGATCGAGAACTCGTATCTCCCGTCGCCGAGGTCCCTTCTCTGGAGGGAGGTCCCGTCGGTCGATGTTGCCGCAAGGCCTGACAGGTCGAATCTGAATCCGTCCCTCGTGCCTACGACGAAGGAGAACGGGGATCCGTCCTCTGCTATCATGCCGTCGCAGGACACGTCGAGCCCCGATACCGGATGGACGAGGACGCAGTGCGTCTCCGTCTCCGGTACAGGGGGCTCGCAGCGGATCCACTTGGGATAGATCTCGATCTCCTGCATATCGCTCGTGAACCTGAACGTCGTGTTTTCGGTGTACGGCACAGTGCATACGCGGTCCATGTACCATCCGCCGAACTCGTAGCCGTCTCTGGCCGGATCGACGGACGGGACAGGAGCCGCGTATCCGGAGCCGGCCTGGACGGTCGTGTATCCGGTGAATTGGACGTACTGGTACCCCTCTCGGTGTCGTACATGAACTTGACGTAGCAGGACGTCTTGATCGGATTGACATGCACTATCATCATCGTGGTCTTGGCTTCTCCGTTCACCACCGCGTCCTCGCGGACGAAGACGGGGAACGAGCTGAACGGGGCGTTCGCCCCTGGATCCATCCTGAAAGACGGGGTCGCCTCCTTCGATGTCCATGCGTCCGGGTCGTCGAGCCCCTCATAGGAGTAAGCGACCGTCCACGATATCTCGGAGTACGACACAGGGTTGTAGCTCCGGTCCTCCAGGTTCAGCGTGTACCCGTAGCAGTACCATTCCCTGATGCCCGATGCATCCGCATCGCTGTCGTCGATGACTAATGTGCATGCGATTGTCGATGCGAGCATCGTCAGGGCGGCGATGGCCAGGATTCTGCAGCGTACGTCCATCCGATCGCCGACCGTTCCTCACGGGTTGGTGGTGATGGTCGGATCCAGATCCGCGTGGTAGATGTTGCCCACGATGAAGATCTGGATGGACTTCGTCACCGTCTTCTCCTGTCCGTTCGTAGCGTAATGGTAGGTCATGTCCACCTTGTAGGTTCCGAGGCCGAGGTCGGAGCTGTTCATGGTGAACTTCATGGTCTTGCCGTCCGTGTCAGTCCCATCGGCTGATACGGTCAGAGACTCGGAGGATGTGCCGTTCCAGACTACTGCGCTGATGTAGGTGGCACCGTCAATGTACTTCTCGTCCATGACGGCAGTGACAGTGATCTTGTCGCCGGTCTTGATGATGGCGTATCCGGGATCTTCGACACCGGTCTTGTCGGTGGTGTACTTGAAGTTGCTGACGGCCTTGTCGCCTATCGTGTAGGAGACTTTCTCCGATAGGACCTTGCCTCCCAATACGGCGTATACCATGAACGAGCCGTTGCTCTGCGCGGGATCGACGGCCAGCTTGCCCCCGATCTTCTTGTCGGATGTGATCGACAGTCCTGCAGGCAGGCCTGTTGCGAAGAACTCGTATCCTCCGAGGAGTTTGTCGCCGTCTTTCACGGAGATGCCGAGGGCATAGGACGTCTCATATGCGAACGACGTCCTTCCATCCGTCACTCCGTCTATGACGATCTTTCCGCCAGAGGAATACTGGGAGCATACATTGGCGGCCCATACGAACTCCTGTTCGGCGGTATTGCCGTTGAACGTTTCAACGATCTTGACCTTCACCAGGATGGTCGTGTCATTGAACGCCTTCGTGCTCTCGACCCTCATATCGTATATGCCGTTGGCCGCGTCCGTCTCGGTGATCGTGACGCTTGCTTCATCGATGGGGGTGGCGGTAGCGACCTTGGGCCCCGATTCCTGTGCAGCGAATGTGAGAGCCTCGCCCCACGCCTGGTCATCGTCTTTCTCAGCGACATAGAGCTTGACGGTAGCATCCGCAGAGAATGCGGTTCTGTTGAATTCGATCTGCGCGCTCACGCCGCCTGCGGTCTCGACTGCCGCGGAGGAGGTTCCGATGATGTATCTCGGATCGTCTGCAGTTCCTGTTCCGGGGCCGGTTCCGCCCGTCGCCGCCGGTATCAATGCCGCGGCGATCATTACAGCCGCCAGGAATACGGCGGCTATCGTCATTCTTCCTTTCATGTTTGCATCTCCGTTGCATAACGGTAAGTCGTTTGTCTCAATGCGCCTACAAGGCGCGTGTTGAGCGTCATAGCTCCACCGCCGACACGATGTCCGATACGATGGTCACGGATACCGAGACCCTCCAGGCCTTGCCGTGCACGTCCTTCAGGAAGAGGTGGTCGATCTCCACCGTCCCGGTAAGCACCGGTCCGCTCACGACAACCGATCCGTCCCCATGGAACGATACAGTGGCTCCGCCGACATGGAACGTCGTGTCGACCCAATCCACCACGGTATCCACGGTGTACTCGTTGTCCGGCGTCTTGCCGAAGAATCCTGCGACCGTCAGGCCGTGCACGTCGTTCGATTCCAGCTTGAGGATGAGGCGCACGGTCCAATCAGTGGTGATGTTGATCGACACGGAGGCGTCTCTCATCAGCACGCCGTCCACTATCCATCCGTAGACCGTCTCCGTCCCGTTGTACGACAGCGTCACGGATGCTCCTGCGGGTGCAGTGTATCTGTTGGGATGGCCGACCACCTCGGCGAGCGTCTTGCCGTCGACGGACACCGATATCGAATCCGCTCTGAATCCGTCCACATCGATCAGGAGGCCCCAGCGGGCCACGAGGTTCAGCTCATCGCCCTGGATGCCGTTGTTCTTCAGGAGATCGGAATCGATGGAATCGATCTTCGGGATGCCTCCCAGGCTCCACCCGTCGAAGCAGCGGCCGTCGCCGTCGGCAGGAGCGAATCCTCCGACCTCGGCGGGATCCGAGCCGTAGACGTACTGCGTGGGCGCACCGTCCACTGCGGGATCGTAGGTGATCCTGAACGTCCTCGGGGTCCCCTTCACGTACAGGTCCATGGATGAACCGTCTCCATCGCCCAGCGGCACCGAGGCGGTCCTGTCGGACAGATCCTCCTTCAGATACCATCCGTCGGCACGGTATCCGTAGGGGATTCCGAACAGTTCGGTGCTCCAGGCCTCGCCGTAGCGGAGCTCCCTGGTTCCGAGATCCTCGGACGAGCCGCCGATGACGATCTTCGCCGTCACCGTGTAGACGTCGCGATCGTGGTAGGCCACGAGGACGAGGTCGGAGGAGGCCTCCCCTTCCAGCTTCTCTCCCGGATGTCCCGTGGAGACATGGAATCCGTCGGGGACCTTCTCGAGGTCGACGGAGACCCTGGTCCCGGCCTTCGCCGCGCGATAGAGCGTCTCCGCGACGTATCCGGTGCCGTCCGCCGTCTGACGGTTCAGCACCACGGTGTAGCCGACCTCCTCGTTAAGCCATACGGCCTTCAGCAGCTCCATCCCGATCTCGGCCTCGAAGATGTCGCTCTTGTACTGCCTGATGCTCCCGTCGTTGTCGAGCCATTCCCAATGGGAGAACGTGTAGTCGTCCTTCCCGTTCAGTTCGGGGAAGCGGTACGTTCCGCCGTACGAGACCTGCATCGTGCTGTCGGTCTGGTTTTTCAGACCCGGGGCTCCTCCGTCGAACCTGACGGTCCACGTCTTCGGCCCGAAGCCGTCCAGGATCACGGTCGTCGCCTTGGCGGGCATCGCGAACGTAACGCATCCGTCCGTCTGCGTCAGCTTCGCATCGTCCGACCGGGCGGTGCCGTGGTCGTATCCCTTCGAGGGGAGCGTCACCTCCACATCGGCGTCGGCCACGGAGTAGCACGGGTATCCGACGATCTTCCTGTCCAGCTCCTTGCCGTTCCCGTCCTTGACGACGATCGAGAACAGATCCAGGGTCCACGACGATCCGTTCTGGACGAGCAGCCCCTCCTTGACAGCGAGCCAGGTGCCGTCCTTCTGCTGGATGAGGAGGTCGTAGTACCCGGTCTCGACGCCGGTGTTGTGGAAAACCGATCTGCCGTCGGAAGTCTCCAGGAAGGCCAGGGACCTCTCGCGCGAGCCGGACGACAGCTTCAGTTTGGCATCCGGGGCGGGGGACCCGTCGATCGTCAACGAGACCGAGGCTGTGTACAGTCCGCCGAGGCGGACGTACAGAAGGCAGTTGCCTTCGACGGTCACCGAGCAGGTGTTTCCGTTCTGAGCGAGTCTCCCCTCTCCGGAGAGCTCCCACGACTTCAGGACGTACGGGCCCTCGGGGACGTACTCGAAGGTCAGGACGGCGCCGTACGGCACGTCGCGGATGGCGGATCCTTGAACCTTGGATTCTTTGCAGAGGATTCTTCCTCCTGCAGGGTTCTGCACATGGACCTCATAGGTCATGAGCTTCCAGCAGGTCTCGAGCACCAGCTCGTTGCCTTCTATGGGCACGTCCCCCTCGGATGTCGCGAGGACGAACACGCCGTCCTTGAGCTGGAACGACAGCACGGATCCGGCCACGACGCCGTGGTAGGCTCCGTCCGCACCCTTGAACCTCCACTCGTCGAGATGGTATCCCACGGTGGTCGCGTTGCTGGGCGTGAACGCGAATATGCCGGACGTCTCGTAGACGAGGAACTCCCTGGGCGCGTTGATGGCGATGTCTCCGAATCTGCGGTCCTCCGCGATAGCGGGGAAGCCGTCCTCCGATAGCACGAACGCGCTGTTCAGCTTCACCGAGAGCGCGGTTACGGCGCAGTCGGCCAGCAGCGCATGGTCCTTGGGGGACGACAGCTCCATGTCCCCGTAGATGTACCTTTCGGAGGACTCGTCGGCGAGCCTCCATCTGACGAACTTCATCCCCTGCTGCTCGGCGATGGATACGGCCTTCTTTGTCAGGGAATCGAAGTCGGACCCGTCCGGGCTCTTTCCGAGGGAGTACACGTTTCCGTACTCGTAGTTCAGGGTTCCGATCACGGTCTCGATCGTTCCTTTGACGAATACGAAGCTGACCTCCACGGAGTCGCCCTTCCAGCCCGCATAGAATGTCGTGTCGCCGGAGATGTCCTCGTAGCGGAGCCCGTCTCCGTCCTGCCGGACGAAGGCCGGCACGGTCGCATCGGGGTCTTTGAACCAGTCTACGAACGAGAATCCGTCGCGCACGGGATCAGAAGGCTTGAACACCCTGGATCCGGACGGGTAGTCCGCGTAGTCGGTCAGGGTCTTTCCGTTCATGAGGTCGAAAGTGACCGTGAACTTGTAGCCTGCGTACACGGTCCTGTCGTGTACGACGGGGTTGCTGAGATTGAATGGGTTTTTCAGTGTCCTGTCCTGGAACCAGCCTATGAAGCAGTCTCCGGTGACAGGGACCATGGACGAGGGGATCGTGGATCCGCTCGCTATCGAGATCGTCTTGGGGATCTCGATCAGCGACCCGTTCTCCGTCATGTAGTCGATGAACGTGATGTTCACCATCTCCACCTTGTCGGTGGTGACCGTGACCTTGAACGGGATGGAGGTCCCGTCCATGCCTTCGAGGACGAAGTGCAGCTCGGCGATCTCTCCGCCGGTCGCGCCGTAGAGCTCGAAGACCACGGTGGAGTTGAACGATCCGGTCAGGGTTCCGATCACCATGTTGGCAGACGGATTGGCTGCATCCGCCAGAGGGTGCGCCCATCCGAGCGTCCCTTCGGTGTTGATCCCGGGGGCGATCGTGATGCCGGAGCCTGTCATGCCCTGGAGGTCGAACGACTTGAGGATGAGTTTGTACTCGTAGAACGACTTGGGAATCACGAATCCGCCGGTGCCGCGTCCGTCGCAGACGGCTATAGGCACTTCGTAGTCTCCGCCGATGCCTCCGGGAACCTCCGTGTAGACGTCCAGGCGGACGTCTATGCGGTTCTGGTAGATGTATCCAGTATCGCCGCCGTCCAGTGTGACCTGGACCGCTTCCACGAAGCTGAGGTCGATCGATCCCGCGAGCCCCGTGTACCTGATGCCGGCGTGCTCGAGTTTGAACGCTATGCCGGTGCAGTCCTTTCCGCCGACTCCTTCTATCTCCACCGAGCTGTCCAATCCGTGGATCACGACGCCGCCGTCGCCGAAGGCGAGGCAGTTCGTCTCGGCGTATCCCATGGTCAGACGGAACTGGGTTCCGGACTGGTCGGGTGCGCCCGATACGAGCGTCATCCTGCTGGTCTGACCCGAAGCCACGGAGTGGCCCGTGTAGACGAGGCGCGTTCCCGACGACAGCCTAGGCATGGATTCGATCACGGTGTTGCTGCCGGTTCCCGCCACGGCGACCAGCGTGGTCGTGCGGAGCACGGCTCCGGAGATGAACCAGCATCTGCAGTCGGAGATGTCCTGGGTGTCGGCGAGGGAGTACGATCCTCCCCTCTCCACCACGAATCCTCCCTCCGACTGCACCGAGCCGGAGGCAAGGGCCCCGTAGTAGAGCTCGGACGGCGCTATGGAGAGGACGGTGTATCCGAAGACCTTTCCGTATGCTCCCTTGAACGCTATATCGAACGACACGCCGTCGTTCAGACGGATGACGTTCCTGGGGTTCGATTCGCTGGTGTCGTTGCCGACTCCGTCCGCTCCGGTGGTCCGGCTGTGGTATTCCGATATGTCGTTGGTCCCCGCATCGAGATTCAGGCGGGTCCCGTTCGAAAGGGTGAGGGACGATATGTTGTTGAGGCTGTACTTGGTCGATGCCTGCGACGATGTGCCGTCGGCTCTTCCGGTCAGCTCGAGATGGGACGAGACGATGAGGACGCTGTCCGCATTCTGGACCGATGCCATCACGGTTCCGGATGGCATATCCTGGATGAGCACGGTCTTAATGCCGTCCACGAGGCACGAGTGCCCGCTTCCGAAGACGGATCCGCCTATGGATGCGCCGTTCCCGCCGTAGATCTCGACACGGGACAGGCCGCTCACCTTGATCTCTTCGAACTCCTCCTTGGACTCGACCTTTCCGACGTCGGCTCCTCCGAAGACGGACATCCCGATCGCGGCGGCCCCTTCGATCATGACCTTGGTGTTGCCCCAGGTCATCCCCTTGAAGCCGCCTCCGTAGACGCTTCCGGCCACGGTGCCGCCTTGGATGCGGATGACCGTTCCGTACTCCTTCGACGAGCTTCCGTCGTCCCCGAACGCGCTGGACCCGTAGACGCTGCCCTTCACCAGGCCGGCGTCCATGTTCAGTTCGCGACGCCCTTCGGTGGATTGGTTGCCCGCGGTCCCCAGGCCTCCCGAGAACACGTTTCCTTCGATGGTGCATTCCCCGATGTCGACACTGATGTCGCCGATCGTGCGGCTCTGCTCTCCGCCACCGTAGACGCTTCCTCCGACTGACGGCCCGTACGTTCCCGCGCCTATGGTCACACGGACGTTCGCCGATACGGTCCTTCCAGCGACATCGTCGCCTTCCAGGCCCATGCCGCCTCCGTAGACGGAGCCCGATACGCGACCGTTTCCTATCGATACGGACGTGTCGCCCGCCACGGATGTGGCGCCTATCGCGCCGCCTCCGTAGACGGAGCCGTCCACCGTCCCGTTCTGGACCGACACCGTGCGCGACGAATCGGCGGACGCGGATGAGCTGGATGCGAATGCGCTGTAGTCGAATCCCGTGTCGAACACGACGGAGGATCCGGTTCCGAACCAAGGCACGTAGCGTATCGCGCCTGATCCGTCCATGCAGATGATGCTCGTCCATTCGAGGTAATCCTCGCTTCCGCTGCCGGAGAGCGACGATGCCGAGATCCCTTTTCCTCCAGCGAAGACCGATCCGCCCACATGCGCTCTTCCGTCGACGGATATCGAGATGCTCTCCGCATCGACGGCTGCGACGTCCTTCAGATAGGATGTTCCGATGGGCTTTCCCGAGAGGCCCCCCCTTGTCGTTGTAGGAGCTGATGACGGGCGTGCTCTGCCCTCCTCCGTACACGCTTCCTAGGACGGAGGCGTCTCCGGAGATCTCTATGGATACGGATTCCGCCGTGACCTTCGAGCATCCGGTGGTGTCGGCGAATCCGCTCCCGTCGTAGCTGCCGAGGCTTCCGTCGGTGCCGTGCAGCACCTTGTCGAAGCCTCCGCGTCCTCCCCCGTAGACATCGCCGAGGATCTCGCCGCCGGTGACGGCTATGGAGATCTTCGTGGATTCGGATCCGACCGCTCCTCTGAAGCCTCCTCCGTACACGTATCCTACGGTTCCGCCTTCTACGGCGATCCTTATGTCGCCCGTGACGGTGGATTTGAGGCTGGGGGATCCCCATGTATCGTATCCTCCTCCGAGTAGCATCGCCACCTTGGCGGAGTCCGCGACCCTGATGTCCACGTTGTTTACATTGCTCCCCTTGCTGGCACCGTCGGTGATCCCGCCGCATGCTATGTGCTTGACTACGGCGCTCCCGGAGATCTCCAGGTTCGCGTCGCCTATCTCCGTCTGCCCCCTGCGTCCTCCGCCCTGGACGTCCCAGACCTCGGTGTTTCCGGTCAGGAGGATGTTGGTCGATACCGCGACGCTCCCGCCGTTGTTTCCGTTCGATCCGCCGGTGATGATGGTGGACTCCGTCAGCTTAGGGGCCACGGACCAGGCGTTGCCCAGGGACGTCTCCTCGTAGTAGTCTCCGGGCATGGACAGCGATACGGCGAAGATCCATGTCGATCCGCCTATGCTCTTCGCGCCGTTGGCGGAACCTCCGGCCAAAGTGTCGAGGATGGTGACGTTGCGGAGCACAGTTCTGCAGTCTCCCGCTATGTATCCGCCGTTGGGTCCTGATCCGCCGAACACGTTGCCGTAGATTCCGGAATGGACCACCAGGTCCGTGCTTCCGCACCAGACGCTGTTCGAAGCCGATCCCCCGTACAGCTGCGGATAGCTCGTGACCGCCGTGGACGAACCGGTGTCGATGCCGGTTCCGAGGACCAGGGTGTGGCCGTTGGCGAACAGTCCTCCGGATCCGTCGCCGTGGTTGGGCGAGTGCGTTCCTCTCAATGCGAGGTTGTCTATCGTCGCGTTCGCGTTGAACGAATGGTTGGATCCGCCGAGGTTCAGGATCGAAGTCTTCGATTCCCCGCGTATGGTGACGGGATTGTCGACGGAGGCCGGCAGGTCGACGCTGTATCCGGATGCTATCCTGATGATGTTGGTGTACTGGTTCCCGCCGTCCGCTCTGCTCAGGGCGTCGCTCAGATTCCAAGAAGAGTATACGAGTGCCGTGTAGTTGAGCAGCTTCCACGTGGCGTACAGGTGGACGGTCCTCGTCTCGGCGGGTCTTATGATGTCTCCGGGGTCCACGATCTCCTCGAATCCCGTTCCGGATTCTCCGAAGCCGCTGTAGTATCCCCATCCGCAGAACACCTCGGTCTTTCCGACCGTGTAATCCGTTATCGGATTCCAGTCGTCCGGTTCGTATTCGGCGATCCCTCCCGATTCCTTCACGGTGCCTTTCCAGAACTGGGGGTTGTATTCGGTGGACACGAACGATCCGTGATAGCTCACCTCGAACGTCCTGTCGGAGCCGTCGTTGCTGTGGTATACCACATCGTACGCGCTTCCGTTGTACGACTCCGCTCCGAGTCCGGCGGGCAGGTTCGGAACGACGATGGCGAGGAGCAGCACCGCGACCAGCGCGAAGGACAGCGCCCGTCTTCTCTTCGATGCCGGGAGACGCGCGGTATGCCTTATGCGGCATCCGTCATCCGTTCTTCCGATTGCAACTTTTGCAGTCATCCCATCGCCTCGAGGTTTCTGATCAATTCTGTTCATTCTCGCATGCTGTCCATGCGATCGCGCTTGTATTCGCGGAATCCCTCTGATTCGCATACGGTTTATAACAGGTCTTGCGTTTCATGGTTGAAGAAATGAATATCTTATTTCGTCAATAGGCAGAAATATGAATTCCCGTCAAATGTTCTATATAAGACTCTAACTACATATTATATGTAAAATATAGAACATAGAATCGGCAGGAATGCCGAAAGGTATGTTAGGAACCCATCTGAACGGCGTTAAGGTCCCGCCAGACCAGATTTCTGTTCGGAATCAGCACCGCGCATGTTTTAACTACGAGCGGGGGATAACCGCTTGGAAGCCCCAATGGGCTCGGGAGATTAGCATGAGCAGGATGCTTTACACCGTCGGACCGGTCTACGTGGCCCCCGACACCCTCGAATCGATGGACAGGCCTATGATCACCCACCGCTCCGCGGAGTACAAGGAGCTCCACGCCGACATCGTCGAGAAGATCAAGAAGACGCTCAACACGGACATGGACGTCTTCCTCGTCTCCGGCTCTGCCACCGTCTTCAACGAGGGCGCCGTCAGGAACGGCGTCCAGGACAGGATGCTCGGCATCACCAACGGATCGTTCGGGAACAGGCTCATAGAGATCGGGGAGCTCAACGGGAAGACCGTGGACAAGGTCCAGGTCCCCTGGGGCAAGGCCATGAGGCCCGAGGACATCGACGGCAAGGTCGGAAAGGACACCGAGGCCGTCTGCTGGTGCGCCAACGAGTCGTCCACCGGAGTCACCAGCGACAGCATCGCGCTGTCCAAGGCCGTGTCCGAGCAGAACCCCGACGCGCTGAAGATCATCGACGCCGTCACCGCCATGTACGTCTCCGAGATGCATATCAAGGACATCGACGCCGACGCCATCGTGTTCGGCAGCCAGAAGGCCCTGGCTCTGCCGCCCGGACTCGCGCTGATGCTGTGCTCCGAGAGGATGCTCGAGAAGGCCAAGACCGTGAAGAACCGCGGGTTCTACACCGATCTCCTCAAGATCAAGAAGCAGAGCGATGTCAGCTACGCCCTCACCACTCCGCCGGTGTCCCTGCTCTACGGGCTGCAGTACAAGCTCGATAAGATGATGAAGGAGGGCGTCCAGAACATGTACGCCCGCCACGCCGAGATGTCCCGCCTGGTCACAGAGTGGGCGGACGAGAAGCTCGCCGGAGTGTTCCCCGAGGAGGGCTACAGGACCATGGGGACCACCGTGCTCAACCGCGGCGGTCTGGACTTCGACGCCTTCCACAAGAAGCTCAAGGCCAAGGGGTTCGAGATCTCCAACGGATACGGCGAGATCAAGGAGAAGACGTTCAGGATCGGCCACATGGGGGACGAGACGCCCGCGGGCATCAAGGAGCTCCTGGCCGCTATGGATTCGATTATGGAGGAATGAAAATGGTTGCTAAGGTTCTGATATCGGACCCCCTCTCCGACGACGGGGTCAAGATCCTGAAGGATGCGGGATTCCAGGTCGACATGAAGCCCGGGATGTCCGAGGACGAGCTGTGCTCCGTGATCGGGGACTACGACGCCCTGATCATCAGGTCCGGGACGAAGGCGAACGCTAGGGTCATCGACGCCGGCGCCAATCTCAAGGTCATCGGCCGTGCCGGAGTCGGCGTGGACAATATCGACGTCCCCCACGCCACCGAGAAGGGCATACTCGTGATGAACACCCCTTCCGCGAACATCCTCTCGGCGGCGGAGCACTCCTGCGCGATGCTCCTCGCCATGGCCAGGAACATCCCGTTCGCCCATGAGTCCATGCACAGGGGCGAGTGGAAGAGGTCCAAGTACACCGGAGTCGAGCTCAACGGCAAGGTCCTGGGCATCATAGGAGTGGGCCGCGTCGGCGGAGAGGTCGCCAAGAGGATGAAGGCCTTCAACATGACCATGGTCGGATACGATCCGTTCCTCCCCAAGGACGTCGCGGACGCCCTGGGCGTCAGGCTCACCACCCTCGAGGAGGTCCTGAGGACATCGGACTTCATGACCATCCACACTCCGCTCCTGCCGGAGACCAGGAACATGATCTCCCTTCCGCAGTTCAAGATGATGAAGCCCAACGCGAGGCTCGCCAACGTGGCCCGCGGAGGCATCGTCAACGAGGACGATCTGTACACCGCCCTCAAGGACGGCATCATCGCCGGCGCCGCCTTCGACGTCTGGTGCAACGAGCCCCTCGCGGAGTCCGAGAAGAAGCTGCTGGAGCTCGACAATCTCGTCACCACCCCCCACCTCGGGGCATCCACCGTCGAGGCCCAGGAGAGGGTCGCTATCGAGGTCGCGGAGCACGTCGCCATGTTCCTCAGGGACGGCACCGTCTCCAACGCCATCAACGCCCCCCGCGGAAAGCTCGATGCCGAGACGGAGCCCTACGTTCCGCTCGCCCAGAAGATGGGGCATCTCGTCCAGCAGATGGTCGGGAACCACCCTCTGGACAAGCTCGAGATCTCCTACAACGGCGCCCTCGCCGCCAAGCAGACCAAGCTGCTCACCGTGGAGGCCGTCATAGGCTACCTGAAGAACGTGATCGGAGCGGCCAACATCATCAACGCCCTGCCTGTCGCGAAGCAGAAGGGCATCGAGATCTCCGAGACCAGCAACGATGCGGCCAAGGACTACGCCAGCGTGATCGAGATGAGGTTCACGTCCGGGGACGTTGTCCGCACCGTGCGCGGAACCGTCATCGGCGGGGTCCCGAGGCTCGTCGGTCTCGACGGGTTCTCCTTCGATGCCCCCATCACCGGGGACATGGTCTATCTCAGGTACAAGGACGAGCCCGGGGTCATCGGGATCGTCGGCAACATCATCGGCGGCGCGGGAGTCAACATCGCCCAGATGGCCGTCTCCAGGCGCGACAGCTGCGCCATGATGGTGCTCTCCGTGGACGGAGCGATCCCCGACGACACCGTCGACAGGATCTCCGAGTCCGTCGGAACCAAGGACGTCGGATTCCTCGACCTGACGGAGCGATGTCCATGGGAGTCATCACCATCAACGATCTCACGATGGCGATCAAGAACAGCATAGACAGCAGCCAGAGGGAGATGCAGGAGGAGGAGGCGTACGATCTCGCCCACCGCGTCCTGAACTTCTTCGGCTATTCGGACCGCATCATCGACAACGTCCTCGAGCCCGAGGACAGGGATGCGTTCTACATGCTGGAGGACTCCGGAATCCTGACCACGGAGAGGGAGGAGACCACCCTCTACGACGGAAGGGAGTGGAGGATCCACTACTGGCTGTTCCGCAGGGAGCGCATCGCGGATCTCATGAACCTCGTGCCCAAGGAGGCCGTCGCGGCCGCGTCCGACGAGTTCAGCTACGACAGCCTCCCCGACGACATCTGGAACCGCGGCTCGGAGCGATGATGGAGGTCTTCCCCTACCCGTTCCGTCCCGGCCAGAAGGAGCTGGTCTCCTTCATCCGCGATGTGGCGGACGACGGGATGTGTCCCGTCGTGGAGGCGGGGACGGGCACGGGGAAGACGATATCGGCCCTGGCTGCGGTCATTCCGATCGCCAGGGCGAGGGGGCTCCGGGTGGTCTATCTCACCCGGACCAAGTCCCAGCAGGCCCAGGTGGTCCGCGAGTGCGGAGCCATGGGCGGCGTGACCTGCGTATGCCTTCAGGGGAGGTCCGCCTCCACGTGTCCTCTCATGAGAGGGGACCGCGATCTCGCGTCGGGGACCCCGGAGGAGATAGCGAAGCTCTGCTCGGAACGTCGCAGAAGGACCGCGGAAGGCGCCGGATGCAGATTCTATGCGAACATGGAGGGGGCGTCCGATGAGCATTGGCTCGAGGTGCTCGCGAGGGATCCCGACCCCCGCGCGTTCGCGGCGGCCTGCGAGGCCGAGGGCGTATGCCCCTACGAGATGACCAAGCACCTCCTCCCTCATGCGGAGGTGGTGGCTGCCGCATATCCCTTCGTGTTCATCCCACAGGTCCTTTCCATGTTCGAGGACTGGACGGGGACTTCTCTGGACAGGATGGTCGTCGTGGTGGACGAGGCCCACAACCTGCCCGACTATCTCAGGGAGCTGCAGACGTACGAGTTCTCGCGTCGGGCCATGGATCTGGCGGAGCGCGAGGCTCTCAAGGAGGGCGATCCCGAGGTGGGCGAGGGGTTCCGCACGACGGATGTCTCTTCGGTTCTGAAGGAGATCCTGTCGGCCGCCGAGAAGGAGTATCTGATAGACGAGGACGGCATCGTGCCCGACGGATTCGTCGAGGAGGAGCTCATGTCCCGTCTGGGGACGACCTCCGTCGTGCTGTCCCGCATGTCGAAGACGCTGATGGACATAGGGGACTCCATAGAGGAGAGGAAGAAGCAGGAGCTGAAGCTTCCTCGCTCCTACATCGGCATGATGGGGCGCTTCCTCGGCCTGTGGATGGCCGACGACGACGTCTGGGGCGTGAGGCTGGTCCTCGGAGGGGACGATCCCAGGTTCCAGGCCTACTGCATGGATCCGTCGCCTGCCGCATCTCCTCTCAACGACTGCTTCGCATCCGTCCTCATGTCCGGGACTCTGGAGCCCGTGGACGACTTCTGCCGCGAGCTCGGATTGGAGCGCGCGGTGCAGAGGAAGGTACCGAGCCCGTTCCCCCCGGACAATCTCCTGACTCTGTACTCCCGGGATGTGTCGATGAGGTACGAGGAGAGGCGTTTGGAGAGCAACTACGGTGAGATCATGAGGCTCCTCGTCGAGACCGTCGACGCCGTGCGCGTGAACACGGCGGTGTTCTTCCCGTCCTACGAGTTCATGGACCGGATGGTCTCGGACGGCCTGGAGGAGAGGCTCGGCCGGACCGTGTACCATGAGCGCAGGGGGATGCCCCAGGACGAGCTCATGGAGACGTTCGAGGGATTCCGCATCTCCGAGGGGGGAGTGCTGTTCGCCGTCACGGGAGGCAGGATAAGCGAGGGCCTGGATTTCCCCGACAAGGCCCTGGAGCTGGCGGTGATCGTGGGGATACCGTTCCCCAAGCCCACCGCGCGCCTCAGAGCCATGGAGAGGTACTACGACAGACGTCTCGGAGACGGGAGGAGGCACGTCGTGGTCATCCCCGCCCAGAGGAAGGTCAGGCAGTCCATCGGGCGTCTGATAAGGTCGGAGACGGACCGCGGCGTCGCGGTCATTCTGGACCGCAGGGCGGCCTCCGTCGTCCCGTGGGCTCTGCCGAGCGCCGATCCCCCTTCCGCCGTGCGCGCCTTCCTGCGCCGATCCTGCGACCGTGTCAGCGACGTTCCTCGATAGTGATAACTAAGGAACCCTGTTCTACGCCGCATGGAAATCCAGGTCGACGACGACGTCAGGAAGATGATCGAATCAGAGGGCCGCGACTATCGCGTCTGCACAGCATGCATGGGTCCCGCCCTCGTCCCTACGACAGTGAAGGGTCCGAAGCCCGAGGACATCAGGATCCCGATCGGGGCCAACACCCTGTACGTCTCCCGCGTGCAGGCCCGCTACGTCACCCGCGTGAGCATGGACATGCTCTACGACAGGGAGGATATCGATTCCTGTCCGGCGTTCTACCATCGCCGCCAGGCCTTCTAATCGCATTTCCCGCACCCTTTCCATTTCGTTGGGTATTTTCCGAAGAGCCGCCAACGCGCTTATGGTGAAGGGTGAACAGTTACTCCAGCGGAATGCCGTCGTACGGATCCATCGTGATCGGATGCAGCTTTCCTGAAGCGGGGGCGATGCTGTCGAAGGATACAGATGATATAGTTTTGGGAAGCATATACTCTATCCCATAATTTTCTACCCCGCATCCCGAGCCTCGGTTCTGATCGACATTCTGCTCGAAACAGCAGGTTCTTACAGCGCTCGAACGAGCGCTGACGCTGATACGACCGTGCCCGGCGGCTCCAGGGC
>ERZ808258.276-NODE-276-length-22941-cov-2.668618_pt1 | contig 22941 bp, 10 predicted proteins | sample MGYA00521280_ERZ808258 | MGnify/ENA primary metagenome ERZ808258 (study PRJEB31516, sample SAMN03275585) | gut metagenome | biome: mammalia-associated habitat; material: feces | host: Papio cynocephalus | place: Kenya | collected 2012-07-19 ...
GACAGCTTGCTTAACGATGAAAAAAAACATGTTGTTGCAACTTTTCCTGGCGGTCTCGATGCCATGCGTGCCTATATTCGCTCTCATATCCGTTATCCCAAAGCAGCCTTGGCATTAAAAGAAGAAGGGCGTGTTATCGTGAAAGCTCATGTGGATGAAAGGGGGAATATCCTTAGTTGTGAAGTCATGATGAGTGACAATGCTCTCTTCAATGAAGAGGCTTTGCGTGTTGTACGTTCCATGCCACGCTTGCAACCTGCAACCTGCCAAGGTAAGCATGTTGTAGGGATTTGCAAAATTCCTGTTATGTTCAGACTCCGATAAATGATTCTTATAAATAAGGATGTTCTTGATTTCACTCAAGAACATCCTTATTTTCTTCTCACATATCTTTCATTGACAAGCATTTCAAGTTCAGCTTATATTTCTTGAAGTCCGGACAAGCTTGGAGCATATTGTCTACTTTCTTTGCCAGCTGTTCCTCGTTATACCTGCTCTTGTCTTTCTTCACCTCGAAAATATCGGCAATGCCGTCAATCTCATTCACTGCTACGATGTCAATCTCATTCTCGCCCTTTCTATCCCAATACTGTCCTATCTGAGTATATTCTTGGCTCTCTCTCAATCTTTGGCGAAAATAGCGTTCCAGCATGAAACCTTCCACCACGGAAATGTCTCGTTTGATGATGCGCTGCAATTGATTCAAGGCACCGCTCTCGATATAATTTTGATACTTATAAAAAAAACGGAACCAAAAGATGAGGAAGTTGTCGTTCAAGATATATCTCACGTTCTTGGTCTTCGGCTTGGAGAAGATTGGGACGTGCCGCTCAATCAAGTTGAAATGTGACTTGAGGCGGTCTAGATAGCCTCCCACTTCCTTGATGCCTGTAAGCGCCTCTATTTGTGAACGGGTAACCTCACCGCTGGCAATACAGGAAAGTATAGAGAAATAGTTGGCATAGTCTGTACCAAATTCCTCTATCAATAGGTTCTTGCCTTCGTTGATAAAAGGAGAATTTTCCTCCGTCAGCATGTTGAGCATCTTTTGTGATGTGGTCTTGCCATTGCTCATCAAGAGATTCACATACCAAGCCACTCCGTTGGTCAAAGTGTAGAGGGTGAGTAAGTCGCTTGGGTTGTAATGTGGATTGAAATCAACTAAGATATCTTTGAGTACATGGGTCTCGAATGCTTTGAGATTGATAATCCTATTGGCACGTGAAAACAATGGTTCCTTGCTATCTTCGAATATACGATGCATCAGCGAATAGATGGAACCGCTGATGATGAGGTCCATTTTGCTACCGTTCTTGCCCAAGTCCCATTCTCGCTGCATCTCGCTAAAGATGGACGGATTGATGCGTAACCAATCCTGAAACTCGTCGATGATGATGGTGAATGGATGGGTCTGTGAATAAAACAACAAATAGCGAAATAGCTCGGCAAACGAGGTGTAGTTGCCAAGAGGTATGTTGAGCTTTCGTTCAACTTCTTCCTTGAAATCTTGACACAACATGCTTTCCGACTTACGTGCTACAAAGAAATAGAGCAGTGGATTGTCATAACCACATCTCAGCGCCAATTCGGTCTTGCCGATTCTGCGTCTTCCTACAAGAACGGTCATCTGCGCTTCTTGTTGGCTTTTCTTATAGATGTCAGCAAACAATGCCAACTCTTTTGTTCTATCATAAAACTTCATATGCTTTAGCTTTTGATGATTCATAAATAGTCATGGCGATTACCGTCATGGCGATTACGATTACTTATTGCAAAAGTACGAGTTTCTATTGAAATGGGCAAGAAAGGCACTTATATTTTGGGATTGTTTAACGAAACAAGGGCGATGCAACGAATGAGAGTTGCATCGCCCTTTTCAAGTTATGTATGAAGTCTAAAACTTAGAGTCCTATTGTTTTCAAGACTTTGCTTATCAAGGCTTTTACTTATCTACCGATGAAGAAACGTTGCTCTTCTCGTAGTAAGCCTTGTAGTCTGTACCACCATATTTCAAACCGAGGTCTTCGCCTGCGATACCATCGCAGAAGCCCTTGTAAGCCCACTTGCGCTTGTAGTCCTTGTCGAAGAGGTTTGGCTTCTGACCCTTGAGCCAGTACTCATGCTCAGCCTCGTTGTCGGACAAGCTCCAGATGGTGATACCGCTCTGTTGAGCCTCTGGCACATTCGCCTTGTAGCTCTCCATGATCATGCGGTAGCAGTCGCTCTGTGCCTTGTACTGGTTGCTGGATGGATTCTCCGTGTTGAGGGAGATGTCAAGCTCGGTGACTCTTACGAGTTTACCTGTGGCTGCCATCGTCTGGAACATGGCATCTACCTGCTCCTTCAAGGCTGCGATGTTGGTGGCGTTCTTTGCCTCGTCGTCGCTGCAAGAGAGGGTGACGTGCATCTGGGTGCCTATACCGTCAACGATAGGAGTGCCGTTCTTCTGGTCGATGTCCTTCACGAAGTCGATGAGGGCGGCGAGTTTCTTAGGAGAAGTCTCCAGGTTGTAGTCGTTGACGAAGAGCTTGGTCTCTGCTGGCAGGTATCTGCGAGCCAACTGGAATGCCTTCACAGGATAGTCTGGCACGTAGTAGCCCCAGTACCAATGGTTGTCGCCCCAGTTGAGAGTCAAACCGTCAGCTACGGATTCTTCTGGAGCTTTGTCTTCATCCACTCCGAATACGCCTTCGTCGATACCTCGGCGACCATTGCTTCCATCGGCGATAGGTTCGTTGATGACATCGTAGCCATAAGGTGTGACGTTCTTCTCCTTCAAGTGGTTGGCAACACCGCTAACCCAAGCTTCCATCGCTCCTTCGAGGGCAGCTTGCTTCTCTTCGGCGGTCTTCAGCACATAGTACATCTTGCTGGCTGCCCTTGTGTGTGAACGACGAGAGCGGTAGATGGTCTTTCTGGCTCCTGCCTCACTGCCTTGGTCTTTGGCGAGTCCGAACTTGATGTTGTCGAGATAATAGGTTGCGCCGACTTTTCCAAAGTTGAGGATAATGCGGTTGGCGTCTTCCGGAGTAGGAGTGAATTCGTATTCAAACTTAGCCCAGTCTGTACCTACCTCAAAGTCGTGATAACCACCTTGCGAACCGTATGTAGAGCTATTTTGGTATTGGAACTGCATCTTGCCAGCCGCAGAGGAGGACTTGGCATAGAACTGGATGATGTATTTTTTGCCTGCTTGTAATGGTGCGTCGAAAGTGTAAGCACACTGAGCGTTCCAGGCATCGCCATCGCCCTTGTTCTTCAATACCAGTCCGTAGCTATCCTTATAGCCAGCACCTTCTTTCACTTCACTTGATTCGCAGTTGCTTCCCCAGGCACCCCAGTTGCCTTTGGTGCCGCCTTCGAAGTCGTAAGAGTCGCCAGCAAGCACATTGTCCATAGGATCTACTTCCTTGATGCCGAACTCCACGTTGTCGATATAGAATGTGCCAGCCACTTTACCAAAGTTGAGGAGAATGCGATTCATATTCTCCTTATTGCAGGTGTAATCGTATTCACAGGTTGTCCAGTCTGTACCTATAGAGAAGGAATGATAGCCTTCGCCAGAGTAGTCCTTGCTGTTTTGCGCAGCAAACTGTAGCACTTCTCCTGCTACGGAAGACTTGGCTTGGAAACGGATGGTGTAAGTCTTGCCCACTTCCAATACTCCGTCAAGGTCTTGGCAACATTGGGCTACGTAGTAATCGGAGCCATCCTTTGGATTGACGAGCTTCAAACCATAGCTTCCGTCCTTGGCTGCCTCTGCGCAAACTTCCGCCTTGCTGTCGTTGCCCCATGAGCTCCAACCGTTGTTGGTGCCTGTCTCGAAATCACCATTCTTGATGATAGTCTTGATGTCGCTCGTGCTTTCCACTACGAGGGTAGGGGCGATGAGTGACTTCAGGTAACTTTGGTTCTGCTGGGTATGCCAGAAGAAGTTGTGACCATAGAGTTTCATGTTGCCATCGAGGGCAGCGATGAGCTTATCTACAGTAGTGAAATTCAATCCACCGCTATTGGTCATGATGGCATCGTTCTTCATCGCATTTCCTGGGGTGAATAGCTGGTAGTTGGCATTCGCCAAGTCGCCCTCGCCATTCTCATTGTTGATATACATGTCGGCACCACAACCGATACCGATGAGCATATTCGGTGTATATTGGGCTGCGTAGTCCTTGATGTTGTCGTAGTTGGCGATGACTTCCTTCACGGCGAGAGGTATCTCGTCGGCGGTGACACCGGCTTTGTCGGTACCCCATTTCATGAGTTGGTCGTCGCAACCAGTTAGTAGCATCGCCGATGCTACTACTGGTATCATTATCTTTGTGATTTTCATCTTTCTTTCTTTTTAAAAGATTAATAAATCTGATTCTGTCTTTATCTGAAATAGTAATCTGTACGATTAAAAATCAGATACGGTTACAGCTGTGTATGGCACGATGCGGAAGTTGTCCAAGTAAATCTTCTTGTTGAAGGTAGATGCAGGGAAGTCTGCGTCGTCCTTGGTCGTGTCCCACTTCAAGTCTGGGTTGCAGAACAAGATACCGAAGTTCTTGTAGCTACCGCCGTTCTTGTCGTCGATGACATTCTGGAATGTCCAGGTCAGCTCAGTGTTGGTGTATCTACCAATCTCAGAGAGCGGAATGGTGATGGTCTGCCATCTTTCGCCAGTAGTGAATGGGGTAACTTCGCCTGTCTCACGATTCAACCATGGCACCCAAGCATATCCTTGGTTCAGGTAGTCCTTGTTGTACTTGGTACCACCAGAGCCATAACCATAGTTGGAAAGGTTGTTCTGGAGAGTAATCTCTATCTGACCTGTTTCGCTCCACTCTTCTGGGCAATATACATCGAACTGCAAAGCCACTGAGTCGATTGGGGTTGTGCCAGGGATGAACTTGGTCATGCGGTTCCAGTCGTCATCGGCATCGTCATTGCCTGCTGTCCAGAATCCCTTGATGCTTGCTACGCCAGCCTTCACTCCGTCAGGATTGTCGGCGAGATAGCTCTCTGGGATAATCTGAACGACCTTGCCACGACCTGAGTTCAATGGGTCATCTACCAAATCGTTGGCTGAGAAAGTTGCGTTCCAACCGCCTTGTGTTCCTTTACCATCAAAGTTGATGATGTAGCAATCATTGTTGTTGAAGTAAGCAGGGGAGATGGCGGTACCATTCGCACCTTCGGTAGTGATGCTTCCGCTTGTGGCAGCAACGCCAGAAGGCATGGTGAAGGTTACCCATTCGCCATCTTCCTCGTCGTTGACAATGCCGTCGGTCACCTCAGTTCCGTCAGGAAGAGTAATCTTGGTGGTTCCATCGAGGTTGGCACCTGTTATCTTCACGGTCTCGCCTGCTTGTGGCAAGGTGTTGTCGATGCCCGAGATGCTTGGAGAAGCGGCACGGATGGTAAACTGATAGGTAGTCTCGGTGTTGTCCTTCACGAAGCGGATGGTGTTGCGCACGCTCTCGTCAGCCTTTGCCACAGGGGTCTTGCTGTTGAGGGTGAGCCAGATGTTGTTGTCCGTCATCAACGCATTGTTGAAGTAGGTCTCGTAACCATTCACGTAGATTTTCTTCAAACCTGAGAATCCCGAACCTTCGATACGGAGGGTCTGACCGAGACGTGCGAACTCCACCTCACGGTCGTAGTTCTCATCCTCTGCATCAGTGGTCTCCAAGAAGATCTTGTTGATGGTCATGGTGGTGGATTGGTTGTTGTCATCGTCGTCGCTGCACGCTGTGAGCGATGGAACGAGGGCGAGCAACATCAAGGGAACTAATCCCTTGAGTGCTTTCTCCACCTTATTATATATATATCTTTTCATGATTGAATCGGTTTTTATCTGTTAATGATATGTTTTGTGAGTCTTAAAACTATGTTTCTCTTTCGATAAAACTATGTTTCTCCTTCGATAAAACGATGTCTTACTCGAAAAGTGTAGCTTCATCGACCTCACGCTCGCCAAACTCATATTTCACGGTCTTGATGTCGCCGTTGGCATCCGTCTTCAAGTTAGGGTTCTTGGCCTGGTCGGTATCTGCCATTGGCAAAATCAAGCTCTTGGCAGTGGCGGTTGCGACACCAGGGCCTGGTGCTGTGTAGTCCTTGCTCAACTTGTAGGTATTGCTGCTGCTGTCGAAATAAGTGGCGTTGCGGTTCTGGTTGTTGCAATAGTTGACAACTTCCTGCTGCTGGTAGTAGCCGCGGCGTACAAGATAGTACCAATACAAGCCTTCGAAAGCAAACTCCATTCTGTTTTCATGACGAAGATCCTCGTAAGAAATCTTGCTCTTCTCAGGCATGCCGGCACGCTTACGAACGGCATTGAAATACTTCAAGGCATCTGCATCTGATGTGCTCTCGTTGTTGCCAAGCACAGCCTCGGCATAGTTGAGATAAACCTCGGCAAGGCGAAGCATATAGGTATTGATGCCTGAGTTGTTTGGTACGCTGAAGCCATTTACCTTCTTGGTTCCAATCACATATTTCTTGATGTTGGCACCGTTGGTGCTTGCGCTCTCGGTCTTGCCATAGATGTATGGGTCGGATGGGTCTGCGCTCAACTCAGGATATGGCTCGCCATAGAAAGCGATGGAACTGTGACGGCGCTGGGTATCAACGACGCCTTTCTCTCCAAGGTTCTCGTCTGTATAGTTGGAGAACTCATTCCAAAGGTCGTATGAGCAAACGGTAGCTCCACCCCAAGCGTTGGTGTCGCCCACCATGGTGCTCCATGCCAAGAATCGGGTCATGCTCTGACCTGCGCCACCTGCACCGTCACCCTTGATGAACTGGAATTGGAACATAGCCTCGGAGTTGTTGTTGATGTTGTCGTAGCTCCAAAGGTCTGCATAAGTGTCAACCAACTTATAGTTGCTCTCCTTGATGACCTTGAGGGCTGCCTTCTTAGCCAAGTCGAGGTAATACTCGTTGCGAGTGCCACGATTGAAGTCGGTTGCCACGTTCGTGCCGTCGTAAGCTCCGCTGGTGGTCAAGCCTGCCATGGAGAGGTAGAGACGGCTCAACATACCGTATGCGGTATATTTGTTCACGCGACCAGCCTGTCCTTGTGTGGCAGGGAGATGCTTGGCTGCATATTCCATGTCACGGATGGCGAACTCGATGACATCCTCACGAGGCTGCGCTGGTACCACATAGTTGTTGACCATGTCGGAGGTATTCTCGTAGATGATGCCGCATCCCCAGAGCGTGCCGATGTACCAGTATGCCAAGCCACGCATGAAACGAGCCTCGGCGATGCCTTGTATCTTGGCTGTCTCGCTGACTCCTGAGCGACTTTTTGTCTTGATGTTGTTGATGGTGTTGTTACTTTGGGAAACAACAGAATACAAGGAACCCCATGCCTGTGTCAAACCCTGTGAGAGCGAAGTCTCGGTGAAGTTGGTGTAAGGGTAGATGTAGTCTGACCACTGTGCCGTGATGTTGTTGGCACGTCCGTCGCCCATACCATAATAGAACTTATCGTTGAAGTCGTACCACACGTAGTTGTAGAGTGGGTAAGTGGCTGTCGCTACTGCCTCGTCAGAGTCGAAGTAGTTGTCAGGTCCCAACTGATAAGAGTTCTTCTGGTTGAGGAAGTCTTCCGCACAACTGCTGAACGAAAGGATTCCTGCCAAAGCTGCTGTATATAATAATATCTTTTTCATACTGTTAGTCTCCTTTCTTGTCATTAGAATGTTACGTTCAAGCCGAAGGTGTAGATGCGTGGTGATGGATAACGACCATAGTCGATGCCATTCATCAGTGCATTGCCCCAAAGACTACCTACCTCAGGATCATATCCCTTGTACTTGCTCCAGGTATGTACATTCTGAAGGTTGCAATATACCTTCACGTTGGTCAGGTAGATGTGCTTGAGCCAGGTACGTGGCAAGGTATAAGAAAGAGAAATGTTCTGCAAACGGATGTAAGAGCCATCTTCTACGTATGCATCGCTCACACGGGCGTTGGCATTGCTACCGCTGGCGGTGTAGAGGCGAGGCTGAATGGTCTCAGGATTCGTCACATGATAGTTGCGGTAATCGTCTGGTCCGTCTGGGTCGATCTTTTCTACTCGTGCATAGTCGAGAACGGTTCTCAACAAGTTGGAGGTAGAACCGGAAACTTCCAAACTGCGGCGACCGTAGTTGAGCACCTTGTTACCGTAGGAGCCACTGAACTGGATGGTCAAGTCGAAACCCTTGTAAGAGAATGTATTGCCGAGACCCCATGTGAACTTAGGCTCTGGGTTGCCGATGAAGGTCTGGTCATCGTTGTTGATGACGCCATCCCCGTTGATGTCTTCGAAGATGTAGTCGCCAATCCATGTTCCGCTCTGTGCAATCTTGCTTCCCTCAGGGATGGCTACCTGCTTCACGTTTCCGTCCTTGTCTTTATAGTAGAAGTCCTCAGGTTTGTCGAAACGACCGATAACCTTGTAGCCCCAGAATTGTCCGATAGGCTGACCAACTACCGTATTGGTAACGGTGGCTGTCTCAGAACCAATCTGAAGGGTCTTTGGCAAGGTACCTGTTGCGGTATCGAGCGATACCACCTTGTTGCGGTTCAGGGAGAGCACGGCGTTGGTGCGCCAAGAGAATCCCTTGCTCTCGATGTTGTCGGTGTTCAAGGTGAACTCGACACCTGTGTTGCGCAAGCTACCGATGTTACCCCAAGGGTTGCTGGCTACACCATAGCCTGAACCAGCACCAGAGCCCAAGAAGGCAGGAAGGTCGAGCTTGAGGAGCAAGTCCTTGGTCTTCTTGTAATACCAGTCTGCGATGAATTCGATGCGACCGTTGAAGAGGCTGAGGTCGATACCCACGTTGGTAGAGTAGGTGGTCTCCCACTTCAAGTTAGGGTTGGCGTTGTTGGCATTCAATACACCCACGCCCCAAGGAGTTGTGTAAGTAGCGAGGAGGGCGGTGTAAGCCCAGTCTTCTACATTCTGGTTACCTGTGGCACCCCAACCGAGGCGGAGCTTCAAGTTGCTGATAACCTTGTTGTCCTTCAAGAAAGCCTCGTTGCTGGCACGCCAAGCCAAGGCTGCTGATGGGAACCAACCCCAGCGATGACCTTCGGCAAACTTCGAACTACCATCGCGACGGATAGTGGCTGTCAAGAGATAGCGATCGTCGAAACTATAGAAAGCACGACCGAAGTAAGAGAACAAGGCGTTGTTGTTCTGATAACCTGTAGCACGACTGTCGGCGTAGCTACCTGCCGAGATGTCGGTGGCACTGTTGGAAAGATAGCCAGTAGTACTACCTACCTGGGTCTCCCAGTGGTTGTGGCTCATTTCCTGACCCACCATCACGTTCATATTATGCTTGCCAAAGGTGTTGGCATAGGTCAAGATGTTACGCCATGACCAATACTTAGAGTTGGTCTTGGTCCACTTGCCTGTACGAACATCGTTGGTTTTCACGCCAAACTGGTAGTCTGGCTGATAATAATAGTAGTTGTTGAAGTTGTAATCAGCCGAAAGCTCGGTCTTGAAAGTCAAGCCCTTGATGAGCGTAGCCTCCAAGTAAGTATTCACACGGAAGTTGGTCTTCTTGTTGTGATTGTCTGTAATCTCTGCAAGAGCCACTGGGTTGTCTGGCATCCACTGGTCGTCTGGACCATCGTATCCACCCTCGGTGTTGCGAACGGCAACGGATGGCTGGGAAGTCAGCGCCGTCATAATAATATTATAGGTGGAAGATGTCTGCTGCTTGCTGTCGGCGAGCGAGAAGTTGATGCCACCCTTGAGCCATTTCTTGATTTGAGCGTCGATGTTACCACGGAGCGTCTGACGCTTGAATCCTGAACCGATAGCGATACCGTTCTGGTCGAGATAACCCGCGCTGATGGCATAGGTGATGTCCTTGTTGCCACCGCTCATGCTTACGTTGTGGCTGGTCATGAGTGCCTTGCGGTACAGCTCGTCCTGCCAGTCGGTACCTTCGCCCATCAAGTCACCGCGTACCCAAAGGCTGGAAGCAGGCTTGATGTTGGCATCGCTGATATCCTTGTAGTGTGTGGCATATTCCTGAAGGTTCATCACATCGAGCTTGCCTGGCATAGCCTGCCAACCTACGTAACCATCGTAGGTGATGTTCGCCTCGCCACTCTGACCACGCTTGGTGGTAATCATTATGACACCATTGGATGCACGAGAACCATAGATGGCGGTAGCAGAGGCATCCTTCAAGATGTCCATGCTCACGATATCCGATGGGTTGATCAACGAAAGTGGGTTGGAGTTGCCATCGTCGCCGCCAGAAGAGTCGATGATGACACCATCGATGACGAAGATAGGCTGTGAGGTGGCGTTGAGGGAGTTCGTACCACGGATACGAATCGTGTTACTACCACCTGGGGTACCGGTGTTGGCCTGGATTTGCACACCGGCAGCACGACCTTGGAGTACCTGGTCGATAGATGTTGCTACAGATTTCTCGATGGCTTTCTCTCCGACAGAAGCCACGGAACCTGTAAGGTCGGCACGTTTCATCTGACCGTAACCTACTACCACCACCTCGCTCAGAGCCTGAGCGTCGGCTATAAGTGTTACGTCGATAGGACCATTGCCTACTTTCACCTCTTTATCTTTGTATCCTAGATAAGAGATTTGAAGTGTTGCACCTTTTGGCACCTTGAGGGTGAAGTTACCATCGAGGTCAGTAACTGTAGCCAGGTTAGGTGAACCTTTCACACGAATTGTCGCTCCGATAACTGGGCCATCGTCAGCGACTACCGTACCTTTCACGCTATTGCTTTGTGCCATTACTTGCTGAGTAGGAGCAAGCAAGAGCATCAAACTGAACGCAAGGTACTTCATAGCATTCCCTGCATGTCTCATGATTAATTGGTTTTTATTAATTGGTTTATATATGTTGCGTTGTTTAATTGGTTTCGGTTGCAAAGATATGCTTTTCTTGACAAAGTTCCGTTAATACTTGTGCCATCAGTGTTTCTTTTTGTTTCATTTGCAACAAATCTTTATGAAAAGACAAAAAGAAAGGGGATATGCAACTTCATATCCCCTTTCTTGCTTGGTAAGTGTTTAATATGTGACGAATAGCTTATTCGTAAATATCCATTTTGGAAAAAGTCTGAAAATATTTAAGACAAACATTTCGCCATTCCTTGGCATTGACGAGTTGAACGTTGAGCAGTGAGTCTGTGTGTTGCCATTCCTGCTCATGCCCTTTCATATACTGCTTGGCGCTCGTGTGCCAGAAGTCACGATATACTTCCACCATCGCCACGCCTTGGTTGTACTTCATGCAGAGTTCCTGCCAGAGGGTACTGCCCGACTTCATCTTGTAAGTCCAAGGCACGTGATGGAACCAAAGGAGATATTCCTCAGGACAAGTCTCGATGTTGTCGTATAGGCTGCGATATGGTTCCGGATATTGACCTACGGCATCTGTACCCTTGGACGATCGATCAAAGCCTACGCCATTGATATCTGCCTTGTGATAATATACAGGGCACCATTCCAATGGATAACTGGCGATGAAACCGTCTGGTTCTGGTCCGTAGTGGTGATCGAACTTGAAGATATGGTGCAAGCCGAGTGGCATCATATAGTTGACGCAAGCCTCACGGGAGGTCAGCATCATCATCTCCACTGGTTTTGTGAATTTTTCGTCTTGATTCTCGTATGTCTGTACCAACCATTCGTGGGCTATTTCTTCGGCTGTAAGGGATGGATTCCATGCCAAGCGACCGAACGCATACCAGTTGGCTTGAGAGAATGGATGTCCACACCAGTTGGCATCATCGCCAATATTGGCTACACCAGCGATGCCCATCAACTTCTTTGGAGATACGAAACCGAAGAATTCTTTCCACATAGGTGCAAGATAGGTGAGATGCTTCGACTGTCCGAGATATTCTTGGGTAATCTGAAGTTCAGCAATCTGAGGTGTATGCTTGATGTTGTCGAAGATAGGAGCGTAAGGTTCGCGAGGTTGGAAGTCGAGCGGACCATTCTTGGACTGGAGTATCACGTTGTCACGGAATTTCCCGTCAAGATTCTTGAATTCACTGACAGCTTGTTTTACACGATCTTCGCCTTTGTGGTTGGCGCCATATACGAAACTTCTCCACATGATGATTCCTCCGTATGGTTTCACGGCATCAGCAAGCATATTGGCTCCTTCGGCATGGGTACGATGATAGTCGCCAGGGCCAGGTTGTCCCTCTGAGTTGGCTTTTACCAAGAAACCTCCGAAGTCAGGTATGGCAGCATAGATTTCCTTAGCCTTCTTCTGCCACCATTGCTGAACCTTCTTGTCGAGAGGGTCTGCGGTCTTGGTATAGCCCAGCGCCATTGGGGATGCAAAGTTGATGCTGAGGTATACTCGGATGCCGTATGGACGCAGGATGTTGGCGATGACTTTCACCTTATTGATATATTCGGCAGTCATCATCTTAGGTGAGGCGTTCACATTATTGAGCACGCTGCCGTTGATGCCTAGCGAAGCGTTGGCACGAGCATAGGTGATGAGTCGGTCGTGCAGACTCTTGCTGATACTTCCTCCCTTGCCTTTTTTGCCGAGTTTGATTTCTTCCCACTTGAAGATGCTCTTGCCAGCATAACCACGTTCGATACTGCCATCAAGGTTATCCCAATGGTTGAGAATGCGGAGTCCCACCGCAGGGGTCTCAGTCTCGTCGATGGTCTTGCCAAAGTTTTGCTGGTTACCGCTGCCACAGTTGTAAGCGTCAGTGTTCTGTAGACGAATCAACTCGTAGGTGCCATAGAGCAAGCCAATGGGATTGCTTGCAGTGATAGTCGCCTCGTATTCGACGTTGTCGCCTTGGTGTGCCGGACAAGCGTAGACATTGTAGCCTTCGCCGAGGCTGAGGCTCTTGTCTATCTTGAGGGTTGCCTTCTTGCCTCGCCAGTTATTTTGCAGTTCTTGCTTAGCTATTTTTACAGTTGCGTCTTCTGCAACCGTAGTGGTGACTTGACAAGAATTAGCGTATGCCTTGCCTAGCCATAATGAGGAACCATGGTTCTGTGCGGTAGCCTGTAGGACGGCAAGCACCATGAATAACGAAATAAGGTATTTCTTCATATCTTTGCAGTTTGTTAGTTATTAAATCTAGTGTTACTAGCTTTAAATGATTAATATGGTTGCAAAGATACAAAAAAATACCTTATATTTGATGCAAAGAGTGTTGTTTTCTCTTTTCTATTTGTTTCAGAAACCTTTCATTTGATTAGAAAGGTCTCTGAAATTATGATTTAGTTGCGATAAGCAGGATTCTGATAAGCCTCTTTCTCTGCATCGCTCATCATCATAGCGTCAATCTGTCCCTGTGGAATAGGACGGAGATAGAATCCATCAGGGATGTTACGTGTGAATGTTTCTGGTGTGTGGTCGTTTGCACCAGCCCCACAGATGGTATATGTACCAGCACGCTCTTTCCAAGTCTGGGTACGAACGAGATCGAACCAACGATGACCCTCGCCGAAGTACTCTCGTCCTAACTCATCAAGGATATAGTCGATGGTGATGACCTGTGGTGTAGCGGCAGTCATCTCTGCGCTATGGTCTTCTACCTTCTCCTTGTCGCCATTGTTATCCCAGCGCCATTTTCCTGCACGAGCACGGATTACATTAATCAAGTCGCGAGCTGTGTAACCAGCCTTTGTTGTTGCGCCCTTGACTGCTGCCTCTGCAGCTGCAAAATAGAGCTCAGAGAATTTCAACGCACAGAAAGGACGGGTACTACCAGCGTTAGGCTGTCCCAAACCACCATTGTTGTCAGTACGATATGGACCAATCTTCCAAAGGATAGGATATTTGAAACGGCTGATGCCAGAAGGACCAACAACATAGTCGGCACGACCTGGTGTAACGCCTGCACCTACGGCAGCACCATTCTCGTAGGTAATGTTGTCGTCCGTGTCAATGAATGTCAAGACAGGATCACCCACCTTGATTTCCATATTATTGGCACCGATACCCTTTGTCGCAGTATTACCGCCCAAATTCCAGTTAGCGCGGAATGAGTATGTAAATGTGCCGTCGAAACGAGAGTCGTTGGTCTTGTCGGCAAAGGTCTTTTTGAATACTTCCTGCACAGGGGCCATACGTGTCCAAGGACGTCCTAATGCTTGTACAGCAGCGCGCAAAACAGGATTGAACTCGCCACTTCCATCAGCAGTCTTGATTCTCATGTTAGGATAATTCCAGCAAACCATCCATGATGCGAAGTTATCTGGTGCGCTACCGCTACCATAGCTGAGAGAACCACCATTGTATTCCTCGCTCTTCTCTGTATGGTCTGCATAGAGCAACCACTCCTTGTTGTTATGGTCGTTCTCTGCCAAGTTAACATCGTAGAAAGTTGGCATCAATCCATAGTTTCCTGGATTCTCTATGGCGTTGATGGCCACATCGTACGCCTGTTGGAAATACCATGCAGCATCATGACCATCAGGGTCTGTACGCTGACACTCTGGGTAGGTAGGAATGTTCTTTGGATTCTCCAACCACCAGCCGTAGGTCAAGTAGGCCTGTGCCAAAACGAGCTGTGCAGCTACCTTAGATACGGCACCGGTCAAGTTAGCGCGACCATTCTGTGGCAAGTTCTCCACAGCTTTTCTTAAGTCAGGGAAGATAGCCTTGGTATAAACTTCAGGCACGGTATTACGTACAGATGTACGAGAAGGAGCAGTGTTGAATTTCAATTCACCAGCGCCCAAATCCAAAGGAACTCCGCCGAAGGTCTGCACCAAGCGGAAGTAATCGAATGCACGGAAGAAACGAGCCTCGCTTAAGAGAGCTTCATCGATGCCTGCAGTCTCGCCATTCTCGATGACTCCACTTGCTGTATTGATGTAGGTGAAAGCATTGCCCCACAAAGCATCTGCGCGGCATGACAAGGATGTCAAGTTTCCTACGCCAGAGAGGTCGGCATCTTTGAAGTTGCCATCGGCACTCTGTGCCCAGGTGTATTCGTCAGTACCTGTCTCGCAGTTGTTATAGTAGTATGCTTGACCATATGTGTCACGCAGATGAGCGTAAAGTGAAGTTAAACCACCCTTGATACCATTTTCTGTTTTAAAGAAGGTCGGGTCATACTGGCTACGTGGTTGCTCATTGAGAACATCAGAGCAGGAGCCTAGCATCAAAATTCCCATGGAAGCGATGCCGAGACCTAATATGTTTTTTCTAATTCTATTGTTCATAATTGTAAGTCGTTTAGAATGTTACATTAACACCGAAGATAAAGTTGCGTGTCGCAGGAGTGTTGTAACCTACTACAGGCAGTTTGTGAGCACCTGTGTAACCTTCCATGGTTACAGCCATCGTGCCACCATTGTTACTCAAAGTGTTGGTTTCTGGGTCCAGACCGCACTCGTTCTTGAATGGAGAGAAGAATACGAATGGGTTTTGTACGGAAGCGTATACACGGAGTTTGCTGATGCCAAAGTCCTTTACTGCCTTCAACTTGTCAAAGTTGTAACCCAAGGTGATGGTGCGAATCTTCAAGTAACCTGCGTCGAAGTAACCTAGGGTTGAACCGTATTTAGGGTTGTCGCCCGACTGGATACCACCTGGCTTAGGATACTTGGCATTGGTGTTTTCCTCTGTCCAGTAATCTACCTTGATGTTGTTGCGACGACCGCTCATGAGGTTCAGGTAACCATTGGAAGAATGAAGGGCACTTATCAGCTTGCCACCTACCTGGAAAGAGCCGATTACGGTGAGGTCAAAGTTCTTGTAGCCTACGGTAGTATTGAAACCGCCCATCAAATCTGGATCCATATCCATGATTTGCATGTCATCGCTGTTGATTTGGCGAGTAGGAGTTCCGTCTGCATTGTAATCTCCAGTATATTCAACCTTGATCATACCCACGTTACCTCCAGGTTCCAAAATGTCTAGATACTTGTCGTCCTTTTGCCACAAGCCGATCTTCTTGTAATCATAGATGACGTCGATAGGATGGCCTACGAACCAACGGTTTCCAAGATCACGGTCTGCACCTGATGCGAGGGCTACCAGCTTGTTCTTGTTGGCATAGAGGTTGATGCCGGCGTCCCAAGTCCATCCGTTCTTGCCGTCGATGATGGTTCCATTCAATGAGAACTCGATACCCTTGTTGCGAGTCTTTCCTACATTGGCTGTATAACTGCTTACACCTGATGTTGATGGAAGAGCTACGCCGAGCAGCAAGTTCTTGGTATCCTGGATGTAATATTCCAAAGTACCACTTAAACGGCCCTGGAAGAGGCTGAAGTCGAGACCGAAGTTCCATGTAGAAGAATACTCCCATCCTAATTCGTCGTTAGGCAATGTACTAACATAGAATCCACGGTCGTATGTGGATTCACCGAAGTTGTAAGGACGTGTGCTCAAAGCGCCGAGGGTAGAGTAAGGGTTGATACTTTGGTTGGAGGTCTCACCATAACCTACACGGAGCTTCAAGTTGTCAATCCAAGTAAGATTTTCCATGAACTTCTCACGGGCGATGTTCCAACCTGCAGACACAGCAGGATAAGTATGCCACTGATGGCCTTTAGCCAAGCGGGAAGAAGCATCTGCACGGAAGGTAGCAGAAAGCATATACTTGTTGTCGTAAGAATACATAACACGTCCCATCCAAGACATCAAACCGCTCTGCCAATAGTTTTGGTAGCCTGGGTTTACGGAAAGATTCTTGGTTGCTGCACCTATATTATAATATTGGAAATATTCGGCAGGTATAGCTTGACCTGACATGTGGGTTTGCTCGAATGTAGTCTGTTCTGCAGAATACAAACCTACTACGTTTACGTGATGCTTCTCCGCAAAAGTACGATCGTAAGTAATCAAATTTTCCACAGCCCAGTTCTTGTAAACCTGCTGCTGTACCGATGCACTGTTAGGTGATTCAGCATTGTCGCTGCCCACACCTGTACCGGTGAATGCACCCTGTTTGCTAGAGCGATAGTTCAAACCTACGTTTACACGATAAGACAAGCCCTGAACCCAAGGGCATTTTACTTCTGCGAACAAAGTATTGTAGGAACCGATGCCCTTGTTCTCGTTGAGCCAAGAGTCTTCAAGACCTTCAGCTACATCCTTAGTCAATACCCAAGTATTGTCCTGTGGCATTTTGATGACACGCTTCAAGGTGCCATCCTCGTTGTAAGGGTTAGCCAATGGACTCATGGTCAATACGTTGTAGAGACCGACGTTGCCACCCTTGATTTCTCGATAACTGTTGTTTGTGCTCAAACCAAAACGGAAGTACTTGCCTACGCTCTGGTCGAAATTACCACGTACGGAGATACGGTTGAATCCCTGGGTAGGAACTACGGCCTCATCATGGAAGTAACCAGCTCCGAAGCTATAGCTACCGCCCTTGGTTCCACCGGCAACACTTACATCGTGGCTAGTAGTGATACCTGTCTTGAAGAACATGTCTTGCCAATCGGTATCTGTGTCGTCGCTCTCGTCCAAAGTGTTCTCGAATTTGCCTGCTGCCTTACGGAGAGCAGAGAATTCAGCACCATTCATCATAGGATATTTATGGAAAATCTTCTTGAAACCGAAGTATCCATTGTAACTAACCTTGGCAGGAGTTCCCTCTGCGCCCTTGGCTGTAGTGATGATGATGACGCCGTTGGCACCGCGGGAACCATAGATGGCTGTGGCTGATGCGTCCTTCAGAATATCCATAGACTTGATGTCGGCAGGATTTATGTCAGAGAGGTTGCCCATGAATGGAATACCATCGAGCACGATTAATGGGTCGTTGCTAGCGTTCAATGAACGTTGACCACGAATGCGAATCTGCATCTCTGCTCCTGGTTGTGAAGAAGTTTGTGTCATCAAGACACCTGCGACACGACCCTGAAGTGCCTGAGCCGCATTGGAGGCCACAATCTGGTTCAGTTTGTCACCACCTACATTGGCAACAGAACCTGTAATGGCTTCCTTGCGCTGCGTACCATAACCGATGACTACCACGTCGTTGAGGGCATGGCCGTCTTCTTTCATCTTTATTTTGAGAGAATTTTGGTTGTTTATCACGATCTCTTGTGTGTTGTAGCCAACATAAGATATGATAAGTGTAGAACCTGGTTTGACATCGAGAGTAAAGTTGCCATCGAAATCAGTGGCAACACCTGTGGCAGTTCCTTTTACTTTCACGGTGGCACCAATCAGCGGCCCTTGTGCGTCACTGATATTACCTGTGATTCTTTTTGTTTGTTGAACGGCAGATGGGGGAGTCATGCTCTCCGCAGCCTGCATTTCTGGGGAATATAATCCGATTGCGGAGCATAATCCCATCGCAACAGTAGTTGCTTTCAAATTCATGTTCATAGACTGTATTATTTTGGTTTTTATGTTAATTGTCGATGGCAAAATTAGTGAAATTTTTAATAACAAATGTTGATTTTTGTCTCATTTGTGTTTTTGAATGTTGCAATATGTTAATGATGTTACATGGCATAAATAAAAAGGGACAAACTGAAAAGTTTGTCCCTTTTGTTATGCTATATTTTGGATGATTAATCCGGTTGTAGACATTATTTCTCATTTCTCTTTGTTTCTGCATACTCGCTTGGCGACATGCCATAGTGCTTCTTAAACACGGTTGAGAAGTGGGTCTGGTTGTTGAATCCCACGGAATAAGCCACTTGCGTGATATTGATTTCTCCCTCTTCGATGAGTCTGGCTGCTTGCTCCAGTCGAAGGTTGCGAATGAACTCACCTGTGGATACACCAGCTATCTCTTTCATCTTGCGATGAAGTTGGGCACGGCTGATGCCCACATCTTCAGTGAGCTTTTCGACATTGAGGTCTGGGTCGGTGAGATTCTCGTTCAAGTACTTCATCACTCGTTCCATCAAGGCATCATTGTTTCCTTTTACCTTGATTTGCTCTATTTTCTCCACTTGTCCTTGTGCCCCGCTATATTTGCCCCGTATTCGGCGCACATTATCTACCAGGTTATCGATGAGAATATGGAGCTCCTCCATGTTGAATGGCTTGGCGAGAAAACCGTCTGCTCCTTTGCGAAGACCTTCCAGTCGGTTCTCCACTTCGCTCTTCGAGGTGAGCAAGATGACAGGGATGTCGCTAATGTTCGAATTACTTTTTATCTTCTTGAGCATGGTGATGCCATCCATCTCTGGCATCATTACGTCGCTTATCACGAGGTCGTATTTGCCAGTGAGCAGGCTCTTCAAGCCTTCCTTGCCATTGCAGGCATGGTCGAAGCGATACCAATCACTCAATTCCGTCTTGATGTAATTGGCGATCTCTTCATCGTCATCTACAACCAGAATGCTGAAGTTGCGGCTTGCTTGTGGCTTCTTGCCAGCGGTTTCTGTGCTCTTTTTGCTTTCTTCCTCCACGATTTCTTCTGGTTTGAGGTGCTCCTTGCCTAATGGTATGCGAACCTCGAAGCATGCTCCTTTGATGCCATCGGTGCGGTTGCTGGCCTTGATGCTACCTCCGTGCATCTCTACGAATGCTTTGCAGAGGTTGAGTCCGATGCCTGTTCCCTCGATATGGAGCCCGCTGCTGTTGCTGCCTTGGTAGAAGCGGTCGAAGAGTCGGTCGGTCTTTTCTTCTTTCAGTCCGATGCCTGTGTCTATTACCTTGATGATGGCATCCTTCTGGTCCTTGCCGATGGTGAGGGTAATGCTACCTCCGTCAAATGTATATTTCATTGCATTGGAGAGCAGGTTGGAGATGACCTTGTCAAAGTTGATGCGGTCTATCCATACTTGCAGTTTGCCGTTTTCTCCATCAAGGCTTTCTTCTTCCTTTAGGTTGATGGTTATGTTACGCTCTGAAGCATTGAAGGCATAGAGAGATACGATGCCGCGCAAGAATTCCTTTAGGGTGGTCTTCTGACAGTGCAAGCGCATTTGGTTCTTGTCTATCTTTCGCTCGTCGAGTATTTGGTTTACCAAGAGTAACAAGCGTTGGGCGTTGCGGTCGATGGTATCGATGTCTTGCTTGCTCTCTGGGTCGGAAAGTCTGTCTTTCAACTTGTTGAGCGGTCCCATGATGAGGGTCAGCGGTGACCGGATGTCATGGGTGGCATTGATGAGGAACTGCATCTTCGTCTCTTCTAAGTCGGCTCTGCGGCGTCGTTCGTAGGCCATGATGACATAGATGATGAACGCAATAGCCAAGAGCAGGTAGATGGTGTATGCGCATGTGGTGGCATACCAAGGGTCGCATACCTTGATGGTGATGACTGTAGGAGTCTTGGAGTATTTGCCATTGCTGGTGGCTCTTACTTCCAATTGATACTTTCCTGGCTTTAACTTGTTGAATGTTACAGCATTGGCTCCTTCGTTGGTGCTGTTCCAGTTGCCTTCGTTGATGCGATATTGGAAACTGATGTTGTCTGTGTTCTTATAGTTGAGTAGCGAGAATTCCAATGTAAACGAGTTCTGTGAGTATGGAATTGTGAAATGGTCGCTCATGCAGTTGGATGGCTTGCCGTCTACGATGAAGTTGGTGAGGTGTACGTTGCCTAGTTCCATTTTGTTGGCTCTCACCACGTTGGGATAGAATGTCGTGATGCCGTCGTTCGTACCAAAGGCAATCAAGTCGTTGGTGGTATGCATCATTGCACCTAACACATATTCTCTGTTGGTAAGTCCGTTGCCATTGATATGTCCGATGAATTGCTTGGCTTTTTGGTCATACTGCCAGATGCCCATGGTGGTGCTTACCCAATAGTCGCCCTTGTGGTCTCGTACGATACCACAGATTTGTTTGCCTTTTACAGGCTCTGCATGAGGGAAGTCCACCACATTGTTTGTCTTGCGATCGTAGAGATAGAGTCCTTCTTCTGTACCCATCATCAGTTCGCCGTTCTTGCCTTCGCAAATGGCATTGACTTGTCTGTCGCTGAGTATATTGTGCCATCCAAAGTCTTTGAAACTATAGGTTTTTGTGTTTAGACACGAAACTCCGTTGGATGTGCCTATCCATAAATGTCCAGTATGGTCGAGCGCCATGCTTCGTACCCAGTCGTTGCAGAGGAATCCATGTTTTCCTCTTTTGCGCATGTTGAGTATCTTTACATCGCCCGTTTCCACATTATATATATATAGGCCTTTGCTATAGACGGAGATATATAGATTGCCCATGTTGTCGTCTGTCATGCAATAGATACCTGCACTGGTGAAGCTGATTTTTTGTTGATAATCACCTGTGTGAGGGTTATAGCTGTACAGGGCGCTACCATTGCTAATCCAGTAATTGCCTCTTTTGTCCTTGTAGATGATGCAGGTGCCAGCTGGTGATTTCGGATGTGCGATGATTTTGCCCTCTGCGTCAAAGCAGAACACGCCACTGTTTTGTACCGTACACCAGGTCTCGCCGTTTTCTCCTGGTGCAATGGAGGACACGCTACTGCCGATGATGTAGTTTTGGGCAGAGAAGCTCCATGAGTTGAATGCCTGTTGGCGCTGGTTGATGAGGTAGAGTCCTTTCTTGTAGCAGCCTATCCATAGATTGTTGTCTTTATCTTCGATGATGTCATTGACAAAGGCTGTGGATAAGTCGAAGTTGCTGTTGCTGCTTTCTAGCTGCTCCACCTTGTTGCTGCCCTTCTTGATAAGCAAGGCTCCATGCTCGGAAGTGCTGATGTAGAGGTTGCCCTCATGGTCGAACGTGGCATTGTTGATGGTTATGTTGTCCTTGTAGGCACCTAGGTCGTAGCCAGCATCGGCTATGCGGCCTGTGCGGTAATCATAATAGATAATTCCGTACATGCAGACGATGAGCATGGCTTGTGGGCGATGCTGGATGAAAACTACAGGTGCGCCATAAGGCGACTTGAAGTCTTTGCGTTGTACTTTCCCTTTATTTTCGATAAAGCGGGTGAAGGTGGACAAGTGGCTGCTCTGCCAGAGGTAGTGGTGCTTGTCTTCGTATATATGGGTGAAGAACTCGTCGGAGTCTCGGTCTGCGTATTGGCGTTCTTGCTTGATGGTGAACTTGCTGTCGGGAGCTTTCTCTACGCCTCCGTTTCTCACAGAATAGAGACCGTAACCTGCGGTTCCCAGTAAGATATCACCTTGGTGGCTTTCTACCATGGAGTAGATGCGAGGATTCCTTCCGTCGGGGAATCTTAGACGTGTGAAGTTGTTGGTCTCATAGTTGTAGCGCATCAATCCTTTGGCACTACCTATCCACAGCTCTCCTTTCTTGTCTACAAGAAGAGCTGAAATAATGTTGTCTGTGATGGTTGTCGTGTCCTTTTTGTTGTGCAAGTAGTTGGTGAATCTGTATCCGTCAAACTTGCTCAGACCGTATTCTGTGCCTACCCATATATATCCGTATTTGTCCTGCACGATGCAATTGATCAGCGAACTGGATAGCTTGCCTGATGTGAACAGCTCGCCACTGTCGGCCCATAACATAAGTGAAATGAGGAGTGCAAAGAGTGCCGAGAGACAATGTCTTGTTAGTTTCATATACCTTGTTGTTTTTGTTTAATGATAGGTTTTATGAGTGCAAAAGTAATAAATTTCTTTGAAAGCAACAAACAAAAAGGCAATAATATGTTTCGTTTCTTTTTGTTTCTTTATCTTTTTCTCGTTTATTTTTTCGATGAAACAAATAGAAATCTTTGGGCAACTTATTTATAAGTGGACTTTGAAGTCTTTTTTGTACATTTGCATCGTCAACTGATAATTGAAGGAACTTAAAACAACGTAATAACGATGAAAAAGCAAACAATAAAGATTTTATCTCTGGCACTTGCCTTAGCTGCATCTAGTATGACAGCCTTTGCGCAGAATGTGTGGAAAGGCTCATGGGCTACTGCAGTGGAATGGACAGGAAAGGGCGACATGCCTAAGGAAAGCCTGAGCAACCGATCTTGCCGACAAGTGGTACACGTCTCTTTCGGAGGCAAGGAACTCCGGCTGAAACTTAGCAACGAGCAGAGCAAGCAGCCTGT
>ERZ808258.278-NODE-278-length-22839-cov-4.555697_pt1 | contig 22839 bp, 21 predicted proteins | sample MGYA00521280_ERZ808258 | MGnify/ENA primary metagenome ERZ808258 (study PRJEB31516, sample SAMN03275585) | gut metagenome | biome: mammalia-associated habitat; material: feces | host: Papio cynocephalus | place: Kenya | collected 2012-07-19 ...
GAACTTGTGACCCCTTCCGTGTCAGGGAAGTGCGCTACCTCTGCGCCAACCGCCCGAAGCGAGTGCTAACTTACATGGTTTTTGGAGTGAATGCAAATTCTCGGCGTGTCGCGAAGGTTTCGTGGCGGTAATCAGATGGTTACACCGTCAACCCCGCCGTTGCCGTCGTGAAGACCCGCCGTTGCCGTTGCGAAGACACGCCGATGGAACGCATCATTCCACGGCGGGCATCTCCAAAGTGTCCGCGTCCGGCTCCGACATCCGCGCGCATGGCATGGTTTCGGGGCGAGCGGATTCGTATGGTCCTGGGCTTTCCGCCATCCGTGCGCCCGACACGGTCTGGACGCGGTTCGCTGGCTGGGTTGGAGCTTGAGCCGTTGTCCGCGTGCGTGGTGCGGTGGCCTGTTCGGAGCCCACTGCTTCGTGGACCAGCGGCAGACGCATCTGATGCCAGACCACATGGCCGTGCGTCGAGGCGGAGACGCCCTCGTCCACGAAGCCCAGACGGGCGTAAAAGCCGATCAGACGTTCCTTGCAGGTGAGCACGATACCCTTGCGTCCCGCGATGGTGGCATCGAGAATCACACGCCGAAGCAGATGGCTGGCGCAGCCACGATGCTGGTACACGGGCGCCACGTCCACGCCGAAGATCATCTGCCAATCGCCATGCCCGTCATGCATCGACGCGTCGTCGTACATGACGTCGGCGAGATCCGGTTCGTTCGTCGTCATACCGTTGACGAAACCGACCAACGTGCCCTCTTCGACGGCCGAGGGAAAGCTGACGTCGTCGGCGTCGGTGCTGATCAGCAGCCAAAAATGATCGGGATACGTGGCCACGCGCGCGGTGAGGCTTTCGTTGCTCGCCGCCTCCGCCGGCGGGAAGCAGGCCGCCTCCACCGCCTCGATAGCGTCCAGGTCCTCCATCGTTGCATGTCGAATGAGCATGAGCATACTTTCTCGCAAGGTCTACCCAATCTCCACAATTCGGTATATGCCGGCAAAGAAAAACCGCGATCATGCGATATCGTGGCATAATCAAAAAGCCGGTTTTACGGCATCCGATAAGCGCTTATACGAAAAACCGATAACGAACGGCTCCTTTGGCCGCGCTGAACGCGGTACCATAGGCGCGTTTGTACAATCGTGACATCCATGTCCGGCATCGGCCGACATGACCGTGCCAGGCGTGCGCCGATCGGTGCGGAGCAATCGAAAGAACACGAAGGGAGGCGGCACATGCTCGACTGGTCGTTCATCACGCACTATGCGCCATTCTTCGTCACCGGCGCCGAAATGACGTTGTTCATCTCCGTATTCGGCATCGCGCTTGCGATCGTGGTCGGTCTGGTGTGCGCGGGCATTGAAATCGCCCGCATTCCGGTGCTTCGTCAGATCGTGCGCGTCTACATCGAGCTCAGCCGAAACACCCCGCTGCTCGTGCAGCTGTATTTCCTGTACTTCGGCCTGCCGAAACTGGGCGTCGTCTGGTCGTCGGAGCAATGCGCGATCGCCGGACTCGGATTCCTCGGCGGCTCGTATATGGCCGAGGCCATGCGAGGTGGTTTGGAGACCATTCCGAACGTGCAGCGAGAATCCGCTTATGTGCTCGGACTGAGCCAATGGCAGACCCTGAGCCGCGTGATCGTGCCGCAGGCGATCAGCACATCCATCCCGGGCATCGTGGCGAACGTCATCTTCCTGGTCAAGGAATCGTCCGTCGTGTCGGCCATCGCGCTCGCCGACGTGATGTACATGGCCAAGGACCTTATCGGCATGTACTACAGCACCTACGAATCGCTGTTCCTGCTGATCGTGGCGTACCTGATCATCCTGTTGCCGATCTCCCTGTTCGGCACTTGGCTGGAACGGAGGTTCGACTATGAGCGGCGTTGAGATTCTGCTTCAGCCGGGCGTGTTCCCGCGTCTGCTGCAGGGCCTGTGGGTCACCGTGTGGATCGCCGTCGTGTCGGTGGCGCTGTCCGTCCCGGTCGGCTTGGTCGTCGGCTGGCTCATGACGATGAAGAATCCCGTCATTCGCGTGCTGACCCGCATTTACTTGGACTTCATCCGCATCATGCCGCAGCTTGCGCTGCTGTTCATCGCCTTCTATGGTTTCGCGCGCGCATGGAATTGGAATCTGGATGCGACCGGATCCTGCGTGCTGGTGTTCGTGCTGTGGGGCGGGGCCGAGCTGGGCGATCTGGTGCGCGGCGCGCTGGAATCGATTCCGAAGGTGCAGTATGAGTCGGCGTATGTGCTCGGACTCAATGGCTGGCAGACCTTCGTGAAGGTGATTCTGCCGCAGGCGTTGCGTCGTCTGCTTCCGGCGTCGGTGAACCTCGCCACCCGTATCGTGAAGACGACGTCGCTGGCCGTGCTGCTCGGCGTGGTCGAAGTGATCAAGGTCGGCCAGCAGATCATCGACGCGAACCGTTTCCAATACCCCAACGGCACGCTGTGGATCTACGGGGTAATTTTCTTCATGTACTTCATCGTGTGCTGGCCGCTGTCGATTGTGGCCCGCCGATTGGAAAAGAGGTGGTCGCATGACTGACGTGGCGAACAAGGAACGGACCGGGCAGGCGGAGCATGCCGGACGAACCGGTGGGGTGAGTCTTGAGGTCAGCCATCTGGTCAAGCGATACGCCAACGCCAGCAAGCCGGTGCTCGACGACATCTCCTTCACCGTGCCGCATGGCAAGGTGCTGGTCATCGTTGGCCCGTCCGGTTCCGGCAAGTCGACCTTGCTGCGCACCATCGCGGGGCTTGAACCGATTCAGGGCGGAACGATCGCGCTGAACGGCGATGTCATTGAAACCGGCAGGCCGGGCACCGAGTCCGCGGGACGCAGCAAACGAAGCAGCGAACTGCGCACCAAGGTCGGCATGGTGTTCCAAAGCTACGATTTGTTCCCGAACAAAACCGTGCTCGGCAATATCACGCTCGCGCCGACGCTTGTGCAGAAGCGCGACAAGGCCGAAGCCGAAAAGGAGGCCGTCGCGTTGCTTGAACGTGTCGGCCTCGCCGACCGAAAGGACGCGTGGCCGCATGAGCTTTCCGGTGGTCAACGCCAGCGTGTGGCCATCTGCCGTGCGCTGATCCTCCATCCTGAGATCCTGCTGTTCGACGAGGTCACCGCGGCGCTTGACCCGGAAATGGTGCGCGAGGTGCTCGACGTGATGCTGGAACTCGCGGATTCCGGCCAGACCATGCTCATCGTGACCCATGAGATGCCGTTCGCGCGTGCCATCGCCGACCGCATCATCATGCTGGACGGCGGCGGCATCGTGGAGCAATCCGATGACGCGGAGCGGTTCTTCACCGACCCGCAGACGGAACGCGCCAAGCAGTTCCTGCACACCTTCGAATTCAACAGACATCGCGCGAACGGCGAAGCCTGAGCGACGCGCGAATCCATGTGATTCGGCGGAATCCTTCTGGATTCGGCGGATGCGTCGTGCGGGTGGGTGAATCGGCCGGAGCCGGCACCATCACGGGACTACCGGTGCCGGCACCGCAAACAAATTTTGATGGCAGTCATCTTGTAGAGAGGAGAAACCATGACCGCATCAATCATCAGCAGAACAGTGAAAAGCATCGTGGCCGCAGGAGCCGCGCTGGTTATGATGGCCTCCGTGGCCGCATGCGGTCCGTCCGCAGCCACGCCGAGCGACGAGGCGTCTTCGTCGAGCGGTTCCAGCTCCACCAAGACCACCGCGCGCACGCTGGATCAGATCAAGAAGTCCGGCGAGCTCAAGGTTGCCGTGTTCTCCGACAAGGCACCGTTCGGTTACGTCGACAAGGACGGCAAGTACGCCGGTTACGACATCGTCTTCGCCGAGCGTCTCGCCAAGGACCTGGGCGTGAAGGTCAAGTACACCTCCGTCGATCCGGCCGCCCGCGTGGATGTGCTCACCTCCAACAAGGTCGACATCACCCTCGCCAACTTCACCGTCACCGACGAGCGCAAGGAGAAGGTCGACTTCGCCAAGCCGTACATGAAGGTCGCGTTGGGCGTCGTCTCTCCGGAGGACGCCGAGATCACCGACGTGAGCCAGCTCAAGGGCAAGACCCTGATCATCGCCAAGGGCACGACGGCGGAATCCTACTTCGAGAAGAACTACCCGGAGGTCAAGCTGCAGAAGTACGACCAGTACGCCGACGCCTACAACGCGCTGCTTGACGGTCGTGGCGACGCGTTCTCCACCGACAACACCGAGGTGCTCGCATGGGCGAAGTCCAACAAGGGCTTCAAGGTCGGCATCACCAAGCTCGGCGACGAGGACACCATCGCGCCGGCGGTCCAGAAGGGCAACAAGGAGCTGCTCGACTGGATCAACGACGAGATCGACAAGCTCGGCAAGGAGAACTTCTTCCACAAGGATTACGAGAAGACCCTGAAGCCGGTGTACGGCGACGAAGTCAGCCCGGATGACATCGTGGTCGAAGGCGGCAAGGTCGACTGACGTTTGGGTGTTTTCTCGGTTTGTTCGTGGCCGAGTCCTCAATCGCAGGTGACTAACCTGTTTCCATCCTCCCGTTCGCAATGCGGCGGGAGGTTTTTCTATGCGGTACCGCGTTCCATGCGCTGCCGGCGGGCGCTGCCGTCATCCATGCTGCGGTCAGCTTCGGCGTCCGTTCGGTGAGACTTATCCGTGTTTCCTCTCCGTGTGTGGTCGCTGGGAATTTCCGCCGACTGTTTGAGGAGATTCATTTGGCATTCCTCTCTATGTAGGGTCGCTGAGCGTGACCAAGCGTCCGATTGGAGAGGTTTGTGTGGGTTTATCTCCGTGTGTGGTCGCTGAGCGTATGTAGGCGTCCGTTTGGTGAGACCTATCCGTACTTCCTCTCCGTGTGTGGTCGCTGGAGAATCGTCAGCGACCGTTTGGGGAGATTCATTTGACATTCCTCTCCACGCATGGTCGCTGAGCGTATGCGGGCATCCGTTTGGAGAGGCTTACGTGGTGTTCCTCTCCACGCATGGTCGCTGAATGTGGTCAGGCGTCCATTTGGGGAGATTCGCGCGGGAATGGTCTTCCTATGCGGATGACCTATTTACAGATGTCCCATACGGACGATTTCTATACGGACGGGTAAGCATCCGTCAGAAAAAGGCTTGTCGGTCGCCGTTGCGGTTTATACCATTTGCGCCGCCAATAAGAAGCGTGTATACCGGCGACGGCATTTATGCGTGTTTTTCCCGGTAGCCTGTGATTGTTCGCCCATCGAGAGCGGTTAAGGCAGGCTCCAATGACTTCATATGTTTCCCCGGTTCCATTCACCACCATCGCGCAGTCGATTCCGCCGAACGTGTTTGCTGAGATGGACCGCAAGGTGGCCGATGCGATCGCGAACGGCGCCGATGTGATCGATCTCGCGAAGGGCAATCCGGATGCGTTTCCCGCGGAATTCATCCGCGACGTGGCGAAAGCGGCCGTGGACGATCCTGCGAACGCCCGATATTCGCCGTTCGACGGCAAACCGAGCTTCCTCAAGGCGGCGCAAAACTGGTATCGCAATACGTACGGTGTCGACTTGGATTGGAAGACGCAGCTCTTTGCCGTCGAAGGTGCGGTCGATGGGTTGGCGGCGCTGTTCGCCGTGCTGGTGTCGCCTGGCGATGCCGTGGCGTATGCCGATCCGTACTATCCGTCATATCATTGCATGACATTGATGAGCCGGGCGGAGGAAGTGCTGCTGCCATCCCTGCCGGAACGCGGGTTCCTGCCTGATCTCGACGCGGTGTCCGCCGAAGCGTGGCGACGGGTCAAGGTGCTGATTCTGAATTATCCGAACAATCCTACCGGCGCGCAGGCGCCTCGCGGGTTCCTGGAACATGCCATCGAGCTCGCGCATGAGCACCGGTTCGCCATCGTGCAGGACTTCGCCTACGCGGGATTGGGCGTGCGCGACCAGCAGGCCAGCATTCTTTCGCTGCCGGGCGCGTTCGACGTGGCCGTGGAGGTGTGTTCGCTGTCGAAGATGTATGCGATGGCTGGTTGGAGGGCCGGTTTCATCGCGGGCAATGACGACATCGTCGGCCATGTGAAGCAATACCACTACCAGATGGGCTCCATGATCACCGGCAGCGTTCAGGACGCGGGGGCCGCCGCATTGGAATCCGACCAAAGCTGCGTGCGTGAATTGGCTTCCCGATACGCGATGCGGCGCGCGATCGTTGCCGGTGGTCTGCGTGACGCCGGCTTGGACGTGTTCGATTCGGACGGCGGCATCTACGCATGGGTTCATGCGCCGAAAGGATTGACGGGCGAACGGTTCGCGGATCTGCTGCTGGAACGGGCCGCTGTCGCGGTTTTGCCGGGCACCTGTTTCGGCAAGGTGGGCAAGGACTACGTGCGGTTCAGCCTGCTCAAGTCGGAGGATCTGCTGCGTGAGGCCGTGCGGCGTGTGGCTGATGCGCTGTGAATTCGAGAAGGTTCACCTGCCGGCAATGACGGAATCCTGATTCATGGTGATGTGAATCGGAATGTTGTATATAAAACAATATTTTCTACAGTGTATAAATAATGTCAATAGCAATGCTGTTGTGTTGCTGATTTAACTATGATTCAATAATAGAAATTGCAGATAGACATTTCAAAAACTAGAAAATAGGGAGGTGCATGATGGCTGGTTTCACTGTTTGGCTCAGCGGGCGTGTTCGCGTTGCCGCCTTGCCTGCTGGTGTCGTATCGATTGCGATGGAAGTGGTGAGGGCCATGATGCCCTGTCGTTGTTCGCGCATGATGATGCTTGCGAACATGCCCCGTTGAATGTTGGCATATTGCCGTCAGGACGGTAGGGAATTCCCAGTGTCGCTGTGCGGGTGACGTTCTGCCATGCCATGGCGATGTGGCACGAATGACGAATTGTTTTTATTGAATCTTATTTTAAAAAGGCTAATGTGGTCGAATTGTCTCAAAATGCTGAAAATATAATATCAATTCAAAAATTGAAGAAAGTATATTCCACGGAAGATGGAGATAAAATTGCTTTGCATGATGTCGATTTGAATATCGCAAAAGGCGATATCTATGGCATTATCGGATTGAGCGGGGCCGGGAAATCGACGCTGGTGAGATGCGTCAACGGTCTGGAGCGGTACGATGGCGGTTCGGTCAGCGTCGAAGGCAGGGAGATCGCTTCGCTGGGCAAGCGCGATCTGCGGACCCTCAGACGTTCCATCGGCATGATTTTCCAGACCTTCAATCTCATGCCATCCCGCAGCGTGGCCGAAAACGTCGAATTGGCGCTTTTGGACTCGGGACTGGACAAGCGGTCGCGTAGCGAACGCGTCGCGGAACTGTTGGAATTGGTGCATCTGTCCGATAAGGGGAACGATTATCCCAGTGAGCTTTCCGGAGGGCAGAAGCAGCGTGTGGCGATTGCCCGCGCACTTGCGAACAGACCGGATATCCTGCTCAGCGACGAAGCCACAAGCGCCCTTGATCCGAACACCACGAAATCCATTCTGCGGCTGCTGAAGGATTTGCATGACACATTGGGGCTGACGATCGTCATCATCACCCATCAGATGTCGGTCATCAAAAGAATATGCAATCGCGTGGCCGTCATCGACCAAGGCTCCATCGTCGAGGAGGGGAGGGTCTTCGACGTCTTCGCGAATCCCCGCGCGTCTTTGACCCGGGCGTTCGTATCGACGGCTTCCAATCTCGGCAAGGTCAACGACCTGTTGGATGACGGTTCGGAACTCGTCTCGCGCAAACCGGGATGGCTGCTGCTGCGCATGAAATATGCGGCGAAAGGCGTGTCCGAGGCGTTGGTCTCGCATATCTCGCGGACCTTCGGCATCGACGTCAACATCATCTTCGGCGACATCGATGTGGTCGATGGCGCTCCATTGGGTGGCCTGGTGGTGATTTTCGAAGGAACGGAGGAGTGCAACAAGGCCGCGATCGATTATCTGAAAACGCGCAATGTCGAAGTCGAGGTGCTTGCACGATGAATATTCTTGCCCAATGGTTCCCGAACGTGGCGTCCAGATTGCCCGAATTCATCGATAGTTTTGTGCAGACGCTGGTCATGGTCGGCGTCTCGGGACTGATTTCGTTCATATTCGCCACGATGCTTGCGATAGTTCTTGTTCTGACGCAGCAGGATGGGTTGGTTCCGCATCCGGTGGCGTTCAACACGGTGGATAAACTGATCGATCTGTTCCGTTCCATTCCCTTCGTCATTCTCGTCGCGGCGCTTGTGCCGTTCACCAGAGCGCTGGTGGGTACCGCCATCGGCACCAAAGGCGCGATTTTCCCGCTGGTCATTGGCGTGACGCCCTTCTTCGCCAGGCAGATACAGGCGGCTATTGCGGGAATCGATCCGGGACTTGTGGAAGCCGCGGAGGCGATGGGCATGAGCACTCCGAAAATCGTGCTCCGTGTCTATCTGCGCGAATCCATCCCCTCGATCGTTCGGGTGACGGTGATTACGGTGATCAGCCTGGTGGGGCTTACCGCCATCGTCGGCATCGTCGGAGGCGGCGGACTGGGCGATTTCGCCATCCGCTACGGGTACCAGCGGTACATGGTCGATGCCACATACGCGACGGTTATCGTTCTGGTCGCGTTCATCGCGGTGATCGAATTCATCGGCAAGCAATTGGTTGTTCTGCTTCAGCACTGACAAGCGCTGGCAGTGTCTTAAATGTTTCATGCAAAGGATTGGTAAGTGATTATGACAGTGGCGAAAAAGCGGGAGAAGGCCCGGAGGAATCTGATTGTCGCCTTGATCGTACTGGCGATTGTTGTCGTTGGCGGAGTCGGATATTCGGCATACCGGTCCGTGGACGACCAAGGCGGGACGGTCGTCAAAGTCGGCGTTTACGGCAATTCGGACGACGCGATCTGGAACGCCGTGCAAAAGGAATTGGACGGCGAGAAATCCGGCATCGCCATTGAGCTCAAACCCTTCCAGGATGGCGAGACGATTAATCGCGCATTGGCCAGCGGAGAGTTGGATCTGAACGCGTTCCAGCATTACGCGTATCTCGATCAGGAGAACAAAGACAATGGATACGGTCTGGTGTCGATAGGCGAGACGTATGTCTCGCCATTGAACCTGTATTCTCAGCGGTATAAGAAGGTCTCGGAAATTCGCCCTGGAGATAAGGTGGCGATTCCCAATGATGCCTCCAACATCGGCCGTGCGCTGAAGGTGCTGGATGCCGCGGGGCTGATCAGGCTCAAGGACAGCACCAAGGCGAATCCGACGATTGACGACATCGCCTCGAATCCCAGCGGCATCGACATCAAACTGAACGAGGGGACCGCGATCGTCAGGCTGCTGCCGGATTACGCGGCCGGGGTGATCACCACGAATGTGGTCATCAATGCGGGTCTCAAGGTGTCCAGCGCCATCTACCAGTCGCCGGTGAAGTCCAGCAACAAGGCGTTCAAGCCGTATGTCAACGTCATCGTTGCCCGGCATGATGAAAAGAACAATGCCACATATAGGAAGATCGTGGACGCCTACCATACGAAATCCGTGGCGGCGGCCATCAACAAGAACTACAAGGGCGCGGTGGTGCCTGTGTTCAAGTACTGATGCCTGTGTCAAGCAGATGCCTGTGCTTGGATGCCGAAAACGTTCTGTGGATATCTTTGGCGCCGCTCGCCGGCCTGTGCCGGCGGCGGCGCCGTTATTTTCTCGACTGGAAGCGATTCGCCGTAATATTTTCGCCGCTCTTGTGTTTGAAGATAAAAAATATGGAATTTAATAAATAATGATTCTCATTAATTACTTTAATTTAAGCGGAATATAACTATTGTTTATAGGCTATGTTAATTAACGAAAATGGTGCGTTTCCCAAGGATGATAGCATCGTATAAGAAGTAATGATATCAGTGTGCGTGTGTTATTAAAAGAAACTGCTTGAATCGATGGTGTCACATATCGGATTCGATGAAACGATTCCATGATGCTCAAGATTCAAGGAGGCGCATGCTGTATGGCTGGGGGCGAACATCGAGAATCTGCGTTTTCGGTTGCGGGATTGCGTTACGCGGTAAAAGGCAAGACCATTCTCAACGATGTCGATTTGTCGGTCGCTCCCGGAGACACTGCGGTGATTGTCGGGCCCAGTGGTGCCGGCAAATCCACTTTGCTCAAGGCTGCTGATCTGCTGATCACCCCGCAGGCGGGAACGCTGACCATCGCTGGCAGGACCGTGGACATGCGTAGACCGGATAGAAGGGACGTGCGGTTCGTGCGCTCCAATATCGCGTTCGTGTTGCAGAGCTATCCGTTGTTCACCCATAAAACCGTTTTGCAGAATGTAACCGAACCGCTCAGATTGGTGCATGGGTTTTCCCCTGATCGCGCTCGTGAGTCGGCGGAATCCAATTTGGCGAAACTTGGTCTCAAAGACAAGTTTGACGCATATCCGTATGAACTTTCAGGTGGGCAGAAACAACGTGTGAGCATAGCCCGGGCGTTGGCCATCTCCCCTAAGACCGTTCTGTTTGACGAGCCGACTTCGGCGCTTGATTATGAGCTTGTGGGCGAAGTGGCGAGCGCGATTGACGCGTTGCGGGAATTGGACATAGCCGTTGTGGTCGTTACCCATGATCCCACTTTCGCTCAGCGCGTCGCTACGGATACCTACGAATTGTCCGCAGGCAAGCTCGAGCGGGTCCTTAGGCGTGTGGGATCCGCAGCCGGTGTGTGACCTACCGCAACATCAAACAACTCAAATTCGCCAATTGGGCATATATGGGGGAATTAAAAATGGTGAATATTCATTTCGATGCCGGCAATCATAACAACGTGTCGTGCCATGGCCGGAGACTATTGGCTGTAGCTGTGGCGGGCGCTCTGGTCGCGTCATTGGGCGCCTGCGGTTCATCTGAATCCGCTGATTCCGCCCAAGGAACCGTCATCAATGTTGCGGTGGCCGCAAACTCGAAGCCATTGAGCTACACCGCCACCGATGGCAGCTTGTCTGGATATGAAGTCGACATCCTCAATGCCGTGGACAAACAGCTCGCCGATTACCGTTTCAATATTGAAGCCGTTGCGGATGACGCCGAAGAGATCGGCTTGGACAGCGGCAAATATGGTTTGATTACGGGAGGATATTTCAAGACGGAATCCCGTGAGAAGAAGTATCTGTTCCCGGAAGTCAACACCGGTGTGTCTCTGATGCGCGTTTACACGTTGAAGAAGAATACGTCGATAACGTCTTTGGATGATTTGCATGGCAAGAAGGTCGCGCCGGTCAGTCCCTCCGGTGGCGTCAACAATCTTCTGACAAGTTACAACAGCGGGCATGCCGATAGGCAGATCGACATCGTTCGACAGGAGAATGTGAGCCTTGCGGAGAACTTCAAGGGGTTGCTGAGCGGAAAATACGATGCGGTGGTCGAACCTGAGCAGAGCTTCGATTACGCCAGCATCAAGGCCAGCCTCGGAAACAAGTTCCGCTTTACCGAGCCTGTTCAGGTGGATAACCAGTATTTCGTCGTCTCGAAAAAGCAGTCGGCGTTCCTGAAGAAATTGAATAAGGCATTGAACAAGTTGAAGAAGGACGGCACTCTCAAGAAGCTTTCCAAGCAGTATTTCAATGAGGACGTGTTCCGATACGAAGGAAGCGCCCGGCAATAGTGGGATCTTCGAAACCGCAAGGGTTCAGGGTCCATGGGGAGACGGGGAAGAGGCGAATGCGCTGATGGATTTTCAATATATTACGCAGGTCATTCCGCAGCTTGCTGTCAAGCTGCCTGTGACCATTGCTATGGTCGCTGTCTGTTATGTGCTGGGCTTTTTGCTCGCCTTCATCATTTTTCTGGGAAGAATAAGCCATCATGCCGCTTTGCGGGCGGTATTGGAAACTTATGTGTCCTTCGTCCGTTGCGTGCCGATTGTATTGCTGCTGTTCCTTGTTTATTACGGTATGCCGCAGCTAATCGTGCAGACCACGGGCATTGATATCGGCTCATGGAGCAAATTCGTGTTCGCGGGCATCACCTTGGTGTTGTTCAATGGCGGGTGGATCTCCGAAATATTCCGTAGTGCCTACGATGCTTTGCCGAAAGAGCAATCGCAGCTCGCATTATCGCTTGGTTACAGTCGATTCCAGAATTGGACGCGTGTAATCATTCCCCAGATGATCGGCACGGCCATTCCGGATTTGGGGAGCGCTGCCATTGACCTGCTCAAGGACTCCTCGCTGCTGTTCACCATTGGAATCGTCGATACCATGGGGCTCGCCAGCATTTTGGTATCCAACAATTTCGGCATTCACCAGGCCGATATATATCTTGCGGTTGCGTTGGTGTATTGGGTCGCGACGCTTCTTATCGAGGCGTGCGTATGGCTGGTGAAACGAGCGAGCAGGTACTACCGATTGATTGCATTCCAAAACGAAGGGATCGTGGCGTGATGGACTGGAGCAAGTTCCCTGATGATCTGATTCAAATCGCCGGCGTCGTTCCGCTGGTGCTGGTACGCGCTCTTGCGATTCTTCTTATCTCAATCGTTTTTGGAACGATTTTCGCGTTCGTTTCCAGAGCGCGCATTCCGGTTGCTGCACAGGTTCTAGCAGTGTATTCGTCCTTTTTCCGAGGCGTCCCGATTCTTGTGCAGATTCTGTTCTGGTATTATTTCCTTCCCACCACAGTAGGCAGATCATTGGGGGCTTTGGGACTTTCCGCCCAGATCCTCAGCGCGGATGTAGTGGTCATCTTTACTTTTGTGCTGTGCTATAGCGCTTATCTGATGCAGACGATCGGCGCCGCGCTTTCCTCTGTGGATTCGGAGCAGCGATTGCTTGCCGAGACTTTGGGCTATAGCACGGTGCAGGCCCACATCCATGTGATTTTCCCTGAAGCCCTGGTATATGCGTTGCCGAACATCTTCAATATGTTCTTGAATATCCTCAAGGCGTTGTCTATGGGATTCGTTGTATCGGTGATCGATATTTTCGCCAAGGCGAAGATCATCGCGGGAACATATGGCGATTACATGGTGGTCTACGCCGCCGATGCGGTCGTTTATTGGGCGCTGTGCGGCATCTTGTATCTCATGCTCAATCAATTCGGCAACAGGCTTCGCGGCGGCAAAAGAGCCTATGCGGGTGAAGCGTGATTGCCGATAGAAGCTGATCATCGATCAGAAATTCCAAATTTTGAAAACAACTAGAAAAGGAGCAAACCATGTCTCTTGATAGGAAGCAGGCGTTCTTCAACATCCTCCATGGGGAGGGAGACGTGCCGTATCTCACCTCGGCATGGCAGCATTTCATCGGTCATGAATACGGCGCGGAAGCACAAGCCGAAGCGCATATCGATTTCGTGAAGAAGTGGGATTGGGATTATGTCAAGATCAATCCTCGCAGCGCATACTATTCCGAGACCTGGGGTGCGAAATTTGATCATGACGACTATGGGACGGGTCGTTCTCCGCGCTTGACCGTCACTCCGATCACAAAGGTTGAAGATGTGCAGAAGGTCGCTTATGTCGATCCGCAGCAGTCGGCTGCGCTGCAGGAGGAGCTGCAGGCCGCGAAACTGATTCACCAGTCGCTTTCCGACCGTGTGGTGCTGCAGACGGTGTTCTCCCCGCTGACGGTTCTGCTTGGGCTTGCCGCCTTGCCTCGTGTGAATCACCATCCCATTTACGGTAACGCTCCGGTGTTGACCCGCGATGAACTATTGTTCACCGATGTGGAGGCGACGAAGAAGGCATTGGATGCCATCGCGCGTACCTTGGCGGATTATGCGACGCTTCTGGTCACTCCCGTCGAACAGGGCGGTGCGGGCGCGGATGGTATTTTCTATGCGGAAACCGGTACGGCAAGTCGTTTCTACTTCAGCCATGATGAGTTCAAGGAGCTCTCCGAGCCTTATGATCGTATCGTGCTTGATGCGGTAGGGGACCATGTGAAATTGCTGCATACCTGCAAGGAACATGCGAATCCGGACTGGTTCACCGATTATCCGATTGACGCATTGCAGTGGGACGTCTTCTTGGAGGGCAATCCGAAAGCCACTGACGATTTTGACGCCACGCCAGTCGTCGGTCCGGCGTCCACGCTGATTGCCGAAGGCGCCGATCTGGACGCTCTGCGCCGCGAAGTGTATGAGACAATCGCCGAACGCGAGGGCAAGCCGTTCCTGCTCGCGCCTAGCTGCACGATTCCGCCTCATCCGGGTGACGGAAATCTGAGGATTTTGCGGGAAGCCTGAGTTTCCTTGCCATAGTGGCCTGTGATCGGGATGGAGTCCGAGCGCAGGCCATTTTTCGTTATGGAAAAAATTAATAGCGTTTTCAAGAACGCCGCGTTTGTCTAAGCCTGTAAACGACCATAAGCAAAGACTATAAGGAACATTGCGTTTCCTGAAGTGGAGTGTTGTTCAATAACAATCAACGCAGCGGAATACATCGCTGACTGCAAGCGCAAATCTCAATCAAAGGAATCAGACCATGACTTTCAACCGTCGTCAAGCTTTTCATGACATCGCCCGTCATCGCAAAACCGAGGCTCCATATCTGGTCGCAGCATGGCAGCATCTGGTCGGTCATGAATATGGTGCTGATGAATTCGCCGATGCGTACATCGATTTCGTGAAGAAGTGGGATTGGGACTGGGTCAAGATCAATCCACGCGCGATCTATTACGCCGAGGCGTGGGGATCCAGGTACGACCATAACGAATATGATGGCTATGTCATCCCCCGAAAGCTCGACGATGCCGTCAAGTCGCCGTCCGATCTCTCCAAGATTGTCGAACTTGATCCGAAGTCGAATGAAGTGCTTCGCCAGCAGTATGATTCCGCTGCGAAGATTCGCGCTGCGTTCACCGATCGTGCGGTGCTGCAATCGATTTTCAATCCGCTGAGCGTGCTGCTGCAGCTTGGCGACGTCCCGCTGTACCCGGGTGATGAATATGCGACTCCTTCTCTGACGCGCGATGAACTGGTGTTCGACCATCCGGACGAGGCCAAGAAGGCGTTGACCAACATCGCCAATACTTTCGCCGCATACGCGTCCGCGCTGGTCACTCCGGTTGAACAGGGAGGAGCCGGTCTGGACGGCATCTTCTTCGCGGTGACCGGAACGGTGAGCGAGGGATACTTCACCAAGGAGCAGTACTCCGAATTCGGCGAACCGTATGACCGTATCGTGCTGGACGCCATCAAGAAGGCGAATCCGGATGCCGAGATTCTGCTGCACACCTGCCGCGCCTTCTCCAACCCGAACTGGTTCGAGGACTATGGCGTCGAAATCGTGCAGTGGGATCAGTACCTTGATGGCAATCCGCAGGTCGATACGCCATTGAAGGTCGTGCCGGTGGGCGGACCGAGCTATACGGACTTCGCCACGGACGGCGATGCCTCTGTGGTCAAGGCGGATATCGAGAAGGTAATCAAGCTTCGTGCCGGCAAGCCATTCCTGTTGGCTCCGAGCTGCACCGTTCCGACGCCGGCCAGTGAGGAGTCTTTGAAGGCCCTCGCCGACGCACGTCTGTGAAACGGATGTCGATTACAGGCAAGCGAGAAATAAGAGAGAGGAGCTTTTATGTCTCTGAAGTCGAATGCGAAGAAGGTTTTGGTCGCGTTGACCGCGGTCGGTGTATTGTCCGGACTGTCGGCATGCGGACTGGGCGGTGACAATTCCGGCTCGTCCTCGAACGGTTCCGACACTGTGAACATCGGTGTGCTGTATCCGAAGACCGGCCAGTATGCGGAATACGGCAAGATGTTCCAGCAAGGATTCGACCTTGCCGTCAGCAAGGTGAACAAGGATGGCGGTGTCCAGGGCAAGAAGTTGGGACTGAAGTATTACGATACGCAGTCCGACGCCAAGCAGGACGCGTCGATTGCTCCGAAGATCGCTGCGGACAAGTCAATCATCGCGGTTGTGGGCGACTATTCGTCTCCTGCTTCTTCCGCGGCTTCGCCGACGTTCCAGCAGGCCGGTTTGGTCCATTATGGTTTCAATAATTCCGCGCCGACTTTCACGGATACCGGTGACCATGTATGGACTCCGCAGATCGGTCAGGATCGTTATCAGAAGGCCAATGCCGATATCGTGGCGAAAAAGGCCAAGAAAATCTCGGTCGTCTACATCGAAAACGATTGGGGCAAGCAGGCTTATCAGTACTTCAAGGAGGAGGCTCAGAAGAAGGGCGTCGACATCGTCTATGAATCCTCGTATCTGCCGGATTCCACGGATCTTTCCCCGATTCTGATTCCCGCGCGCGACGCCAAGCCGGATGCGGTGGTCGATATCGGCTACGGTCCTGATGGCGCATTGGTGCTGAACACGTTGCGCGACAAGCTCGGTTATGAGGGCGAGTTCTTTGGCGGACAGGAAACCGAGGAATTCCTGAACCTCGCAGGCAAGAACGCCGAAGGCACTATCATCACGGGCAGCTTCTCCGCCACCGGTACCAAAGACAAGAAGGCCCAGCAGTTCGTCAAGGACTTCAAAGCCAAGTACGGCAACAATCCCGGGAATTTCGAAGTGACTGCGTACCAGGCGATTATCGATTTGGCGCATGCGGCCAATAAAGAGGGCGCTACCCGTGAGGGAATTCAGAAGGGTCTGAAAACCATTACTGATTTCCCTCTGTACCAAGGCAACGGCGGTACTTTCAAATTCGATCAGAAGACACGCCGCGCCGACAACATCGAACCGATTTTGCTGATTGTCAAGAACGGTAAGTTCGTACAGTACTTCGGCGACTGATTCCATGAGCGTCGGTTCCCGGCAAGTGCTGCAAAGCCGGGAACCGACGCTCAGCTATGGGGTCCAGGACTCGAATGAAGGAATGGAAGAGAAACCGTAAATGATAGATACGTTGTTTTCAGGAGTGATTCACGGTAGCGCGTATGCGCTGGTCGCCGTGGGCATGTCATTGGTGTTCGGCGTTGCGAACGTCGCTAATTTCGCCCAAGGCTCATTGGTCGCCGTTGGCATGATGGTCGCATGGTGGCTTGGTTCTTCGTTGGGATGGGGCATTGTTCCGACTGTTGTCGTGGTGATACTCGTTTCCGCGCTGCTGGGATTGGTGCTGAACGTCGCGGTCATCTCTCCGTTGGAAGGTCGTAAGCCTATTGCCGCGTTGCTGGCCACAATCGGTGTGGGGCAGATTTTGGACAATGGTTTGCAGATTATTTTCGGACCTCAGACCCGTCCGTTCCCGAAGTTGTTGGATACATACAATCTGCATGCTTTCGGCATTCGTTTCGGTACTTCCGACATCATCATGGTCATATTCGCCGTCGTATCAATGCTGGGATTGTGGGCATTCCTCAAATACGGTAAGACAGGGCAGGCCATTCGAGCCACATCGCAAGATCCGGAAGCCGCCCGTCAGATGGGCATCCCGGTCAAGGCCATCCGCAATATCGCCTTCGTCATTGGATCGGTGCTGGCTGGCATCTCCGGCATTTTCGTCGGACTGTTCAACGGAAATATCAACCCGGCGAATGGCGGTACGATTGGCATGCCCGCGTTTGTAGCCGCCACTATTGGTGGGCTTGGCTCCATTCCCGGTGCCGTGATCGGCGGTTTGGTGCTTGGCGTGGTCGAAGCGGCCGGTATTTCGTGGCTGGGAGACGGCGCGCATGATCTCATTACATTTGGTGCGCTGCTGATTATACTGATCATTCGTCCTCAGGGCTTGCTCGGAAAGAACGTGGACGTCAAGTCGGAACCGCTCACCGGTACATTCCTTGGTGGCGGACGGCCGATAGTTTTGCCTTGGTGGGGTAACCTTATCGCGGCTATCGCGTTGCTTGCCACTCCATTCTTCTTCAACGATTATCTCTCCGGCATCGGTACTCAGGTCGCGATTTACGCTATCGCCGCGGTCGGCCTGACCTTGATTTCCGGTTCCGCCGGACAGACGATTCTTGGCATGGCCGGACCATTCGCGGTGGGCGCCTATGCTTCCGCGATTCTGACCACGCAGCTCAAGTGGCCGTTCCTGCTCGCCTTGGTCGCGGCGGGATTGATTGCCGCCATTGCGGCGAGCATCCTCACTTTCCCGGTATGGAAGTTGGCCGGACACTACGTAGCCATCGCCACCATCGGCGTTGGCTACGTGATGGTGGCCATCATCCGTCTTGCCGAACCACTGACCAAGGGGTCGTTGGGCATTCAGGGCATTCCGTTCCCGAATGTGTTTGGCCAATCCCTCTATACGCAGCAGATGCAGTATCTGCTTGACCTGGTTGTGTTGATTATCGCCTTGGTGGTTGTCAGCCGCATCCGTTCCTCGCACTTGGGACATGTGTTCGAGGCTGTCGGTTCCGATCAGGACGCGGCTGAGGCATTGAGCATTCGCACGGGTGCGTACAAGGCGCTCGCCTACGCTTTGGCTGCTTTCTTTGCGGGGCTTGCCGGTTCATTGCTTGCCCATCAGTACACGTATATTGATCCAACCATCTTCAACGTGAACATGTCGCTGCTGATACTGACCATCATCGTGATGGGTGGTATGAATTCTCCGCTGGGAGCGGTGCTGGGCGCTGTGATTCTTATCGGTGGTCCTGAACTGCTGCGTTTCGCTACCGAAGCTCGCGTGCTGTTGTACGGCGTGTTGCTGGTTCTTGTCATTCTTTTCAGGCCTCAGGGTCTGTTCGCGAAGAAGGTGTGAGCATGAGTCTGCCAATCAATCCGACAAAAATTACCGAAGATGTACGGAACGTCCCCATCGATAAGGACGATTTGCACGGGGAGCCCGACATCGTGACTTTCGCGGCTGAGCATCGCCGCAAGGTCTTGGATGCCCCGGCTGTGCTGCAGGTGCGCAATCTCAGCAAATCATTCAATGGCTTGAAAGCGGTCAATAACATTTCGTTTGATTTGCATCAGGGTGAGGTCGTTTCGATTATCGGACCGAATGGTTCCGGGAAATCGACCACAATCAATTTGATTTCAGGCTTCATCAAGCCGGATTCCGGATTGATCGACATTGACAGTGAAACCGTTGCGGGCCTTAGTGTGCCGGATATTTCCGAACGAGGTCTCGCACGCACCTTCCAGAACGGGCGTGTGTTCGGTGGCCTGACGGTCGATGAAAACGTGGCTCTTGGCTTCCATAAGCGGCTGAATGCCCAGCGACCGTTCAAGGAATTGCAGCGTTATCCGGTCGTTCGTTGGCTGTCGCTGCTGGGCGAAACCGCACTTGCTTTGGTGCCCGGTCCGAAAAGCCGCCATGAAAACCAGGACGTTGATGAACGCGTGGGACGTGAAGTGGATCGTTTCAAAGAGCGCCTTGGCGATCGACGTGATGACTACACGTACACGCTTTCCTATGCGAACCGTCGTCGTACGGAAATCGCGCGTGCGCATATCAGTGAACCGAAGCTGCTGCTGCTTGATGAGCCGACCGCCGGCATGAACCAATCGGAAACCGCGGAGGTGCTGCAGCAACTACAGCATTTGAAGGCGCAGGGGCATACCATTCTGCTGGTCGAGCACAAAATCGAACTGGTGACGGCATTGTCCGATCATGTCATCGCCATGGATGGCGGCAGGATTATCGCCTATGGCGAGCCGGATGAGGTGCGTAACAATCCGCAGGTGGTCGAGGCGTATCTCGGCAAGCGTCAGGAAATACGCAAAACCACTGTGGCCGGTGGTCAGCAGGACATTCTCGCCAAGCAGAACGCCATCGAGGCTTCCGACGCCATCGCGACGGTGTCGGAAGTCAGGCCGGATGCCGATAAGAAGGAAGCGCCGCTGCTTGCGCTCGACGGCGTCGATATCTACTACGGTCAGGTGCATGCGCTGCAGGGCGTGTCGATTGATGTGCCTAAGGGCGCCATCGTATCATTGCTCGGTGGCAATGCTTCCGGGAAATCAACAACGATGAAGACCATTCTGGGATTGAAGAAGCCTACCAATGGAAAGCTGATTTACGAGGGCGAGGATATCACTTCGTTGTCCACGCGGCATCGTGTGCAGGCTGGTATCGCGGCGGTGCCAGAAGCGCGCCGAATCTTTCCTGCCATGACGGTTGAGGAGAATCTGCTGACTGGCGCCTACACGCGTGGCCGTGATGATGATATCGCGGCGGATGTGGAACAGATGTATGCGCGGTTCCCACGTCTCAAGGAGCGCCGTACGCAGCAGGCCGGCACCATGAGCGGCGGCGAACAGCAGATGCTGGCTTTCGCCCGTGCCCTGATGAGCCATCCGAAAATCATCTGCATGGACGAGCCGACCATGGGCTTGTCGCCAAAGCTGGTGGAAGATGTGCTTGAGCAGATCGCGAGGCTTCGTGATGAACTTGGCGTGTCCGTACTGATGGTCGAGCAGCAGGCCGAACTGGCGTTGTCGATCGCCGACTATGGGTATGTGCTTCAGAATGGACGCATCCGTTTGCATGGGAAGGCTTCCGATTTGCTGCACAATCCCGCGGTCCAGGAAGCATACCTTGGCGGAGCCATCGATAATTGATGTCCATTGCGCGTTAGGAGAAGGATATGACTGAACAACGAGTGGCGTTCGTCACCGGAGCCGCCGGTGGGGTCGGCAACAAATTAGTGCGTACCTTGGCGTCCCAGCAGTGGCATGTGATTGCCGTGGCGCGCAGCACCGAACAGGTTACCGCCTTGAATGCGATCGATGGCGTGACGGCGTATGTGCTGGATTTGCTTGATAGCGGCAATCTGACGCAATGGGCTAAACGGTTGGTTGCACAGAACGTGCCCAGCATCGACTTGGTCGCGCATGTAGCTGCAATCGCGCCGGTTGGTCCAGCCGCGCAAAGTGATGCGGAAACATGGAGCAACACATTGAAGACCAATGTCGAGGCGCCTGCACTGCTCAATGCCGGTTTGTTGCCTGCGGTTCGCAAGGCCCAAGGTACCATTGTGTTCGTGAATTCCGGTGCGGGGGAGCGTGCCGTGGTGAATCATGCGGTTTACGCGTCCTCGAAGCATGCGCTTCGGGGTTATGCGAATACGCTCCGTATTGAAGAAGCCCCGCATCGGGTGCGCGTGAGCACCGTATATCCCGGACAAATTGCCACGAAGATGCTTCGTGGCATAGACGCGAAGCTCGGCGTCGCATTCAAGCCCGAGGATTATATTGATCCGCAAACTGTGGCGGACTCCATTGTGTGGATTGCGAACGCTCCTGCCGACGCGCATCTGACCAACGTCGATTTGCGTCCAAGGCAGGAAGTCTCCGCAAAATTCAATGTGTGATTGCTCGCTTTCGGCAATCTCCAATGTCATCCGGCGTATGCAACGCGTCAGCATGTTATGTGTGGATGAATCGTCGTAATCATCGCTGGACTTGGTTCACGCGATGTCGGTAGAACGCACAGGTGGTGCGTTTGCATGATGCGCAAGGTGTCGCTTGCCGACAGGATGCAGCATAAAATGTCGCTATGAGGATGAATCGGTTAGGATTCCTCCCGTGGCGACATTTTTTACCTTGCGAAATGTCGCTGCGGGAGATTCCTCACGTTTTTCGTCTGGAAAGCGACGTTTTTGTCAGTATATGGATGTTTCGTTTTAACCGGCCAGTATATCGGTCGCATTTTGTCTTTCATGACTTAGCTGTGATTATGCGTGGAAAACGTTTGGCTTCCGTGGTTTGATAGCGTTCCATCCATAAATGTTTATACGCTCTATAACCAATACCGATAAGGTACGGCGCGTGCCGTAAGACAGGAACGGGTTAGATAATTGATGATGACCGCGCAAAGGGCGCACAAAGAAACATCAAACCCAAGGGGGTGCACATCATGACCAGGTTCAACACTCAGCTCGTCCATGGCCTGCCGGTGAACGACAACAACACCGGAGCCGTGAATCCGCCGATCTACAACTCGTCCACTTATGCTTTCGAATCGGTCGATACCATGCCCCGTTGGGATTACGCGCGCAGCGGCAACCCGACCCGCGAGTTCCTGGAAAGGCAGATCGCCCAGCTCGAGCACGGCACGCGCGGCTTCGCATTCGGTTCCGGGCTGGCGGCAATCCACGCCGTGCTGTCGATATTCCGCCCGGGCGACCGCATCGTCGTCGGCAAGAACATCTACGGCGGCACGTACTCGCTGTTCCATGAGTACTTCGAGCGTTGGGGCGTGCTGGTCGAGGAAGTGGACACCGCCGACTACGACGCGCTCGAGGACGCCGTCTCCGGTCGCTCCGCGACGGGCGCGGCGCATGGATGTCCGGCCAAGGCCGTGTATTTCGAGGTGCTGACCAATCCGTTGCTGCAGGTCAACAACGTGACGAAGATCTCCGAGGTCGCCCACCGTCATGGCGCCATCGCCATCGTGGACAACACGTTCGTGACCCCGTATCTACAGCAGCCGCTCGACCAGGGCGCGGATATCGTCATCCACTCCGCCACCAAGTACCTCGCGGGCCATTCCGAGGTGAACGCGGGTCTGGTCGTGGTGAAGGACGATGATCTCGGCAAGAAGATCTACTTCGCGCAGAACCGTCTCGGCGGCGTGCTCGCCCCGAACGAATGCGATTCGGTACGCCGCGGCATCCAGACGCTCGCGCTGCGTATGGACCGGCAGCAGGAGAACGCGCGTGCCATTTCCAGCTACCTGCTGCTGCATCCGCTGGTCAAGTCCGTGCACTATCCGGGGCTGCCCGGCCATGAGTACGAGCTCGCCTCGAACGGACTCAAGGGCGGCGGCGCGGTGCTGAGCTTCGAGGTCGTGCCGGGCGTCGATCCGGCGGACGTGCTTGACAACCTGCACGTCTTCCGTCTGGCGGTATCGCTCGGTGCGGTGGAGTCCCTCGCCGAACTGCCCTGTCGCATGACCCATTTCGAACTGCCCCGCGAGGAGCGCCTCAAGGTCGGCATCACCGACGAGCTGGTTCGTCTCGCGGT
>ERZ808258.282-NODE-282-length-22598-cov-3.609591_pt1 | contig 22598 bp, 20 predicted proteins | sample MGYA00521280_ERZ808258 | MGnify/ENA primary metagenome ERZ808258 (study PRJEB31516, sample SAMN03275585) | gut metagenome | biome: mammalia-associated habitat; material: feces | host: Papio cynocephalus | place: Kenya | collected 2012-07-19 ...
CCTTGGGATAAGCCTAAGACTGTTCAAGAAAAAATTGCATACAACAAAAAATGGATTGCCCTTTGCAAATCTCTTCTTACTAGTGATGGAACTATTTTTATTTCAGGTACTTTTCACAATATTTATACTATCGGCGTCGCCCTTGAAATGAACGGCTTTGATATTATAAACAACATAACATGGATAAAAAGAAATCCACCTCCTAATATTTCTTGCAGATCTTTAAAACACTCAACTGAAACAATATTATGGGCTAAAGTAAAAAAGACGAAACATAAGTTCAATTACCCATTGATGAAAACCTATAACAATAATAAGCAAATGAATGATATATTTTTCACAAGTCTTACTAAACCATCCGAGAGAAAAGAAGGCAAACATCCAACACAAAAACCATTGGATTTACTAAAAATGATATTGGATTGTGCTACTAATGAAGGTGACCTAGTTCTCGATCCTTTCAATGGTAGTGGCACTACAGGCATTGCTTGTGTTGTTAAAAATAGAAAGTATATCGGAATAGATAATGTAAACGAGTATTTAGAAATAACTAAAAAAAGATATGTCAAAGAAAAGGAGAAAAAGCAAAATGAAAAGAGAATTTGACGAAATTATGAATCATTTAGTTCCTGCTATTGCGGGTTATGAATTTTTTACAGATTTTAAAAAAGTTTATAAAAACATCTTAGATGTAGAAATTAATCTTAATATTCTAGATACACTTATAGGCAAAAAAGAAACCTTTGATCAAGATTTCATATCAATTATCAAAAGATATCCCGAAACAATATCGGTTCTTCCACTCATAATTGCAAAAAGAGGAAACATCGATATCTTAGATAACGATAATAATGAAAGTATATATTTTGACTTTTCAAAATCAACTCATAACTCCCCAGAACAATTTTTGAAATTTGTTGAAAAATCAGGAATAAAAGAGCTTTTAATAGGTGGTCATATTTCACATCTTAAAGATTACATTACTGGTGTTGAAGTTGGACTAGATTCTAACGCAAGAAAAAATCGCTCTGGGAAAATAATGGAGGGAATCGTAGAAAAATTCCTTAAAAATAATAGATATGATTATATTTCACAAGCTACAAAAAAGGAAATAAAAGAAAAATGGGGCTATACAATGCTTGATTCACTTAATTTAAAAGAAGGAAAAGCACAGGCTGAAAAAAGATTTGATTTTGCAGTCAAAGTTGGTGATGAGCTTTTTCTCATCGAGACAAATTACTATGGCGGTGGCGGCTCTAAACTAAATGAGGTAAGTCGTAGCTACGAAAAATTAGCTGATGATATTAATAAACTTCCGGATTGTCAATTTATTTGGATTACTGATGGTTGCGGATGGAAATCTACTAGGAATAATCTTCAGGAATCTTATCAACACCAAAAAAATCTTTTAACTTTACTTGATTTCGATTTGTTAAAAAGGCTCCTTGATACTTATTTAAAAAATTAAAATTAAAATATAACTGTTAAATTATAGATTGTTTGACATCTAAAAATAGTAACATTATATTAAGACATAACGACTTTATTTTTATATAAAACGCTCTGACTGGTTTTATAAGTAAACCTCAAGTAAAGAAAGAAGCAAGACAAGGTGACCACTCCACCTATTTCTCCTTTCCAGTTTGATAGTGAATACCAGATCCATTAGTTTAAACATTTCTTATTCGATTTAGATTTATATTCCTTATTGAATTCTTTGCTATGGTCTTTTGTGTCCAAATAAATGAATGAGCAAATAGAAATGCATTGATCTATAAAATGATGTTCTCAATTATTAATATCGTAAATTCTTAAACTAAAAGCTGAATTTAAAGAATAAACGGAATTTACTTTAAGAATTCATAATGTAAATTAAATTTGTCGTTTAATATTGACTAAAATAATATGATTTTGATTAAATAAAGATAGAAAAACTAGTTTCTTAATGTTATTTCTTATTAGCAATTAATTCTTACAAAAGAATAATAATGGAAGAAATTGTGCAATTTTATACCATACATCATTAATGACAATTGTTGTTCCCTAGATTGGATGTTAATTACATTATTGGGAATTTAAATATAAATAATGTGAAAACTATTATGAAAAAGAAATTTACATGCTTAGCTGTATTATCTTTAATTCCATCTTTTGTATCTTGCTCACCAAAAGAAACAACTCCTGTAATGAATATTGATATGGACCATCATACGAAGGTTGAAATTAATCATCAATTTTCTAGCACAAAAGTTACTGAAGTTATAGCTTCTGATACTAATTTGATGCATAAGGAAATCAAATCTGAATCTGCTATCAGTGAGATTTTAAGTGTTTTAGACAATGTTTTTAACCATAGTACATTTTATGATAACAATCCAATAACTTCAGGCTGGGAAACTCCATTTTTTGGAATTAAATGGGAGGATAATCAATACTTATCAATTATTTTTTCAAAATTCCCATGTGAATCTAGAACAGATACATATGCATTTCAATATTATGGAACACTTAATGGTTTAGAAGAATTCTCAAATGTTTATGGCTTCTATTCTTCTAAGGAGTTAAATGACTCTCTTTTTAAGGCTTTGAATAATGCTTTAAAAATTGTTGAAGATGAAGATTATATTTTAGATTAATGTAACTGGTTGAATAATGATAAAGGCATTCTATATTTAACCAAAAAAATATCTGCACTCCCTTTCATACATTATTATTCTGCCAAATACATTTTGACTATGTTGTTTGCTTGTAATTCATCGATGTTTTTGATATAACTTCAATATGAATTGGCTTAATTACTACGGACTTGCCATAATGGCGGTTATTATGATTCCTAATATAATTTATGCAGTAAAGCATAAAAATCAAGTGGCCGTTTACGATAATAAGACGGCTATTCTTTTTGAACAAATCGGCAGATATGGCTGTTTTTTCTTTATGATATTCAATATTCCGTACACTTATATTGGCTTTTGGTTTTCTTTCGGGGAAATATTTTACATAACTATCAATACAGTTTTACTTTTGGGATATTGTATATCTTGGATTGTGTTGTGGAATAAAAATGGCATCGTAAAAGCTCTATTACTTTCTATAATACCATCATTAGTTTTTATTGTATCAAGTATACTTATTGCAAGTATTCCTTTATTTGTGCTTGCCATTATTTTTTCCATTACGCATATTCTTATTTCTATAAAGAGCGCAAAAGCTGAAAATACCGCCGAACCACAAATAAAAAAGAAAACGATAATTTCGGTTATAGCATTATTATTAAGTGTGGCTATGACTTTTGTTGGCACATTCGGCGGATTGTTTGCTTATCAACAAAACAATTTCGATAAACTTAAAAATATGTCCTCGTTGGATATGATTGAATATTCTTGTTCAAATAAAAACACTAAAATAAGTGTTGCACTCATTGAAAATGGTGAAATTACATATCATATTTATGGTAAAAACGGCGAAGAAACAAACATATACGATTATGAAATCGGTTCGATTAGTAAAACTTTTGTCGGTGCATTGTGTGCAAAAGCCATAAATGAAAATAGACTAAATTTGAAAGACAGTATTTCGAAATATCTTGATTTGAAAAATGATAAATATTTTCCGACAATAGAACGACTTTTAACACATACATCTGGATATGCCGCTTATTATTTTGAAAGTTCTATGATTGGCAACAAATTTGCGCATATCACAAACGATTTTTACGGAATAGGCAAAGATAAAATTCTTCAAAGAGTGCAAAACATTGTGCTAGAAAATAAAGATTATCCATTTGTATACTCTAATTTCGGCATATCGGTTTTGGGACTTGTTTTAGAAAACATTTATAGCGACAGTTTTACAAACATTATGAATGACTTTATTCGTAATGACTTGCACTTGCAAAATACACAGGCAGCAAAACAAAGCGGTAATCTCGATAAGTATTGGAAGTGGAAACAAAACGATGGTTATATTCCAGCAGGTTCAATTATTTCAAATATTGAAAGTATGACGATTTATTTGCAATTATATATGAATAATACTATTTCATATTTGCCAATGACTTATTCTAGAATAAAAGATATAAATGCTAACCAACCAGCCTACGAAGCAATGAATATTCGAATAGACAGCGTTGGCATGACTTGGATGTTAGACAATAAAAGCGATATTATTTGGCATAGTGGTGCAACTACCAATTTCAACAGTTATATAGGGTTTACTCAAGATAGAAAACGTGGAGTTGTAATTTTAAGCAATTTGAACGCAAATGATAAAATTTCAATGACGGTAATCGGGGCAAAACTTTTGACGGGACAGTTTGATTTATAAAATTCACTTTACGTTACTAACGCTCAGCCAATTAAAATTTAACATAGAGAAATCTGTGTTTTTCTTTATTTTTCTAATCAAAAAATATCTAGAATTCTATAAAAAAGATTACTATAACTCAAAAAATAAATTATCTATCATTTTGATTTATGATTAAAGCAATGAATTTACTCAAAAAACACTTCTTTTATAATATAAATTAAATTTAACTATAAAATTAATTAAAATCTTGTTATTGTAATAATGTATTAAATATATGGAGACAATGATGAAAATAAAAACTATAGCTTTGATTGCACATGATAATAAAAAACCAGAAATTATAGAATGGGCAAAAAATCATAAAGAAGTTCTTTCTCATTTTAGTTTATGTGGAACTGGAACCACCGCTAAATTAATTAATGAAAATACTGGTTTAGAAGTAAAAAGATATCTTTCAGGTCCTTTAGGTGGTGATTTAGAGATTGGTGCTAAAGTTGCTGAAAAAGAAATCGATATTGTTATCTTCTTTTGGGATCCATTACAAGCTCAACCTCATGATCCTGATGTTAAAGCTTTACTTAGGATTGCTGCCCTTTATGATATTCCTATTGCTACAAATCCATCAACAGCAAACTATATATTAACTTCGAGTTTACTTAAATAGATATTAAAAAAGGAGGTTTAAACCTCCTTTATTTATTTCTTTGCCTCTATATCATTTTTTGTTGGAACAACTTGTACAGTTGATGCTTCAATAGCTTCATTTTGTGCATCAAGCATCCTTTTAAGTCTTTGTTCTCTTCTTGCTTGTCTTTCTTTATCACGATCTTCGTTTTTACTAGCAAGTGAGGAAGTAATTGCAATAATAATTGCTCCTACTAAAACAAGAACAATACCCCAAAATAAGAAACCAAATGGCTTATTTCCAAATAATGATTTTAAATAAGAATCACCTATAAGAAGTGGATTTTTTGATGGAGGAATATTAAGACTTCCACCAACAATATTTAAAACATCAAAGACTAAACCAATCACAAATAAAATCACTCCAATAACAAACCAAACAAGTTGCTTCATTGAAAATGATTTAAAAAAATCTTTTAAGCCATTAGACTTTCTTTTATTTTGATTTTTAACATTAGCCATAGTAAACGCTTTTAATAATTAATTATTTTTGTTCTGGTTTTGCTTCTTCTGGAGCTTTATCACTACTCTCGACAACAGTCTTCTTGTTATCTTCAATTAATTCTTTGAGTAATGGTTCATAATTTGTCTTCCAGCCTTTTTCGGAATCTTCAACAAAAGCACTTAATTCAAGACCAACTTCGTTATAGACATCTTGGAAATTCTTTCCAACTGGAAGATCTCTCTTACCAGTCATCATTTCGATGTATTTAAAGATTTCATCTAATGCATTTGTATAGAGTATATCTGTGCAAGTAGCATTTTGTCTTACAAAACTCACAAGACCAACAAGTTTATTTAAATCTTGTTCAATAAAGTTGCTTTGTGGAGTTTTTTGACCATGAGCTTCACGCATAGCTTTGTTATATTCAGCAAATTGTTTTCTAATTTCAGTTACTAATGTCATTAAAGCGACTGCACGATAAAATCTTTCATCAGCTTTAAGTAAAGCAACTACACGATCATCTTTTTGATTATGACTTTCAGCATATTGTTCGTGAATACGAATAACGTTGTTTAATGATTCATGAAGAGGAATAACACCTTCAAAAATTCTGATATTTTGAGCGTGATCAACTCTAATTCCCTCTGGAGCTTTTTTAATAACGGTAGATGTATCGCTATAGAAATCTTCTCCAAATTTTGTACATTCTTCTAAAAGTTTTTGACCTTTCTCGCCATTTTGATCAATAAAGACTTTTAATGGTGAATTAACTTTTACTTCGTTAACAATTCCATTACGTTTGTAATCATAAAAATTAACTTCATATTTTTCTCTTGGTAAAGTGTATTCTAAAGTATCTCTAACAAGTGAATTGTAATAAACAATTGAAACAATAACTCTATTTATAGTATCCATATTTTTTTCCTTTCTCTAACAATTCTTATAATACATAATATATCATACTATTTTTTTACAATATATCTACTTAAATCTTCAAATTTATCTATTGTATATTTAGCATATTTTTTAACAGCCTCTGGTGCTTTGCCCATAACGAAACTTGTTTCTTTAAATTCTTTAAACATTGAAATATCGTTTCCGCTATCGCCAACTACACATATTTCATCATCTTTTATTCCCTTAATTTTGCAATATTCTCGCATAATCGAGCCTTTGCTACAATTTTTTGGAGTAATTTCTATAACTTCATTACTCCAGCTTGATTCAATATTTGTATGGGCGTTTCGAATAATTTTATTAAGATACATGGCTTGTTTTTTCTTTCTACTAGTAACACCTATAAGAAACATTAATTTGAAAATCTTTTGATTTTCTAATGCTTCATTAAATTCTTCAATTTTAAAATGTGAAACTTCTCCATAATTACCCTGAATTTTATTATATAGAGCATAAAAATATTTTAAAATTTCACATCCTTTTCTTATTTTAATAAAGAAACCTTTTTCAGTCATTATCATGACACCAGGTAATTTAAATGGAACTAATAATTCATCTATTAATTCTTTTATTTCGTTTTTATCAATGCTTTCACTTCTAAGAATTTTACCATCTTCATATAAAACAGCCCCATTAAATCCTATTAAAGTGCATTTTCTACCAATAACTTTTTCAACTTTTTTACCATATTCCACAGACCTACCACTTACTAAAATTACTTTTCCACCACCATCAATAAAAGATTGAAGAAAAAATAAATTTTCTTTGCTAATTAAATGACGTTTATCTTTTGGATAAAAAAGTGTTCCATCTAAATCAGTTGCAATATATTTAATCATAAAAAAAGTTTGCCTTTCAGCAAACTAATTTTAAGTAAAAATTTACTAAATATCAACTTTATTTTCGGCTTGAATTAAACCATAGCCACCATCATTTCTTTTATATAAAACTGATATTTTTTCATCTTCACTATCTAAATATAAGAAGAAATCATGTCCTAAAGCTTCCATTCTTGTAATTGCTTCTTCCATTTCCATAGGTTTTAATTCGAGAGTTTTAGTTCTTACAAGTTCAGCTTGTTCTTCATTTTTAATTTCATCTAAGATGTTTTCATAAACAATTGATTTACCTAAACCCTCATGTCCATATTTCTTTAACATTTTGGTTTTAAGTTTACGCATCTCACCAACAAGTTTATCAATTGCTAAATCAACCGCAGCATATAAATCATCACTTGTAACTTCTGCTCTAAATGTCATTTCTGGAGTAAATACTGTTATTTCGATTTTTTGAGCAGTTTTATAAGTTCTACAAACAGCTCTACATAAAACATCGGCATCTTTATCAAAATATTTTTCAATACGACTTAATTTCTTTTGAATAACATTTGAAATAGCCTCGGTGATTAGAATGTTCTTACCAACAATTTGAAATTTCATAATTATACCTCCTTATGTAACAACACATCTTATAACCTTATTATATTATATATTTCGTTTTCTTTATAGAATAAATTAGTGAAATTACTTGAATAAATAATTATCATTTTCTTATAATTAATAAATCAAATGAGAAAGGAGCTTACAATGGCTAACTTTTTAAATAAGTTCTTTCATATTGAAGAAAGAGGTTCAACTATTTCTAAAGAACTACTTGGAGGATTAACGACTTTTTTAGCGTTATTCTATATTTTACCTGTTAATAGTGGCATTTTATCTAATCTTAATTTCAATGATGGATTAAGTCATACGGAATTTGGAGCAATATTTCTTGCTACAGCTTTAGCATCAGGAATTACAACCTTATTAATGGGATTATATGCTAATTATCCTGTCGCTTTATCTTCTAGCATGGGAATAAACGCTTTTATTGCTTTTACTATTTGTAAAGGAGCTGGCTTTGGTTATGGCGAGGCTATGGCTTTAACATTCCTTGCTGGAATTATATTTTTTATTATTTCTGTCACTCCAGTTCGTGAAAAAATAACAAACGCTATACCTAAAAATTTTAAAATAGCAATTGCTGCTGGTATTGGCTTTTTTATTTGTTTTATAGGTCTAAAAAATTCTGGAATAATCGTAGCAAACGAAAGTACGTATGTAGGTTTAGGAGACTTTAAAAAAATCCCTGTTTTAATGGCTATATGTGGTTTCCTTTTAGTTTTGTTTTTAGGGCATTTTAAAAACAAAAAAGTATCTCAATTTGCTGTCATTATTTCGCTTTTTATTCTTGGAATAATCTCTGCTTCAATTGGCCAAATAACCCTTGCTCTCAAGGGTGAAGAAGCTTTAAAAGCTATTGATATGCCTACTTTTTATGATAGTTCCTTTAGCTATTCTGCTCTAGCCTCTTTTAAAGATGTTTTCTTATTAGCTTTTAAAGAAGGCTTTGTAACATTTACAAAACCAGAAGCTTATGCAATGCTTTTTGCTCTTGTATTTGTTAATTTCTTTGATACAACCGGGACTTTAGTCGCCGTTGGAAGTGAAGCAAATTTAATAGATAAAGATGGTAAACTTATAGGAGCTAAAAGAGCTTTGATGGTAGATTCATTCGGTACAAGTTTAGGTGGTATTTTTGGTACAACTGGTATTTCATCTTTTGTTGAATCAACAGCTGGAATAAGTGTTGGCGCTAGAACTGGACTTTCTAGTGTAGTTGTTGCAATATTATTCTTTTTATCGATACTAATTTATCCTGCACTTGGAATGTTTGGCTTTACCCCAAGTGGACTTTCTCCAGTTACATCAATTGCTTTAATTTATGTAGGAACTATTATGTTTAAAAATTTAAAAGATATTGATTGGAATGATGGAGTGGCGGTTGCAAGTGGCTTTATAACCATCATAATGATGATATTATCTTATTCAATTTGTGATGGTATTGCATTTGGTTTTATCTCTTACACAATTATGTCTCTTGCATCAGGGAACGCCAAAAAAATATCCCCTTTAATGTATATAATTTCTATATTATTTATAGGTTATTATGTGCTTAAATTTACAGTTCTTGTTTAAATTAATTTAAATATCAAAATCATTTAACTCTTGCTTCATTAAGCAAGAGTTTTTTAATTTCATCAACTTTATCTAATTTTTCCCAAGGTAAATCTAAATCGGGTCTACCAAAATGACCATAATTTGCAATATCACGATATGCAAAAGTTGGATGATTTTTTAAATCAAAATTTTTAATAATGATGCCTGGTCTAAAATCAAATACCTTATCAATAATTTTATAAATTACCTCGTCATCATAATGTCCAGTTTTAAAAGTTGAAACATTAATGCTTAATGGTTCTGCTTTACCAATTGCATATCCAACTTGTATTTCTAATCTATCTGCAACATTAGCTGCAACTAAGTTTTTAGCAACATAGCGTGCCATGTAGGCCGCACTTCTATCTACTTTTGATGGATCTTTTCCACTAAAAGAACCACCACCATGTCTAGCACTTCCCCCATATGTATCAGCAATAATTTTTCTACCAGTAAGACCTGTATCTCCTTTTGGGCCACCAATAACAAACTTACCAGTTGGATTTATTAAAACTTTAAAATCATCATTTAAATTAAATGATCTCGCAACTGGAATCATAATATTATTTTTAATATATTCTTTAAATTCTTTTTCGTTAAAATCTGGATCATGTTGACAAGACATTAAGATAGTTTCAATTCTTGGAGTTTTACTAGAATAATCGATAGTAACACTACTTTTCATGTCAGGTCTACTCCATTTAAACTCATTATTTTTTCGTAAATTTGAAGCTCTTCTTACAAGTTTTTCGGCAATAGAATAAGCAAGAGGCATATAGCCACTTGATTCATTACTTGCATAACCAAACATTATGCCTTGATCACCAGCTCCTTGATTTTCAATTGTATCTTTTTTAACTCCTTGACGAATGTCTGGAGATTGTTCTTTGATTATGTTTAAAATTTTTACATTTTTATAATCAAATCCTAAATCTTTATTAGTATAACCAATATCTTTAATTACATCTCTTGCAATTTGTTCATAATCTACTTTAGCTTTAGTTGTAATTTCGCCACCAATTAATAAAAATTGTTCACTAGCAAAACACTCACAAGCAACAAAACTATTTTTATCTTCTTTTAAAACAGCATCTAAAATTGCATCAGCAATTTGATCACAAATTTTATCAGGATGTCCTTCACTAACCGCTTCACTTGTAAACAATATTTTTCTTTTTTCCATATTAATTCTCCATATATAATAAAAAAATCTTCCACATTTACGTGAAAGATTTTATTTTTCTTCCTTGTCTTATCGATCAAAGTGTGGTTCTTTGCTGTAGGAAGCACTTACTAATTTTATTTTAGAGTTGCTACTGCACTGGTTATCCTACTTATGTGCAGTTTCTTGATAAGCATTAATAAATATACACTAGTTAATGTAAGAAATAAAGAAATTTTTATATGAATAGAAATAAGAAAATTATTTAATTAAATTAATTAAAAATCTAAATATTTTATTAAAAAACCAAGAGTTTCCTCTTGGTTTTACTTATTTCAATGCTTCTTCAATAGCAAGAGCAAGTTGATCAGGACAGCTTGTTGGTTTACTTCTACAAGTAATTCCTTTTAATCTATCATGAACTTCATTCATATTTTGCCCTTTACAAAGGGAAATGATTCCTTTTAAATTTCCAGGACAACCACCAACGACTTCAATATTTACAATCTTTTTTGTTTCATCATCGTAAGTAATTGTAATTGAACTCGAACAAGTTCCGACACATTTATGAGTATATGTTTTAATCATTACTTAATTAAATCTCCATAAACTGTGCCAAAACATAAACCGGCATTGCTTTCATCAGTATCAATATGCATTGCTAATCTAAATGAATCGCTTACTCTTATAACAACATCACCAAAAATGATATTTCTTCCTTTTCCTGAATTAACAGAGACACTTACAATGTCGCCATTTTTAACACCAAATTCTTCGGCATCAGTTGGATGCATATGAATGTGTCTTTTTGCAATAATTAAGCCTTCTTCAAGATCAAGTTCGGCACCAGTTTCTGGATTTACAATCTTAATTGGAGCACTTCCTTTAATATCTCCACTTTCTCTTAATGGAGCATTTGCACCTAATGTGCGAGCATCAGTTGCACTAACTTCAACTTGATTATATTTTCTAACAGGTCCTAAGATTGATACACCATCAATTTCCTTCTTTGGTCCAATAATATTTAACTTGGTTGTTGAAAGGAACATTCCTGGTTGAGAAAGTTCTTTTTTAACTTTAAGTTCAAAACCCTTACCACATAAATGTTCTAAAGCTTCCTTTGTTAAATGAATATGTCTAGCACTTGTTTCTACTAAAATTTGTTTTGCCATAATTTTCTCCTTTATAAACATAATTATTTTATCACTTCATCTTTAAGATTTCTAAAAAAGATTATTAAATATTGAATTTTGTGCTCAATTTTTATATTATATTATGCGCTGGGGGAATGGCGGAACTGGTAGACGCGTACGTTTGAGGGGCGTATTAGGCAACTAGTGTGAGTTCGAGTCTCATTTCCCCCACCAGCGAATGATAAAAAATGGCTTCTAGAATTAGAAGCCATTTTTATTTTTGTGTTATTTTACTTTAAATTTTCTTTATCTTTTTCAATTTGTTCTTTTAATCCGTCGATTACTGTTGAACCAATATCATATATTTTAAATTTAGCCTTGTAAGTATAAAGGTTATTTGTATCGCTAATAGCAATATTTACAAAATCAAATTCCATATCAATTTCCGTTTTAGTATATGAAATCTTTCCTTTTAAATCATTAAAAAGTCCACTATTATAGAAGCTATTTGCATACCCTCCATCAACTGTATTAAATACTGCTTCTGGAATTGAGTAATCAATAGCATATGCATTTAAACCTTTATAATCATTTGTATCAACTTTTGAATCGTAAATAAAATAAGTTTTGTCATCACTTAATTTTAAGTTTGAATCTTCAACTTTAAATTCATCATCAACAAATTTTGATAAATCGCCTGTATAGCCTTCTTTATAATCAGAAACACCAAAGCTACTTAAAAATTCATCAACGCCTTGTTCAACAAATTTGCCATTGATAATATCATAATTATGAACAAATCCATCTGGAGAATTGTAACCTCCGCCTTCATATTCATTTCCCATAGAATCTGACCCATATTTACAATAATAACCATCAACTTCAGCTTTGTAAATATTACCTTTTTCAACTAAATCCTCATAAAGACCAACCGGATCATTATTGCCATCAGTAATTTCATTGGCTTTAATATAGTTTTTATCAACTACTTCGTTTTTAGCATTAAGTAATTCGCCATTCCAACTAACCGTATAGTTATATAAACTACCTGCATTAAATAACATACTAGTTAAATCTTTTACGTTAGGCGTATATATTTTAAATAATTTAGAAGCACTTAATTCATTATTACTTCCATAACTTGCAGTAACAATAAAACTTCCATCTCTATTTGATGCAGTTAGAAGACCATCTTCACTAACTGAAGCGAGATCATTAGATACAAACCATTTAATTTCTATTTCTTTTGGAGCATCAACATTTAATTGAATACTCTCCCCTTGAACTAAAACATCTTTTGAGGCAATAATATCCCCTAATTCATTAATTGAAATGTTATTAGTACATCCTGTAATAGCAGGTATTAAAAATAAACTTAATAATAAATATTTCTTTTTCATAATTAATATTCCCATCCTGGATATTCGCCACCAGTGCTTGTTTTTTCTTTTAATTTAATAGTTTTTTCGCCATAAGTAATATTAATGGTATCTATAGATCCATCACTATTAAGTGATCCTATAATTGAAGGACTTAATTTATCTTTTAAGGATTCGTTTGTGCATTTAATATCACTAAGTGCTACTAAATTACCTTTAACGTTCGCATTAAATTCATAAGTTGCAACTTCTTTTTCAGCACCAGTATAATATTCAACATTTTTAATTTTTAATGTTCCTTTTAAAGTATTTAAGGAAACATCACTGAACTCTAAAGTATATGTTATATCATCATAAGTTGACCAATCAGTTTCAGCTTTGTAATAAGTTTTACCTTTAATTGCATCATAAATTGAAGGGACTTCTAATACCTTAATTGTCTTAGTTACAAATTTTGAAGAGTCACCTTCTGCGGTTGCTTTAATAGTTATATTTCCAGTTTTTTCACCCGCAACTAACATATATTTAGAACCATCTTTTATAATCTTGCAACCTAAATCATCACCAACAAAAGAATATGAAACATTACTATTTTCAACTGAACTAGATGGATTTACGATTGCTTTGATCTCTTTACTAGCATTTGTATATAAAGAATCTGGAACTTCTTTAAAAGTTACGCTTTCAATTGGAGCATATTCTGCAACAATAATTAAAGTTTTAGTAACATTTTTACTCTTAAATTCCAAAGTATATTCGCCAGCCTTTTTAGCTAAAATAGTATATCCGTTTTTTACACTTCCATAGACACTAATATCATATGAATTTTTATTAATAGAAACACTATCAACATCAACTAAAGCTGAAAGAGGTTTCGCATCAATTAGATCACAATAGACATTAGAGCCAACTGTAACATGATATTTAGAGTCACTATCTAAAGCTAATTTTGATCCTTCTTTATCATTTTTATCTTTATAAAGCAATAATGAATAATCACTATAATAATAATTATTAAAATCAAAATATTTATTAGTATCAGCTTCTTTTGCACCATATTCGATATTTGCACTATATTCTAAAACTTGATCTTTTGCCGAAGATAAGAGTTCACCATTACTATCAAGTTCATGATCTACTCGTTTAAAGGATAATTGTTCAACGGCACCATAACGATTAAATGATATATTCGAAGTTACTTCAGTTTTATATTGTTTCCTATATAAACCTGTAGTAACACATGTTGAAGTAAAATGATATCCATCATAATCAATTGAAGAAACTAATTCTTTTCTAATTTCTTCTTCACTACCATCAAGAGTAAATACGTCATCTATAATTTTTCTATCATAGAAATCTGCTAAACCAGTGTACTTTTCACCACTACCATATTCATTTAAAAATTCTATCGAGCCGAAAGTATTTAAATAATTTTTATATTCACTTTCATTAGAAGCATTCACTGTTTCGCTATCTAAAACACTAACATTTTGACCAACTTTTTTAAGTGAATAAAAAATATTGTCGTTAATCCCTTGATATAAATAAGAAGTAGCTCCTTCTTTATCGGTAACTTTAGTAACAGTATATCCATCAGTATAGCTTTCAAAAGAATATTCATTTTTTACTGATGAATAATCATCATCAACCGTATATTTGAAATTTACTTTTTTTGTATTTGATAATTCATATTTTTTTGCCTTAGCTAATTTATCTTTTAATGCTGTCGCAGTTAAAGTTCCACTAGAAACAGGTTTTACATCAATTGAAGCCTTAATCGAATCATTATCTTTAAATGTTGCATAAATTGTATTAGTGTTTTCACTAGCATTTAAAATAGTAACCTTGCCATCACTAGTTACTTCAATATCGTCATCACTATTTCCCTTAGACCAAACAATTTCAGCATAGCTTCCTTCAGGTTCATAAGTACAAGAAAGGTCATATGTTGCGCCTTCTTCTACATAATAAACAAATCCCCAACGAGTTTCGTTTTCAATCCAACCTTCAGGAACATTTATTTTTAATGAACTTGCTTCAAAAACAAAGCTAACTTCAATAGAAACAAGGCCTTCTTTAACAATAAAATGATAATCGCTTGTATTTTCAACTCGTTTAAGTTCTTGCCCATTAACTTTTACATATTTTGTAACATATTTTTCATTAGCAACAGCAGTAATTATTAATTCTTTATTCTCTTCAATTAATGAACCGTTTGTTATTTCTTTTTCACCATCTTTAATAGTAAGAGTTCCATTTTTAAAGGAATCATCAATATCAATTAATCCCTTCCCAGGATTTTTTAAATTAAATTTTGCACTTAAAAAGTTCTTCCCTTCAATTACCTTGAAAGAAAAGACACCATTGGAGTCTTTTTTAATTGAAGTTGTATCATTCAATTTAATTTCGTTAATTTCATAAGCCTTATTTACTGGGGTTGTATCTACAAAAACTTCAGTTCCAACAGGAAGTCTTTTATTGCTATCTTTAATTAAAGTTCCATCTTTAAGTTTTGGAGTTAAAGTGCCATTACTTACTTTAGAAGAAATAACTTCAACAGTTCCATATAAAGTTATAGGGGCCGCTTTTTTAAATGTTACTTTAATAATATTATTTCCTTCAACAACTTTAAAAGTTGCTTTATTAGAACTATCTAGCTTTAAAACACTATCATTTAGATAATATTTATCTATCTCATAACCTTCTCTAGGATAAGCTAAAATCGTAATAACTGTATCAACTTCAACATTTCCTAATTTTGATGCACTAACAGTCCCATTTACAATATCTTCACTAACTGAAACATTACCGTACTTAGTGCTTTCTTTTTCATTAGTTGAACAGCCACTTAGAGTTGTTAAACTAAGAGCAGAAAGATAAATCAATGAAGATAATACCAAAATCTTTTTCGTCTTTTTCATAAACTTCCTCTTTAATATTTACTGCAGTAAAGATATAACACTTGCATTCTTTATTCAATAAAAATTCTCAAAAACTTATACAAATTTAAATTCTTTAAATATTAATATTAATTAAAAAACCGCGATATTATTGATAATATCGCGGTAAAATATTAAATCAAAATAATTACATTAATTTTGAAAATAATTCAACAACTTGTTCTTTTGTAGCTTCTCTTGGGTTGCCTGGATAGCAAGCATCTTTTAAAGCATCACGAGCAAGTGAATCAAGATCACTCTTTAAAATCTTTTCACATTTCGTTGGAATATGAACATCAATTGATAATTGTCTAACAGCATTAATAGCTGCATCACGATATTCTTCTTGAGTCATATTGGTTACATCAACACCCATTGCAACAGCAATATCTCTATATTTTGTGCCAGTGTATTCTTTATTGAATTCCATAGCAATTGGAAGAAGCATAGCACAAGCTACACCATGAGGTATATCATAATAAGCACTTAAAGTATGAGCCATAGCATGATCAATACCTAAACCAACATTTGAGAAACCCATACCAGCAATATATTGTCCAAGAGCCATTCCTTCTCTTCCATCTGGATCGTTTTCAACAGCTTTTCTTAAATTTTTGGAAATTAATTCGATAGCTTTAAGATGGAACATATCGGACATTTCCCAAGCTCCACGAGTAATATATCCTTCAATAGCATGAGTTAAGGCATCCATACCAGTAGCGGCAGTTAAACCTTTTGGCATTGAAGCCATCATATCTGGATCAACAACAGCAACTTTTGGCATATCGTGAGCATCAACACATACGAATTTTCTCTTCTTTTCTACATCAGTAATAACGTAGTTAATTGTAACTTCTGCGGCAGTACCAGCAGTTGTTGGAACAGCAATTATTGGTAAGCATGGATGTTTTGTAGGAGCTACACCTTCAAGTGAACGTACATCAGCAAATTCAGGATTGGTCATAATAATACCAATAGCTTTTGCGGTATCCATTGAAGAACCACCACCAATTGCTAAAATTGCATCAGCATGTGCTTCTTTACAAGCTTTAACCCCACTTGTAACATTTTCAATTGTTGGATTTGGCTTAATGTTTGTATATAAAACATAGTCAATATTAGCTTTCTCTAATAAGTCGGTGACCTTTTTAGTTACATTGAACTTGACTAAGTCAGGGTCACTACAAACTAATACTTTCTTGAAACCTCTGCCTTGAATTTCTGGGACAATATTTAAAATTGCACCATGTCCATGATAAGAAGTTTCATTTAACATAAATCTTTTAGATGACATAAATTTTCCTCCTTTTATGTACACTATTATTATAGAAAAAATATCAAGAAAGTTAATAAATCTTTTAATATTTTTTTAATAATGTTTTAAAAGTCATTAAACCATTTATCTTAGAATCTGCATCCCTACTAAATTTTTTATTTAAATAGTAGATTCCTAAAGACACAAAAGATAGGACAAGATACGTAAATATAACAAATAATATTTTTAAAATAAGTGGATTATCAACTGTTTTAGTAATATAAGAAAGATAATATCCACTTAAAAAATTCATAAATACATAGTTTTCAAGTACAGCAGTTTTAAAAATTACTCTTGTTAAACCTAAATAACCATAAATATAAATAATTAAAAAACCAATTAAAGTAAAAATATATTCTTTAAATTTAAATTTTTTAATATCCAAAAATAACAATATTCCAATAAATAAAAGGATACTATGTGAAATAATTGCCTTAGTTAATAAATTTCCTTTCATAGTTTCAAACATTATTGAAGGATTGATTAAAAAAGTTAAATAATAACCAACACCTGATATAAATACAGAACTTGATGCAAATAAATATAGAGATTTTATTCCTATAACACAAATAATTCCAACAACAAAATATGATATATGACTAAATTCTAAAGGAAAAGTACTATTTTTCGTTATATTAATGGCAAATTCATGTGTTTTCCAAATAAGTAAACTTAAAGACAATATAAAAAGAGTTAATGAAGAAATTTTTTTGTGTTTTCTTAATAAAACACAAACTATAACAAATAATATTGCTAAAAGAATAAGTAAAAATCTATATAGAAAATCCACATTTTTTTATAAACAAAACATGATTTAAACAATAAATTTAAATAAATTAAATCTTAAAATCTCCATCTTTAATTAAATTTAATTTTCTAAAAAGTAAATCAATTAAATAAACAAGAATTAATGGAGCAATTATTTCAACAATAAATATTCCTACCCATGTTTGCCAAGTATTTCCCATAGAGGCAAAAGTTCCAATTTGTCCAACAAACCCGGCAGTTCCCATACCAGCACTTGATCCTGAACAAACTATTTTTACTAAACACGTAGAAATAGGCCCCGAAATTCCTGAAGCAATAATAGTTGGTAACCAAATAATAGGTTTTTTTAAAATGTTTTTAAATTGTAACATTGAAGTTCCTATAGCAATTGAAAAAACAATACCAATTGGATTATCTTTTCTAGACTGAATAGCAAATCCAATCATTTGCGTAGAACAACCAACAATAGCCGCTCCACTAGCTAAAGCTAACCCAGAAAATTCAGGATTACTTAAAAGTGCATAATAACTTAAATCAGAAGGCAAAATAAATATCATTGCCGCAATAGCGGCACTAGAAATTGGTGCCGTTAAGGCCATACCCATAATAATAGATATTATAATACCCATTAAAAATGGAACAGCATTTGTCGCACTTCCAATTATCCATTGAACTCCATAAGTTACATAAATTAAAGGATATCTCACACCTAATGATAAAAATGTACCCAATATAATTCCAAATAATGGGATTATTAAAATATCAACAGGTGTTTTCTTACTAAATATCCATTTCATTAATAAAGCTATTAAAATAACAACTATGTATATTGTGAGAGGATCCCCAACTTTAAATGAAAATAAGTCAGAATATTTTGATGGATTAGCACAAAAACTTGTAGATAAAGATAAAAATGCTGCTATTTCACCAATTGCTCCATGAACAATAACTTTAAGCGGGGTAAATTTAAGAGATAAAGCAACTCCAACTCCAATCCCGAGTCCAGTTATAGCCTTTTAAACAATAAGAAACACTAAACTCACTACTATCGCTAAAAAGTTTAAACATAAAGTCACAAAAACCATTCCCTTTTCCATAAGCAAATAGTCCACCAATCGTTCCAATAATTGTTCCAACAATTAAGGTTGCAAATAAGCCATGAGCCATTCCATTCAATGTCTCAATAAAAAAATTAAGTATTTTATTTTGCGATTTAGAATTTTTCATTTCTTCCAAAATATTTCCTCCACTTTTTTTATACAAAAAATACTAATTTTTATATAAGAGAACTTTATTTATACATAAAAAATAATGAAATATATTAAAATTTCATCATTAAAAAATTTATATTTAAAAATATATTTTTATTAAATTTTATATATAAAGTCGACTCTTTTATTTAAATTAATAGAAAAGTTTTTCATCGTCTTTAAGCTCAAATTTAAGCTTTCTATTTAAATAACAAAGACCATTTATTTCTTGTTGAACATCACTAAGCTGAGTATAACAATATCCTTGGAAATTTAAGGAATGTATAGCATCTAGCATATTTTTAATTCTTGCCTTTAATTCTTCACCATTTTTAGCTCCGTTATTATAACCCCAATCTCCTTCCTTTTTCTCAGCTTCGATAGCAATTCCACCAAATTCAGTTAATAAAATAGGTTGTCCACTATAACTAAAACCGTCTGACATTAACTTTCTATCTTGAGGAACAATTGTATTAACATTGTAAGAAGTGTATTTATTTAAAAGATCTTCACCACCTTTAATATAATCATGAACACCAATAATATCGCTTGGCATAACGATCTCCCATCCATCATTAGTGGATACTAATCTTGTTGAATCGATGGATTTAGTTGCAAAATACAAAGAGGAAGCAAATGATTGCATTTTTTTATCATTAACTATTTTACTCACGCCCCATGATTCATTTAATGGTACATAACATACTATTGAAACGAAATTATAATTTTGTTCAACTATTGTCATCCATTCATTTAATTGACCATTAATTTCTTGGTAACTATATTCATAAGCGCTTGGACATTCAAGCCATGTAATAAAACCTAATTTATCTGCAAAATAATAAAAATAAGGATCTTCAATTTTTTGATGAACTCTTGCACCATTGAACCCTAATTTTTTCATAAGCAAAATGTCATTTTTGAAATCATCAATAGAGGCAGGAGTTAATCCTCCACCTTCATAATAACCTTGTTGTAAAACTAGTTTTTGATAATATTTTTTATTATTAAGTGTAATAATTCCTTCTTTATCTACACTTATTTTTCTTAAACCGGAATAAGTTTTAACTGAGTCACAAAGAATATCTTCTTTATAAAGTTCAATCTCTATATCGAATAGATTTGGATTTTCAGGCGACCAAAATACTTTGTCATCGAATATATTTTCTTCATTTAAAAGTATAGCGAAATTAGATATATCATCTTTAATCATTAATTCATGTGTTTTAACATTTTTTCCTTTATAACATACTTTTATAATAGCTTTAGTAGCAACTTTATAATATGTTTCCAAAGAAAATTCAAAACTAAAATTATCAATGTTTGGTGTAATTTTAATAGTTTTTATGGCATCTAAATTAAATTCTTCTAACCAAACACTTTTAAAAATTCCACTTGTTGGAATATACCAACAACCAAATGGACCACACCAAGTTTGTTTTCCACGAATTTGTTTAGGGTCATTTTTATCAATAACTTCAATTGTCAATAAATTTTCACCAACTTTTAAATATTTTTTTATATTATAATCAAAATAAGTATATCCGCCTTTATGGCTTCCAACAAAGATATTATTAACAAAAACATTACATTCATAATCAACACCATTAAAGCATAATAATTGATTGTTATTTAAACTTTCTTCACTTACTTTAAAATAACGTTCATAAACCATTCGATCATAATGAGTTTTAACTTCATTTATTCCACTTAATGGATATTCATAAACAAAAGGAACAACGATTTTCTTCTCAAATTTTTGATTTAAAACAGCATCATCAATTTTTAAAAATTTAAAATTCCATTCACCATTTAAATTAACATACTTATTTCTAGCCATCTGAGGTCTAGGATATTCTCTTCTTAAATTCATTTTTATTCCTCCGCAAGTTTAATATGTAAAATAACTGAGGTAAAATCCTCTTGTTTAATATCAAAATTAATTCCGAGATTCATCAGCAAATCAGACCTATATTTAGCATTCAATTCTTCAATATAATAATGTGTATTTGGTTTTAAACCTTTTAATTTTAATCTTTTTAAAGGAAGATTTGGTTCAAATAAAATATTTGAAAAAACTATATACCCTTCTTTTTTATCTTTGGATAAAACTTCCATTGAAAAACTATTTTCATCAAAAGGACTTATAAGTCGATAAGAATCGCCATTATAAATTAATTCTTTTATTTTTTTATAGTCACTTATCTCTTTTTTAATATCATTTATTTCACCATTACTTAATTTCATTAAATTAAGCTCATAACCTAGACTACCTAAACTTGCTACACTATACCTTGTAAAAAGAGGTGTAAGTCTTCCGGTTTGATGATTTGGGCAAATAGAAACGTGATTTGATAGAGTTCTTAAGGGATAAACTAGGCTTGCTCCAAATTCAATTTTCATTCTTTCGTATCCATCAGTATCGTCACTTAACCAAATATATGGACTATAATATAAAATTCCTAAATCGAATCTACCTCCGCCACTCGAACAACCTTCAATTACTAAATTCTTGTATTTTTTTAATAACATTTCATATAATTTATAAACATTTCTTATAAAATCAATATATTGATTAGAATTATACGTGTCACTTAGTGGTCTATTCATATCCCACTTAACATATGAAATATCATAGTTATCTAAAATCTTTTTCATTTGATTGAAGACATTATTAACTACTTCTTCTTTACTAAAATCAATAACGAGTTGATTCCTAAGTTCAAGACCTTGTCTTTTATCACTTTCAATAGCAAATCTTTTATTATTTAAATATAAATTGCTCTTTGGAGAAATAGCTTCAGGTTCAAACCAAAGACCAAATTTCATACCATTATCTTTACAAAGTTTAATAATTTCATTAAAACCATTTTTAAATTTATTTTTATCAATTATCCAATCGCCAAGAGAAGTATGGTCGTCATTTCTACCTTTAAACCATCCATCATCTAAAACAATAGTATCAAAACCAATTCCTTTTGCAGTATTGATAAATTTAGCCATATTATCATCATTTACCGAAAAATACATACTTTCCCACGAATTTAAAACGATAGGGACATTTTTGGATGTATATTCTTTGTTTAGAATGTTTTCTCTAACAAAATCATGAAATTCATGACTTAAATCAGTTAAACCATTTGGCGAAAAAACATTAACCATTTCTGGGGTAAATAATTCTTCATTAGGTTCAAGTTCATATCCACTACCTATAAATTCG